>Ga0209511_1001291_pt1 | contig 22563 bp, 21 predicted proteins | sample SSSSmetaG_FD_184141 | JGI IMG/M metagenome (GOLD analysis project Ga0209511, IMG submission 184141) | Glacier valley bacterial and archeal communities from Borup Fiord, Nunavut, Canada, to study Microbial Dark Matter (Phase II) - ​SSSS... | ecosystem: Environmental > Aquatic > Freshwater > Ice >... | reverse complement strand
AAAATATGACATGGAACCCGGCTTTTGGTATGGTACAAGTTATGTGAGTTACGCACTTACAGTAGCTTTGTCGGTAGCCACATTTGTAGCTTGGGTTTTATTAATTGGTGTATCTGTAAAAGATGGCGATAACAGAATTTACTGGTGGCTCGGCATTAATGCGGTAATATTAATTGTAGCGCAACCATGGCTCATGCGCATAAGCCGGGTTTTATATATTCGCTTTTTTGTTAGCTACGATAAGGATTATAAAAAGACAAGTCCTACCAAATTTGATTATTGAATTGGAAATGGTGAATAGTTAACTGCGAATGAGCAATAGGCAGTTGGCAATTAGCAGTTATCAAATGGCAATCGATTTTCATTTTTCACTTTATTTTTTCTACAAGATTTACTTAATTAATCCACATCTGTAATTCGTAAAACATCTTAACCCGTAATTCGTAATTTTTAATTCGTAATTTATCTCCACCCGTAATTCGTAATTCCTTCCACTATCCTTTCTTCAAATTAAAAACCAGAGGTACATTTAGTTTCACACTAAAATTTCTACCCATATTAAACACACCATTTCTGCCTGTGGCTAAATTTTGTTGAGCATATTTTAAACGGCTTAAATGGCTTTGGTAAGCAACATCACCGATATTGTTTGCAGAAAAATTAATTACAAACAATGTCTTTCCTTTTTTACCCACCACATCGGTTCCTATTCCTGCATTAAATAATGTATACCCAGGTGTTGGTGTTTCTGTATCAAATGCTGTGAAAGCATGGGTTTGTTTAAAAGTATTATCCATTTCAACTTTTACATAAAAGTTGCTGATGTTTTTTCCTGCTTTTTTAAAGTCACCTCTTAGCTCCGTTAATAATTTTGGCGCAGGTATAAAAGGTAAATTTTTACTGCCTTCAATTTGTTCTTTTAATAATCCTCTTACAAATGAAAATGTATTTTGAAAATGAAGCCAGTCAACGGGATGTGGGTGAATATCAAGCGTAGCTTCAACACCGGCCAACGTAGCTTTTCTCTGGTCAAATTTAAACGCAACAAGGTCTTGGCCATTTACATTAATGGTTGAATCAGCGCCGTTATTACTTTTCAGCTTTCTGTAAAATATAAAATTGCTGAATGAATTTACATATCCTGCAAGGTTAAAAGACACATGTTGGTTGTTCAATTCCACCGAAGCATCAGCCTGTGTACTCACTTCACTTTTAAGGTTTGCATTTCCATATTCGTATCGTATAGTTCCTTCATGTGCACCATTGCTTGCAAGCTCAGGAATACTTGGCGCCCTAAATGCACGGGCAATATTTAATTTAAGGTTTACGTTTTTATTGGCTTCGTAAGTAAGCCCTGCACTGCCTGAAAAGTTTTTAAAATCCTTTTTAAATCCGTTTCCTTTAACAGCACCTGTTTCATCTATCAAAGCAGACGTACTAATGTTTCTTGTATCAAACCTTGCTCCGCCACTTATGTTTAATTTATTAATTTCTTTTTCTGCAAAGCCATAAAAACCAAAATCAGTAAGCGTATAATCCGGTATTAACTGTTCGATTCCCCTGTTTTTATTTCTTTGATTCATTCCATTTACACCAATAGAAGGTTTCCAACCGTTATTTTCTTTAAGGTGAAACTGTGCGGCATAAGTTGTAGTTTTTAAATCAAAAAATAATCCTTGTTGAGTAGGTTTATCAATATCGCCAAACTCTTCCCGCCTGTTTTGCTGGTAACCAATATTTAGGGTAAGATTGTTGTTTCCTAATTTAAAATTATTATCTGTAGCTATTTTAAAATGGCGAATATGTTGATAAGGAATTGATGGATCTGTACTTTTAAAATCTGCATCCGTTGCTACCGTTTCATTTCTACCAGGCAAAATTTTCATAAACTTGCCTGCTGCATTTCTATTTCCTTCAATTAAACCCGTTGTTAAATTAAAACTGCTTATCAGTAAATGGCTGAACCCCCATCCACCGTTGTAACCTACATAACCACCAACATTTTGCTCATTAAATTTTGAATTAAAAACATAACCGTCGTATTTATTTTTATAATCTGCAGCAGCTTTTTGTGTTGCATAAATATTCCAGTTAAATCCATTTATATTACCCGCAACATTTCCATACAAACTTCTCAGTCGGTTATTCGTCTGATAATTAGATCCAACATTTGCCTTTATGGTGTTTATTGCAGTTGGCACGTTGGTAATAATATTGATAACACCACCCATAGCATCGCTACCATATACCAACGATGCCGGACCTTTTAAAATTTCAATTTTATTTACACTTGCTTCATCTATTTCTATTCCATGCTCATCGCCCCATTGTTGTCCTTCCTGACGCACGCCATCATTTAAAGTAAGCACACGGTTATAACCAAGCCCACGAATAACGGGTTTTGAAATGGCCGGTCCTGTAGCAATAGAAGATACACCTGCTTTTCTTGTAATGGCATCAATAATATTGGTTGAAGTTGTTTGTTGCAATTCTTCTTTGCGCATTACTGCAACCTGAAAGGGAACTTTTTTTAATTGCGATGCGCGGGAAACGCCGGTAACAATAACTGCATTGTTTTCCACTACAGATTCGCTGAGTATAATATCTTTTTTTGTTTCTCCTTTAATAATTATTTGAACCGGTAAAGTATTAAACCCAATATGCGAAAATTCTACGAGGTGGCTTCCTTCGGAAATATTTCCAATAAAAAAATCTCCTTCGGCATTCGTACTGGTGCCCGATCTTGTATCCGAAATATAAACAGAAACATTACTTATAGGTTTACCCGTAAGCGCATCTGTTACTTTGCCTGAAAAACTTCCTCGTAAAAAAGAGGCAGGTTTTCCTGCAATTGTAAATATTGAAATCAACAGGAATACAACTGTAAAAGATTTTTTCATTATTATCAATTATTTGAAACTATGTTGCAAATATACTAAATGAATGATGTTGCAAAAGATTTTAATAATAAAATCCTAAACAAAAAAGCCTGCTAATTAACAGGCTTTAATAAATGTATAGTTTAATACCTAATCTATATTCTCAATAATCCCTGCAATACCCTGCCCACCGCCAATACAGGCCGTTACAATGCCATATTTTTTATTCAAGCGCTTCATATCATGTATCAATTGTATAGATAATTTTGCACCGCTGCAACCCAATGGATGACCAAGTGCAATCGCACCGCCATTCACGTTTACAATATCTGTATTCAAACCAAGTTCTCTAATTACCGCTAAAGATTGAGATGCAAAAGCTTCATTCAATTCAAACAAATCAATATCGTTTAAGGTCATTCCCGCCTGCCGTAAAACTTTTGGTACAGCCTCCACAGGACCAATGCCCATTATACGTGGGTGCACACCCGCACTTGCACAATTTATTAATCGGGCAATTGGTTTAAGGCCAAGTTCGTTTACCATTCTTTCACTCATCACCAGCACAAAAGCCGCACCATCACTCGTTTGCGAAGAGTTTCCTGCAGTTACGGTACCGCCTACTGCAAATGCAGGTTTTAATTTAGCCAATCCTACCAATGTAGTATCCGTCCGTACACCTTCGTCAGTATCCACCACATACGATTTTGTTTTTTTCTTACCCGCTTCATCTACATAAACCTGCTCCACATTTATGGGCAAAATACCATTTTTAAAATATCCTTCTTTAATGGCATTTGCAGCTTTCATATGGCTGTTGTAACTAAACGCATCCATATCTTCCCGGTTCACATTGTATTCTGCCGCCACAGCTTCAGCCGTTAAACCCATGTTTAAATAATAATCAGGTTCATCTTTTGCAATGGAATATGCAGGTACTGTTTTCCAACCGGCCGTTGGCACAAGGCTCATACTTTCCACACCACCCGCAATAAAACATTCACCCATTCCACTGCGAATTTTTGCTGTAGCCATTGCGATACTTTCCAATCCACTGGCGCAATATCTGTTGATAGTAATACCTGCCGTAGAAAAACCTACCGCTCTTGCAGCAATAATTCTACCCACTTGTAACCCTTGCTCAGCCTCAGGTACAGCGTTTCCAACAATTACATCGTCCACTCTTTTTGGGTCAAGTTGCGGTACGCTTGCCAGTAACCCTTTTATTACATCTATCGCCAAATCATCCGGACGGGTAAATCTAAATCCGCCTTTTTTGCTTTTTGTAACCGCCGTTCTGTAACCTGCAACTATATATGCTTCCTGCATGTTGTATTTTTTTAAACCATCAATTACAATCCCAGATGTTCGTTATAAATTTAATGTTCTTTCTATTTTTTGGGGCTTTGAGCAATTAAATCTTTATTCAGCATTTGTCTGGGCTATGCGTTACAATCTTTTTTGCTCAAAGTCAGTAAAAAAGTATTTTCACTTCTATCCCGCAGCCCTTCAACTATAAATCTTTTTTCAGCTTTTTATCGATTACCTTTTAAAGAAAAAATCGTGATCCAAATTAAAAAATCTGCTGTCTGAAACTGATTTAGTTGTTTAAACAACTTTCACTGTCAAAGATAGATTTTTAAAACAATTTTCAAAATAAATGATCGCTATATATTTGCAGTAATTATGTACCAAATTCTCCGTAGTATTTTATTCATGTTCGATGCAGAAAAAGTGCATCATTTTTCCATGAATGGTTTAAAGTTGCTTTGTAAAGTAGGGTTTATAAAAAAAATTATTGCCCATCTATACAGTTGTGACGAGTTAGGAGTTAAGAATAACGAGATAAACAACTCGACACCCGAAACCCATCATCCGAAACTCTTAGACCTTCCCTTCAAAAACCAAATCGGTCTTGCCGCAGGTTTTGATAAAAGTGCAAAATATTTAAACGAACTCGAAGCACTTGGTTTTGGCTTTGTAGAAATAGGCACCCTTACGCCGTTACCACAGGATGGAAATGATAAGCCACGCTTGTTTCGGCTACCACATGACAAAGCACTTATAAACCGCATGGGTTTTAACAACGAAGGAGTTGAGGTTGTAGCGCAGCGACTAAAACAATGGAAATTAAGGAATGACGAATTAAGAATAGATTCAACCCCTAACTCAAAACTTAAAAATTCGCAACTCATCATCGGTGGCAACATAGGTAAAAATAAAATCACGCCCAACGAAAACGCATGGAAAGATTATGAAATTTGCTTTAACGCACTGCACCATTATGTAGATTATTTTGTTGTAAACGTGAGCAGCCCAAATACGCCCGGTTTACGAGAACTGCAGGAGAAAGAACCGTTGAAAAAAATTATGTCACACTTACAAAATCTTAATAAAAATTATGAAGTTCAAAAGCCGATACTTTTAAAAATTGCGCCAGATCTTACACAATCGCAAATTGACGATGTAATTGACATTGCCCAGGAAATTAATTTGGATGGTTTAGTTGTTGCAAATACGAGCATTGGCAGAACAAATCTTACGACGTCAGATCAACAATTAAATACAATCGGAGCCGGTGGTTTAAGTGGCTTGCCCGTTAAGAACAGAGCAACTGAAATGGTCAAATATATTTCCCGCAAAACAAATGGTAACATTCCAATTATTGCAAGCGGTGGTATTTTTACCGGCGCGGATGCCGCAGAAAAAATTGATGCCGGTGCTGTATTAGTACAGGTATGGACAGGCTTTGTGTATGAAGGTCCTGCCATTGTAAAAAACATTTGCAAGTATCTTGCAAATAGAAAAAATATTGAGAATTGAGTAGTCGGTAGTGAGAATTAAAAAAATCTGTAGACAGTGGTCAATCGGCTGTAGGCAAAATCTTTTATGGAACATTTATTTACATCCGAAAGTATAATTAGTTTTTTCGTGTTGGTTCTTTTGGAAGTTGTTCTCGAATAGACAATGTAATATTTGTAAGTATAACCCTCAACCGTTTATCTGAAGCAAAACAGCAAAAAAATGCACGCCGTTTCTGGATGATCTCGGGCATAATTGTTAGAAGTCTTTTACTAATGGCGCTGGGATGGTTGTTATCTCAAAAAGGAAATTTTATTATTCCAGAAAGTTGGTTCGGAAAAGGTTTTGATTTGGCAAGTATTGTTATGTTGGTGGGTGGTTTATTTCTTATTTATAAATCAGTAAAAGAAATAAATGAAAAGCTTGAAGGGGAAGACCTTCTTGCAGACGCAAGCGCAGGTCAACTAACATTGGGTAAGGCTTTGGTGCAAAGCAAATAGTAATTATAGATGCTGTGTTTTCTTTTGACAGTATTATAACTGCGGGAGGTACCGCAAAATATGTAGAAATAATGATAGCTGCGGTAATTATAGCCATGATAATCATGTTTGTTTTTAGCCCGGTAATCTCTGCTTTCATACATAAGCATCCCACTTTAAAAATGCTCGCACTTTCATTTTTGGTTATGATTGGTTTAAGCCTGGTAATTGAAGGTTGGGCGCCCGAAAAAGCGCATGAACTTGGTCTTAAAAATTATATTTATTTTGGTATGGCATTCTCATTTTTCGTACAATTATTAAATATGACAATGCTTAAAAGGCAAAATAAAAAAAGAATTGTTCGTTTAAACGAGCCATTTATTGAGACTAAAAATGATGAGGATTCCGATACTGCAAATTAAGTTACACAGAGCAGTGTAGCAGCCACCAATGCTGCCGTTTCAGTTCTTAATCTTGTGTTGCCCAATGCTACAGGCGTAAAATTATTTTGCAAAGCAAAGTCGATTTCATCTTTTATAAAATCTCCTTCAGGTCCTATCAGAATGGTTGAATGGGTGATTAATTGATTGGATAATTGTCCGGTTATTTCTTTAAAAGAAATTTTATTTTGCTCATCGCAATGAGCAATAAATTTATTGTTTGATTTATTTTCTTCTACAAATTTTTCAAATTTAACCGGCTCACACAAAACAGGCAACCATGCCTGCTGTGACTGTAACATTGCACTGATCAATATTCCACGTAAGCGATCATGTTTTAAATATTGTTTTTCGGTTCTTTCACAAATCAGGGGAACAATTTCTGTAACACCTATTTCTGTAGCTTTTTCTAAAAACCATTCAAACCTGCTGTTGTTTTTTATAGGAGATATTGCAATGCAAACTTTTCTAGCAGGTGCAATATGTTTTAAAGTATCTATAATTTTTACTATACACTTTTTCTTATGCGCTTCTACAATTTCTGCGGCACAAATACTTCCTAACCCATCGGTGATATTTATTTGCCTTCCTTCAGCCATTCGCAATACCTGCACAATATGCCTGGAGTTTTCTTCAGTTAATACAATTATATTATTAATGGAAGAAACTGATTCAATATAGAAAAATGGAAGCGCCATTATTTCCCTTTTAATTTACCGGTTATTGTTTCAGGATTTCTTCCTGCAAAGGTTATTTGATATACAATAACTTCTTCAGAATTATGAACTTTGTATATGATGATGTATGAAAAGTTATCAAATGAAATTCTGCGAAAGTCTTCTGTATAATAAGAGAAATAGAAAGGATTTTTAGCAACCTCTTTTATTTTCTTTTGATAAATGTTGAAAAATCTTTCTCCTAAACCCAAAGATTTTGATTCAAAATAATTGATTGCTTCAACCAAGTCAATGTATGCATCGTCAGTTACAACAACTTTAAAAGCCATACTTTCCTTTTATTTTCGAATCAATTTCTTCTGGTGTAAATCCTTTTTGTTGTCCTGCAAGATAATTTGCTTCTCTCTCTTTTAATATTAATAACTGTTCATTGTCAACAGTAGAATTTTCCTTTTGAGAATTAGTATAATTTATTAAAGTATAAATAGATTCCAATATCTTTTCATCCTCAATATCTGAAATCGCAAAATGAATTTTGTCTTTTAAAGTTATATCTGCTACAGTTGGTTGCATAAAATAATTTTACTAAAATTAATCAAAAAGATGACAGAACTTAAAAAGGTGCTTCATCATCAAATTGCCCATCATTCATTTTACTTCCTTTTTGTATATATAGATTAGCTCCGTCACTGCCCCCGCCCTGCACCGGTTTCCAGTTTCCACCACCCATATTTGGATTAAAATTATCACTGCCACCTTCTTCCTCAATAAACCTTTGTATGTGTAATTCAGCTTTTAATTTTATAGTTTCTAAACTACCGTTACGGTGTTTTGCAACTTTTACATATGTTTCACCTTTGTTGCTTTCACCCATTTCATTAGTGGTTACATCATAATAATCTGGGCGATATAAAAACATAACCATATCGGCATCCTGCTCAATGGCACCAGATTCTCTCAAATCACTTAACTGCGGAATTTTGTTGCCTTCTTTTCTTTTTTCAACTTCACGACTAAGCTGCGAAAGTGCAATTATAGGCACTTGTAATTCTTTTGCAAGTGCTTTTAAATCTCTTGATATTTTACTGATTTCCTGCTCACGGTTGCTGTTGCGGTCTGCACTGCCACTCATCAATTGCAAATAATCTATAATGATAATTCCAATATTATGTTTGCTTTTTAATCGTCTGCATTTTGCACGAAGTTCAAAAATGTTTAAAGCAGCAGAATCATCAATAAAAATAGGAGCTTTACTTAGTTTCTCAATTCCTTTTTTATATAACTGCTTCATTTCATGCTCTTCTAACTTACCTCTTGCAATTTTCTCCAGCCATATTTCACTTTCGGCACTAAGAATCCTTTGCACAAGTTGACTGCTACTCATTTCCAGACTAAAAAAACCAACTGCAGTAGGCTTTGTAGGGTGTAAAGCTGCAGTACGTGCAAGGTTTAGGGCAAAAGCCGTTTTACCTACCGATGGTCTTGCCGCCAAAATTATAAGATCGGTTGCCTGCCAGCCATAAGTTAATCTGTCAAGAGAAGGGAACCCGGTTGGAACACCAGTCATTTCATCCTGTCTATTCCGCATTTCATCAATTCGATTAATGGTTTTTATGAGCACATTTCCAATATCTTCAAAATTTTTACGCAGATGATTATTGGTAATTTTAAACAGCTTTGATTCTGCCTCATCAAGAAGGTCAAAAACATCGGCACTTTCTTCGTAAGCCTCTCCAATTATTTCCCCACTAATTCTGATTAATTCTCTTTGTATAAATTTTTGTAAAACAATTCGACTGTGTGCTTCAATATTTGCAGATGATACAACAACATTAGTAAGTTTAGTAATAGCATATGCTCCACCTACAAATTCCAGTTCTTCATTAAACTTAAGTTCTTCAACCACAGTTAGCAGATCAATCGGCAAATTTTTAATTTGCAGATTTTGCATTGCCTTATATATTTTTTGATGAGCCTCTATATAAAAACATTCCGGTTTTAAAATTTCCACCACAACGTCAAAAGCCGATTTTTCCAACATAATCGCTCCCAATATTGCTTCTTCTAAATCCCGGGCTTGGGGAGGAATTTTCCCAAATACCATATTAGCAGTTTCAAGCAGTGGCTTTCTTCTTAATTTATCTTTATTAAAGTTTTTAAGTTCCATTAATGATTCCTTATTTACTTGTCTTTAAAGCAGTTATGCTGCATTTAAAAACTGTCTGATGCAAAAATTGTTTTTAGGGTCGGCTAAGGTAAATGCAATGTGGTAATATTAAATTAACAAACGGTGTTATTAACTTTATTTACTTAATTATTAACCCCCTATTCACACTAGAACTGGGTTTATGCACCGTTTATACCCAGCTATATTAACATACTACTTTCAATACCTATTTGACAAATGTGATTTTTATCAACAAATTCAAAAAACAGTTTCTCTTTTTTTACACTTTTTAAAAAAATATTTTGGGGAAAAAATTGGACTTTATTTTATAAATATTGGAAGAATTTATTTATGAGGTTCTGCATAAAATTTTGGGGGATGAAAGGCATATATTTGCAATCAAATTTTTAGTTAATAATGATCATTTCTTACAATTGGCTTAGTGAATATTTACCTGTTTCAATAGAACCTCAAAAATTAAGTAAAATACTTACTTCTATTGGGCTGGAGGTTGAGAGTTTACATAAATACGAATCATTAAAAGGTGGGCTGCAAGGCATTGTAACCGGAGAAGTTATTACCTGCGAAAAACACCCGGATGCGGATAAATTAAAAATTACCACAGTAAATATTGGCGCAGCAGAACCTGTTCAGATTGTTTGTGGTGCAGACAATGTTGCAGCAGGGCAAAAAGTAGTAGTGGCCACCGTTGGAAGCACATTATATCCTTTTTCCGGAGAGCCCATCAGCATTAAAAAAGCAAAAATAAGAGGCGTTGAAAGTTTTGGGATGATTTGCGCCGAAGATGAAATTGGTATTGGTGAAAGCCATGCAGGAATTATTGTATTGGAAAATGATGTTACACCCGGTACCAATGCTGCAGATATTTTTGAAACATACACTGATTATGTGTTTGAAATTGGGCTCACACCAAACAGAATGGATGCTATGAGCCACCTTGGAGTTGCAAGAGATGTGTGCGCTTATTTATGGCACCAGGATAAAAAAGAATTACGGGCTATTTCTCCTTTTAAAAATACATTTAAAGTAGACAATAATAATTTACCTATTAGCGTGACAATAGAAGATATTAACGCCTGTAAACGATATGCAGGCGTAAGTATCAGCAATATTAAAGTGGAAGAAAGTCCTGCTTGGTTGCAGAATAAATTAAGGTGTATTGGCTTAAAACCTATTAACAACATAGTAGATATTACCAACTTTATTTTACACGAAACCGGTCAACCTTTGCATGCCTTTGATGCAGTCAAAATAAAAGGAAATGCAATTGTTGTTAAGAACGCAACTGAAGGAACCTTGTTTAAAACCCTGGATGATAAAGAAAGAAAACTTTTTGCTGAAGATCTTATGATAGCAAACAGGGAAGAAAACATGTGCATTGCCGGGGTTTATGGAGGTAAGGGAAGTGGCGTTACTGCGCAGACCACAACTGTGTTTTTGGAAAGTGCATGGTTTAATAATGAAACCATTCGAAAAACATCTTTAAAGCATGAATTGCGCACAGATGCTGCTACCAGATTTGAAAAAGGAGTTGATATCAGCAATACAGTAAATGTTTTAAAAAGAACTGCATTAATGATAAAAGAAATTGCCGGTGGCGAAATAAGCAGTGAAGTAATTGATGTTTATCCTGCACCTGCAGAAAAAACAATGGTTTCTCTTAAATACCATTATTTAAAAAAACTGAGTGGTAAAAATTACCATGCAGATACTATTAAAAATATTCTTATTGCCTTGGGATTTGAAATACAAAAAGAAGGTATAGACGAAATATTGGTAAATGTTCCTTATCATAAAACAGACATCAGCATTGCTGCTGATATTGTTGAAGAAATTATGAGGATTGATGGACTTGATAATATTGAAATTCCTACTACTATTTCTATTGCAACTTCAACCGATTATGATAATAAAAAGCATGAGCTAAAAGAAAGAATTGCCAATCATTTGTCAGCAAATGGTTTTGCTGAAATCTTTACAAACAGTATAACCGACAGCAAATATTATTCAGACGAAGTGTTAGCTGGCTCGGTAAAAATGCTGAACAATTTAAGTACAGATTTAGATGTACTTCGTCCCTCTCTTTTACAAACGGGGCTTGAAGTTGTTGCCTATAATATTAACCGAAAAAATACTAATCTCAAATTATATGAGTTTGGTAAAACCTATCATTCATTTGCTGTAGAAAATTATAAAGAAGAAGAACATTTGGCTATTTACGTAGCCGGAAATACTTCTACAGGTAACTGGCAAGATAAAGACAAGAAGGCTGATTTTTATTACCTAAAAGGAATTTGCGAACAGGTTTTAATGGCTTGTGGCGTAAATAAAACCACCGTAGAAATTGCTGAAGGAAATGATTTGGAATCAGGAATTGAGATCTTCGTCAATAAAAAAGTAATTGGTAAACTGGGTGCTGTTTCACAAAAGTTGTTAAAGCAATTTGGTATAAAAGAATCTGTTTTATTTGCTGATTTGAATTGGGACGAAATAATTTTATTGCAGAATAAAAACAATTTAACCTATCAGGAAATTTCAAAATTTCCTGTGGTGCAAAGAGACCTTGCAATAATTGTAGATAAAAAAATTGCTTACGCACAGATAGAAACTACAATCAAGGAAAATAAAATACCATCTCTTAAAAACGTAAAACTGTTTGATGTTTTTGAAAGTGAAAAAATAGGTGCTGATAAAAAATCTATGGCAGTAAATTTTACTTTTAGTGATGACAGCAAAACCCTTGCGGATAGTGATACAGATAATATGATGAAGAAAATTGTTGCATCTTTAGAAAAACAGCTTTCTGCAACGATCAGAAATTAATTTTTTGGCGGACTTAAGTAACCATATCAACCAGTTAAAAAACCAGCTGCAATTGCTGCTGAAGCAGCATACAACAATTATTTCAGAAAATTTACAGTTAAATAAAATTGTGAACGACCTTAATCAAAAAGTTGCAACCCATAAAATTCAGGTAGAAAAACTACAACAGGAACAGCTCATTTTAAAAGCATCACTTGATACGATGGATGAAACTGAAAAGAAGAATCTAGAAAAGAAAATCAACGGTTACATCCGCAACATAGAAAAAAGCATTTCCTTACTTGGGCATAAACAAAATGTATGAGTGAACTTATTCCGATAAATATTGTAATTGCAGATAGAACTTACAGAATAAGAACGACCCCGTCAGATGAAGAAATTATCAGAAAAACGGTAAACATGATCAACCAAAAGATTATTGAATTTAAAACGCAGTTTGCCGGAAAAGACATTCAGGATTATATTGCCATGGTAATTATTTGGTATGCAACTCAAAATGCAGGTGGGGAAAGTAATTCAATGCTTAATCAGGAAATGGCAGCTACCTTGTCTAAAATGGAATTACAAATAACTGCAGTTTTACAAAATACTTTGACCCAATTATAAAAAAAATTTCGGCAGCTTTTTTTACAAATAGTTTGAGATCGGTTTATGATCTCCATTCCTATCTGTTTAAGGCATTGGCATTTATAGGGCTTTTTCATATCTTTACTATATACCCTCTTTTAGGAGAGGGTTTTTATATTACATACTTTAAAAAAACTAACATAAAATGGATTCAACTATAATTTACATCATTGTGGGCATAGCAGCACTTATTGCAGGTGTGCTTGCAGGCAAAGTAATCTTTGCAAAAAATACAGACAAACAGGTACAGGAAGCGGAATTAGAAGCAAAGAAATTAATAGCTGAGGCCCAATTAAAAGCAGACAGCTACAAAAAAGAAAGAGAGATAGAAGCAAAGGAGCGTTTTGCACAAATGAAAATTGATAATGAAAAGGACATTATGCAGCGCACTCAAAAAATTGTTGAAGGCGAAAATAAAATCAAACAAAAAGAACAAAGCTTAAACCAAAAAGAAACAAATGTTGATAAGCAGGTAAAAGACAATGAAGTAATAAAAGATAATTTAAACAAGCAGATAGAAATTGTAAATGTAAAACGTACAGAGCTTGAAAAACATCAGGAAGAACACATTCGCAGACTTGAAAAAGTTGCAGGATTAAGTGCTGAAGACGCCAAAACACAGTTGATAGAAGGACTAAAACAGGAAGCACATTCTCAGGCACTCGTGCTACAGCAGGAAATTATTGAAGATGCAAAATTAAAGGCCAATAAAGAAGCCCGTAAAATTGTTATACAAACCATTCAACGTACGGCGGCAGAGCAGGCTATTGAAAACTCAATAACTGTATTTAACCTTGAAAGTGATGAAATTAAAGGATCTATCATTGGCCGTGAGGGTAGAAATATACGTGCAATTGAAGCTGCTACAGGCGTAGATCTTATTGTAGATGACACACCGGAAGCAATTGTACTTTCTTCCTTCGATCCATTGCGCAGAGAAATTGCCCGATTATCATTACAGCGTTTAGTTGCAGATGGCCGCATACACCCAGCACGTATTGAAGAAGTGGTTGAAAAAACCAAACGCCAACTAGATGACCAGGTGATGGAAATTGGAGAACGTACAGCTATTGAATTGGGCGTACATGGCTTACACAAAGAACTGATAAGAATGGTTGGCCGTATGCGTTTTCGCTCATCTTACGGACAAAATTTGTTAATGCACAGCAGAGAAACGGCAAATCTTTGTGGTATTATGGCGGCAGAACTTGGCATGAACCCAAAATTGGCTAAACGTGCAGGATTATTACATGATATTGGTAAAGTACCCGATGAAGAAACTGAATTAAGCCATGCTCTATTGGGTGCAAAACTTGCTGAAAAATACGGCGAAAATCCTGCCGTGGTAAATGCTATTGGAGCGCATCACGACGAAATGGACATGCTGTTTGTTATCTCTCCTATTATTCAGGCTTGCGATGCAATAAGCGGTGCAAGACCAGGTGCAAGAAGAGAAATAATGCAGCAGTATATTCAACGCATTAAAGACCTTGAAACCCTTGCCCAATCGTACAACGGAGTGGAAAAAGCATATGCAATACAGGCCGGCAGAGAGCTAAGGGTAATTGTAGAATCAGATAAAGTTACTGATGCAGAAAGTGATAAACTAAGTTTTGAAATAGCTCAAAAAATACAGACAGAAATGACTTTCCCCGGTCAGATAAAAGTGACTGTAATAAGGGAAAAAAGAGCAGTAAACATTGCAAGATAATTTTTGAAATAATATTGAACGGCGATGAATTTTTCATTGCCGTTTTTATTTGGGGCTTTCAATAACGATAAGATTTTTGAGCTTTTGTTCCGGCTTTCTGTTGCAATCTTTTTTGCTCAAAGGCAGCAAAAAAGTATTTCCACTGCAATCCGGCAGCCGCCATGCAGTTGTACGTCAATTGTGCGTTTAAAACCGATTATTAAAAAATTCAATTTTTACGACTTCTAATTATAAATTATTCCTTACTTTTGCAATCCTAAAAAGAATTGATATGGACGCAGTAGCATTTGTACACGAGCAACTAACAGCAATACCAACATTACCTAACTTTAAGGCAGGTGATAATATTACTGTAAATTATAAAATTGTAGAAGGCGTAAAAGAGCGTATCCAAAGTTTTAAAGGTGACGTTATCAAGCGCCAAGGCGTAGGTTCAACAGCAACCTTTACCGTTCGCAAAATAAGTGATGGCGTAGGTGTTGAGCGTTTATTTCCTGCCTTTTCTCCAAATATTGAGAGCATAGTTCTTAATAAAGTAGGTCGTGTAAGAAGGGCTAAACTTTATTTTCTTAGAGAAAGAAGTGGTAAAAGTGCACGTATTAAAGAAAAAAGAATGGCCGTTGGTCTTAAAAAAGGCAAAGCTTGATCTTAATATAAATTTTACAAAAGAGCGAAACAATGTTTGTTTCGCTCTTTTTATTTTACAGCCATTAGGACTTATCATACTTTTTGATCAAACTTTATTGAATTTTTTAAAAAAAATACTACCAATCATTTTAGGCAGTAATTTTGTTATTGACCTTTAAATATTAAAGGTCATAAACCAAGAATAAAAGATTGATACCCATTCAAAAAAAATCAATTTTCGCCCGTTTTAATATTGGAGAAAATGGTGGCGAAACAAAAGAAATGACCTTTATAGATCATTTAGAAGCTTTACGATGGCATCTTGTAAGGGCTTTAATAGCATGGATTGTTGTTGCAATATGCTTTTTTATTTTTAGAGATTGGATATTTGATAATATAATTCTCGCCCCGAGTAGAACAGGTTTTATTTCTTACAAAGTACTTTGCCAGTTTGGGCATTTTTTACACATGGGGCAATCCCTGTGTATGCCTCCTGTAAATATTCCTTTACAAGGTAATACAGTCAGTGGACCATTTGTAGCTGCATTAAATATTTCTATGATAGGCGGACTTATTACAGCATTTCCTTACATAATATTTGAATTTTGGAAATTTATAAAACCTGCATTATCAACCAAAGAATTAAAATATAGTAGCAAAAGTATATTTTGGGTTTCATTTTGTTTTTTTCTGGGAGCTTCATTTGGATATTATATACTTGCTCCATTTACCTTCAATTTTTTGGCTAATTTTCAAATAGGAACCACGGGAGCATATAAATACATGCCTACCCTAGATGATTACATCAGCACACTTAATAATTTGCTTCTTGGTTGTGGCGTGGCTTTTGAGTTGCCAGTACTTGCAGTTGTTTTGGCAAAAATAGGATTAATCACTTCTTCATTTTTGAAAGCCTACAGAAGATATGCTTACATTTTAATTTTAATTTTAGCTGCAATATTAACCCCATCACCAGATTGGATAAGTCAAGCGATTGTTGCAATGCCATTATTGTTGCTTTTTGAAATTAGCATTATACTGGTTAAAAAGATAGATGCGAAGAAGTTGGAAGATCAAAAGCAATGGGAATAAACAAGCACTGTTTGTTAAATGGAAATATAAGTAATCTATTTTTCCGTAGAATTTATTTTTTGAATTACCTTTATACTTTAAATTTATTATTATGATTATTACACACAGTTTATTTATAATGTTGTCTCTCTTTCAAGGTGAACACATGATATTTATTTTATTAGCAGTGCTGCTTTTATTTGGAGGTAGAAAAATCCCTGAATTAATGAGGGGAATCGGTAAAGGCATGCGTGAATTTAAAGACGCAAAAGACAACGTAAAAAGCGAATTGGAAAATGGTATGAAAGACAAAGAAGTTATTACAAATGCTTCTTCAGAAGAAATAAGATTGCAGGAACTTAAGCTTCAACAAATGAGAGAAGCGAACGCTGTCAAAAACGTTTAGTAAAATATTACACAATTTGTTGCCGAAAAGGATATTACTTTCTACAAAAAGAAATATGCTTTTCGGTTTTTTATTTATATAAATTATATTTTTGAACATGTTTTCCTTCACTAGTATCAATGATTATCATAATAATCTTACTCAAAATAATTATAGTTGTAAGAATGCGGTGACCTATTATTTGAGTAATATTAAAAAAAATGAAAGGCTTAATGCATTTGTAGAAGTATTTGAAAAAGAAGCTTTAAAAAAAGCCGCTGAGTTAGATGAATTGAGGTTAAGAGGTACTGCTTTAAAAAAACTTCACGGGGTTATAATTGCAATAAAAGATGTAATCTGTTTCAAAGACCACAAAATTACAGCTGCATCAAAAATTCTCCAAAATTTTCATTCTTTATATACTGCTACTGCATTACAGTTTTTAATAGATGAAGATGCCATTATTATTGGTAACTGTAATTGCGATGAATTTGCTATGGGCAGTACAAACGAGAATTCTGCCTATGGTAAAGTACTTAATGCATTAGATGAAACAAAAGTTCCGGGCGGTTCATCAGGAGGAAGTGCAGTAGCAGTGCAGGCAGACATGTGTATGGTTTCATTAGGCAGTGATACGGGTGGGTCCGTTAGACAGCCCGCAGATTTCTGTGGCATTATTGGTTTAAAACCTGGGTATGGTACAATATCCCGGTACGGTTTAATTGCATATGCATCTTCTTTTGATCAAATTGGAATTTTTGGAAAAACTATTGAGGATGTAAAATTATTGCTCCAAATAATGAGTGCACATGATAAGATGGACAGTACTATGAGCGTAGAACCTCTTAAAAAAGCCGAGAAAAAAAGGATTTTAAAATTAGCATACTTTAAACAGGCTTTCAATCACAAAGGATTAGACCCCGAAATAAACTTAAAAATAAAATCATTTATAAATTCAGTAGAAAAAGCAGGACATCAGGCGACCGAGATTGATTTTGATTTGATGGAATATGTAATTCCTGCATATTATGTTTTAACTACAGCAGAAGCTAGTAGCAACCTCAGTAGATATGATGGAATACGGTACGGGATTCAAAGCAACTTAAAGCCGAAAAACCTTAATGAATTTTATTTAAATAATCGTTCTGAAGGTTTTGGCGTTGAAGTCAAGCGGAGGATTATGCTTGGTACTTATGTTTTAAGCGCTGGATATTATGATGCATATTTTAATAAAGCTCAACAAATAAGAAATTTATTAGTAAAAAAAGTTAAAGCTATTTTTGAAACTTATGATGCTTTAATTATGCCTGTAAGTCCAAGTACCGCATTTAGTATTGGAGTTAAAGACAAAGACCCAATAGCTATGTATTTAGCTGATATATACACAGTTTTTGCAAACCTTACCGGTATTCCCGCAATAGCACTCCCTTTATTTTCACACAGTAATAACATGCCATTTGGCATACAAATTTTATGTAATAATGAACAAGAGTTACTTTTACTTAACATCTCAGAAACACTATCTAAATTAAACAAAGAAGGGCAAGCATAAAATGTCAAAAATAATCTTTTTATATTTTATTGGTTTTATCTTATCGATAAGCATTGGTTTTACACAAACTGCAATAAAAGAGTTACATGAGACTCCTGCAGATACAGCTAAGCTTGTTATCAAAGAAGAAGAAGAGATTATTGATGAAATTATTGAAACCAAAACTTTACCACAAAAAGATAAAATTCAGTATTTCAGCAAGCTCACTAGATATGGTTTTAAAAATCTGTTTCCTACATATTCTTATAATGCGTCAATGCCATATTCCACACAGGTAACGCCTCAGGCAGAATCATACATGCAGGATTATTTAAGAATGCATTCCAGACAACTTAGTGGTATGAAATCGTGGTGTATGCCTTATTTTAATCTAATAGATAATATATTTACTCAGTATGGATTGCCCAAAGAATTAAAATATCTGGCGGTAATAGAAAGTAATTTAAAAACAAATGCTACCAGCTGGGTTGGTGCAGGTGGCCCGTGGCAGTTTATGCCTTATACCGCCCGAGAAAATGGTTTAGTTGTAAACGATTTTGTCGATGAGCGGCGGGATTATTTTAAAAGTACACATGCGGCGGCAAGATATTTACTTTCATTATACAAACAAACGCACGATTGGTTATTGGTAATTGCTGCTTACAATGGTGGACCGGGAAGAGTCTTTTCTGCAATTGAAAGAAGCGGTAGCCGAAATTTTTGGGCATTACAATATAATCTTCCGGAAGAGAGCAGAAACCATGTAAAAAAATTTATTGCTACGCATTATATCATGGAAACAGGTGGAGGGAGTTCAGGTTTTGGAAGTTCTGGGTTTAATATAACTACAAATGGAGCCACAGCAGTAAATCCTTATTTAAATAAGCCAACCCTGAGTTTAGATGAAATAGAAAATGCAGAAACAGAAACTATTACAGGCAAATACAATTCGGTAATTATTGCCAAAAATATTTCGATAGATATAATTGCTTTTAACCGTTATAATCCATTATTTGATAACCAAATTGCTACAAATGGTAAGTATGAACTTATATTACCACAAGATAAAATGCGACAGTTTCTCTCAACCAAATACCAGATTTTAAATGAATGTGTACAATTTTTACTTGGCGATGTTGAAATCCCTAACAGTACCATGCAGTATAAATCTAAGAAAGTAAAGAAAACAAAATCTTAGCTTCATAATTCTTTTAAGAATTTAGGTTGTCAGCACTTTTATTAAAGCATTTGCTTTCAACATACACTCTTCATATTCTTCTTCTGGATCACTATGAAAGGTTATACCACTTCCGGCAAAAAAAGATGCTTCCTTATTGTTCTCATTATAAAAAACACTTCTTATTACAACATTAAAATCAAAGTCACCGGCAGGTGTTATATAACCTATACTTCCTGAAAATAAACCCCGTGGCGAAAATTCATACTCTTCTATCAATTCCATAACACGCTTTTTTGGCGCACCCGTCATTGAGCCCATTGGGAAGCAAGCTGCGATGGCCTCTGTAAATTTTCTGCCTCCCTCCAATGTTCCTTTTATTGTACTTATTAACTGGTGTACCTGGGGGAAACTGTGTACTGCAAATAATTCCTTTACACTTACAGAACCTTTTTTACAAACCATACTCATATCGTTTCTTACAAGGTCTACAACCATAACATTTTCACTCTTTTCTTTTATACTGGTAGTTAAATACTTTTTGTTTGCTTCATCTTTTAGTGGGTCTATATCTCTTTTACTTGTACCTTTTATTGGCTGTGAAATAAGTTGTGTTCCCTTTTTTTGCAGGAAACGCTCGGGGCTTGCGCACAAACAATAATTATTGTTTAATTTATACAAAGCTCCAAATGGAGCAGGTGACAATTCAAAGAGTTTTCTATAAACATCTATGGGATGTATTATTGTGTTTTCAACAACAAAATGCTGGCAAAAATTTACTTCATAGCAATCTCCCCTTTTTATATGTTCCTTTAATTTATTTATGGTAGCTATATACTGAGCTTTAGTAATTAGAGGTTTTATTTGTAAAGCAATACTTTCTTCAAAAGATAATAATTCCGTGTTTTCAATTTCTGCAATTAATACCTCTGCATTTTTATTACTCTTTAAAACTTCGATTTTGTTTATGGATAGTTTTATAATAGTTTCAGGTTCAAACAAAAATCCATTACCAAAATTTAAATCTACCTGCTTATTTTTTACATAACTGTTGCCGGCTGCATTGTAGCCTAAATGTCCAAATAACCATGATGGATTTTGATCATGAAATTTTTGCAAGGCTTCTAAATCATTGTCTCCATTAAAAGTATAAGCCCTCACACAACCCACACCCAACATGCATTCAAAAGATGGATTCTCAAAAGCGTAGTGGTTGTTATCCAACAAACAAAAAATGTTGAACTGGTCAGCCCAATTCAACATTTTCTGTTTAAAATTTTCGAAAGAATTATCTTTTATACTCATTAAATTTAATAATCATCATCATTAAAACGTCCACCTTTACCACCACGTGAATCTTCTTCGTCATCAAATAAATCAAATTCTTTAAAATCATCGTCTAATTTCAAATCATCATCTTCTTCTTTATTTTTTTTGACTGTCCCCTTTTTTTCTTTCGATGCGGGCACGTCAAACTCATCAAAATCTTTATCCCAATCTTCTTCCTCTTCCGTTTTTTCCCAATCATCTGCTACTTCAATATCGTCGTCATCGTCTTCATCTTCAGAAGATTTTTTTGATTTTCCTTTTATTGTTTTCTTCGGCGTTTCCTCATCAAGGTCATCATCCAAATCATCATCATCCAAACTTTTTTCTTTAGATGATGAAGGTTTTACGGACTCTTTTTTTTCTCCAGTTTTAGGAGCAATTATTTTTTTGCCGATATCTTTTTTTACTGCCATTGTTTGAGTGGATTATTAATGTAAATTTTCGACAGTAATTTTAAATAGCCAAATATTTTTGATACTATTTTTAATAAATCTTTAAACATTTACAAGCTGGTCTCTGCCAGGGCCATTGCTGATATATTTTACTGGGACTTTTAAAAATTCATTCAGGTAATTTATATAAGTGTTCATTTCCGCAGGCATGTTTTCAAAAGTTTTTACCTGTGTAATGTCTTTATTCCAACCTTTAAAAGATTGGTAAGATGCATCAATTGGCATTTTGTTCATTTGAAAAGGAATTCTGCTGATTTCTTCTCCATTTATTTTGTAAGAATTACAAACTTTTAATTCCTCTAACCCATCCAAAATATCTGCCTTTGTCATTACTATTTGCGTAACGCCGTTTATCATACATGCAAATTGAAGTGCTACAAGATCAATCCATCCACATCTTCTTGGTCTGCCTGTAGTACTGCCAAATTCGTTTCCCGTATTGCGTAAAAAATCACCGGTAGCATCAAATAATTCGGTAGGGAAAGGTCCGCTTCCTACCCTTGTACAATATGCTTTTGTAATACCTATTACTTCTTTAATTTTTTGAGGCGCAATTCCCAAGCCTGAACATACACCTCCAGTTATGGTGCTACTGCTCGTAACAAAAGGGAATGTTCCAAAATCTACATCAAGCATGCTGCCTTGCGCACCTTCTGCAAGTACTCTTTTACCAGCAGCTATTTTTTCATTTATAAAATATTCACCGTTAACAATATTTAATTCTTTTAAGAATTCCAGTGCTTCAAAAAATTCTTCTTCCCATGCTGAAATATCTTCCTGAAAATTAAAACTATCCAGGAGTCTTTGATGTTTAAGTCTGAGTTTAATATACTGTGAGGTAAAACTTTTGTCTTTTAAATCTCCTACTCTCAGTCCATTTCTTCCGGTTTTATCCATGTATGCAGGACCAATTCCTTTTAATGTACTTCCAATTTTCTCTGTCCCTTTGCTTAATTCACTTGCTTTATCCAAAGCACGGTGCGTTGGTAAAATAAGGTGGGTACGTTCGCTGATAAAAAGATTTTTTTTATAGTCTACACCAAATGCGGCAACAGACTCACATTCTCTTTTTAAGGTTACTGCATCTAATACTACACCATTACCGATAAGGTTAATTTTATCTGCATGAAAAATACCACTTGGTATTTGATGCAATACAATTTTTTTATCATTGACATACAAAGTGTGCCCCGCATTTGGGCCACCCTGAAATCTTGCAATAACATCGTAATCTTTTGCAAAAAAATCTACAATTTTACCCTTCCCTTCATCGCCCCATTGCAAACCTAAAATGACATCAACCATAATAAACTTTATTTATTGTACAATTTTGTAGTGCACATTTCTTTTAAAATTTTGTGAGGA
>Ga0209511_1001290_pt1 | contig 22565 bp, 19 predicted proteins | sample SSSSmetaG_FD_184141 | JGI IMG/M metagenome (GOLD analysis project Ga0209511, IMG submission 184141) | Glacier valley bacterial and archeal communities from Borup Fiord, Nunavut, Canada, to study Microbial Dark Matter (Phase II) - ​SSSS... | ecosystem: Environmental > Aquatic > Freshwater > Ice >... | reverse complement strand
TGTCGATGAAGTTCGAGGTCGTTTTCTGCGTCTGCTGGAACGCGAGCTCGAAGAACACCATCATCTTCTGCTGGGACTGCGGCGTCGCCATCCACGTGTCGATCAGCCCCGGTAACGCGGTCGGATCTGCCACTACCGCAGCGACCTCGGCCGAGGTCGGCGCGAGGCCGACGAGGATGTTCTTGACCTTCGCAACATACACCGAGGGCGACTCACCATCGAACTCGGGGGTGTCGATCTCCGGCCCAGCGCAGCTGGTCGCGAGGATGAGCGCAAGGCGAGTGATGTGGGGCAGCGTGCGTCGAAGAGTCATGGCGTTCCTCGGGTTCCCACACAGCAAGGAATCGGCCAGACCGTTCGGGTCCTGAATGCTGAAATCGGCCGCTGAATTCGGGCATTTCGCCCGCGTGTCGGCAGCTCCCGACATGCACTTGTAGGGTCGAGCCTGCAATCGCTCGATGGCGCAATGCTGTATTCAGCGCGTCATTTGACGACGGTGATGGCGCGACATTCGCGATCATCCTGCCTCGTGTACCGTGTGCAGCCCGTGAGGTACCTGTGGCTAACAACGCTCCTCGTCGGAGCATGTGATCTCGCGGACAAGTCCGCCCAGGATCGCCCGCTCACCCTCGAGTACGTGACCGAGGCGATCTTGAAGCCGAGCTGCGGCACCGCGGAGTGCCACTCGGCGATGAAGGCGGAGAAGGGCGACATCTTCGATAGCGTGAAGGCCGCGAAGCAGTCGATCGAAGTCACGCATCCAGATCTCGTCGTGACCTGTGCATGGCTTGGCAAAGATCCCGAGACCTGCGCGCAGAACAACGACGATATCGCGAGCTCGTATCTGATGACCGTGATCACGGTCGGTGACTACAGCGCTGGCAACCTGATGCCGCTCGATCAACCGATGTCGAACCAGAATATCCTCTTGCTCTCGCGCTGGATCCGCGAGGGCGCGCAGGGCCTCGACAAGCCGGTCGCGCAATGAAGCGCATCTTCGTTCTGGCCATCGTGATGGGTGCGCTTCGCGTCGCCCACGCGTATCCGCAATTCCAGTTGATCAAGGATCAGACGTGCTCGAGCTGCCACCTGTCGCCGGCGGGCGGGGGCCTTTTGTCCGAGAACGGCCTGGCGACCGCCGAGTCGATCTCGCAGTGGGGCACCGCACCGGAGTTCTTCTACAACAAGGTGCCGCTCCCGGCCTGGCTCGAGCTGGGCGGCGATCTACGGAGTGCCGCCGGGTACGACGTTGCTGGTGATCAAAATCGCCGCTTCGTAGGATTTCCGATGCAGGCGGAGATCAATGCGGCTGCGACCTACAAGAACTTCTCGCTGCACGTCACGGCGGGTGCTCGCGATCCGAAGTGGGAGAACAACACCAACCAGTTCGACAGCTCGACGCTGTTTGCTTCGCGAGAGCACTGGTTTCAGTGGCAGGACAGGCCCGGGGAGACCGAAGGCTTGTTCGTGCGCGTCGGTCGCTTCATGCCGGTGTTCGGGCTGCGCTTTGCAGAACACGTCTATTACGATCGGCGCTATGGCGGCACGCCGCTCTACGGCGACACCTACGGGGCTGCGGTCGAGTACGTCACCTCGAAGTGGGAAGCTCACTTCACCGGCTTCATCCACGATCCGATCCTCGTAGACTCGATCGAACGCGGCAATGGCGGCACGGTCTACGCCGAGACGCGGGTAACTCCGACGACCTCGCTCGGGATCGAAGGCAAGCTCGACGACACGCCGGATGACCTCACGTACTACGGGGGTGTCACCGCAAAGCAGCAGGTCGGCACGAGCGTGCTCGTCCAGGGCGAAGTCCAGTTGATCCATCAAAAGATCGACGAGGGCGGCAAGGTCAACCAGCTCGTCAGCACGATCGTAGGCTCGTACTTCATCGGTCCCGTGATGGTCGACCTCGCCGCGAACATCTATCACTCGAACCTGCACTTCGCGTTGCTCGATCAAGAGGCGCTCGATCTGAACATCCACTGGTTCATGACGTCGCACGTCGAGATGTTGCTAACCAATCGCTTCCAGATGCAGGCGTTCGGCGCCGATGGTCCCAACTCCGGCTACTCGCTCTTCCAGGTCCACTATCGGCTGTGACTACGACTGCGGCAGGGTCATCGTGACGCTCACGCCACCGCCCTCACGATTTGCGAGAGAGACCCGCCCGCCGTGGGCCTCGGAGATCTCGCGCACGAGGGCGAGGCCGAGGCCGGTACCGCCGCGCTTCGTCGAGTAGAACGGCAGCAGCGCATTCTCGAGGACGGCCTGGTTCATCCCGCCGCCTCGGTCGCTGACCTCGATGGCGATGTTCGCGCCGGCGCGGCGGATCGCGAGTGAGATATCGCCGGCGGCGGATCCGGACTCGTGCGCATTGCGCAGCAAGTTCAACAGCGCTTGTTCGAGCTGTGCGGGATCGAAGCGACCTGGCACCTCCGGTAGCCCGGGGCCGATGCTAAACGCGACCTGTGCCCGCAGCCGATCGACAAGCTCGCGCCACGAGCGCGACTCCAACCGCGGCGTCGGGAGCTTCGCGAACTTCGCGTACCCCGAGATGAACTGCTCGAGGTGCTTCGCCCGCTCCGCGATCGTGGCGAACACCCTCTCGAGCTGCGTGTGCTTGCCGAGTTTCAAGAGCTCGTTGCCCGAGTGGGCGAGCGATGCGATCGGTGCGAGCGAGTTATTGAGCTCGTGGCTGATCACGCGGATTACTTTCTTCCAGGTGCGCACTTCCTGGCGATGCAGCTCGACCGTGAGCTGGCGCAGGATGAACAGCTCGTGTGCGCGCCCGTTGAGCCGAAATCCCGAGCGCGCCAGATAGAAAATGTCCTCTTCCTGATCGCCCGCCTTGGTGACGACGAACAAGCCATCGCCACCCCGCGCGATCGCCTCGCGCAGCGACTCGGGCGCGGCCTCGAGCAGGGCAGGGAGCTTGATGCCCTCGAGCCGGCGGCCATCGCGCAGCAGCTTTCGTGCGGCGAGGTTGCCGTGCACGATGTGGCCGTTCGGATCGACGAGCAGCATCGCGACGGGCGTGTTCTGGACCATCGTGTCGAGTAACAGCTCGCGCTGGACGAGCGTCTCGCGTTGCGCGCGCAACGTATTGCCGAGCTCGTTGTGCGCCGCGACCAGATCGCCGACCTCGTCGTTTTTCGGCCACGCAAGCGAGAAGGCAAAATCACCATCGCGGTAGCTCGTCACCGTCCCGACGAGTGCGCGGAACATGGCCTTGACGGGCACGAGCGGCCGACTGATCACGTACAGCGTGAGCGGGAACATTGCGCCAAGGGCGAGGCCCGCAGCGAGCCGCGGATCGCCGAGCCAGTCTTCGAGAAGTACGACGAGCCCGACCGCCATCGCGACGAGCACGAACGCGAGCAGGCCGACACGCCAGGTCAACGAGGTGCGGATGCGGGTCATGCGCTGCGCGGGATGTTGAGCTTCTCCATCCTCCGATAGAGCGCCTGCCGACTCAAACCGAGCTCGGCGGACGCTTGCGCGATCACACCACTCGCGCGTGCCAGCGCGGCCTCGATCGTCGAGCGATCGATCTCGGTCTCGGTCTCGGTCTCGGTCTTGAGCTCGGTGGCGACCTTCGGCAGCGCGAGGTCCGCTGCGGTGAGCACCGGCTTCGCCGAGAGCAGTGCGGCTCGCTGCAATACGTTCTTGAGCTCGCGCACGTTGCCGGGCCAGGAATGGCGCCGCAGTGCCGCGCTCGCCTCGGCGGAGAGCTGTTTGCCCTCGGCGAGAAAGTGCGTAGCGAGCGGCACAATATCGTCGGGGCGATCGGCGAGCGCCGGTACACGGACCTCGATCGTGTTGAGTCGGTAGTACAGATCTTCGCGGAACGTGCCCGCGCGGATCATCGCGTCGAGGTCCGCATTGGTCGCGCTGATCACGCGCACCTTGACCTGGCGCTCCTTGTTCGAGCCGAGCCGCTCGAACCGCCCGGTCTCTAGCACGCGCAGCAACTTCATCTGCCCGTCGAGCGAGAGGTTCCCGATCTCGTCGAGGAACAGCGTCCCGCCATCGGCAGAATCGAACTTGCCATCGCGCGCTCGGGTCGCGCCGGTATACGCACCGATCTCGGCACCGAACAGCTCCGCCTCGAGGAGCTCCGAGGGCAGCGCGCCGCAATTCAACGTGACGAACGGGCCGGTTCGCACGGCCGAGTTCGCTTGCACGATCTCGGCGATCTTCTCTTTACCGGCTCCGTTCGGTCCGCTGATCAACACGGGTACGTCGGCGCGAGCGACCTGGCACGCGAGCCCGATCACGCGCTCCATCGCCGGGTCGGCGAACACGATGTCGCGCAGATCGTAGCGATGCGCGAGCTCGGTGCGGCGTCGATTCTCGTCGGCGCGTCTGCGCGACAGCTCGCGTCGCGCGACCGAGAGCTCGAGCAGGTTCTGCACGCTCGTGAGCAACTTGGTGTCGTCCCACGGCTTCGCGAGATAGTCCGCGGCGCCGAGTTTGACCAGCTCGACCGCAGCCTCGAGCTGGGTCCACGCGGTCAACAGGATCACCGGCATCTCCGGGAATCGCGCGCGGATGGTCTTGAACAGCGTCGCACCTTCTTCGCCCGAGGTCGTATCGGAGCGAAAGTTCATGTCCTGGATCACGACGTCGACCGATTCCTGCGCGAGCAACTCGAGCGCGGCGGCCGGCGACTCGGCAGAGAGCACCGTGATCTCGCGCAACGAGAACAACACCTCGAGCGCGGTGGTGACGGCCGGGTTGTCATCGATCACGAGGGCAGTCGGCACGGCCACGAGACTACACGGACCGGGTGGCGATCGCGGGTGGGATCGCCGATGCACGCAGTGCGGGACCGAGCACCGCGATCTGGCCGAGCAACCAGAGGAGGCCCGCACCGATCGGCAGGAACGAGGCCGGCAAGCGGCCGACCTGATACTTGTCCATCATCCACATGTTGATCGCGTAGGCGAGCACCATGCCGAGCACGATGCCCGCGGTTGCAAGGATGAAGTTCTCGGTCTGGAAGTAGCGAAGGATATCGCCGCGTGTTGCTCCGAGCGCGCGTCGGACTCCGATCTGGCGCGTGCGCTGCTGGACCCAGAAGCTCGCGAGCCCCACGACGCCGAGCGCGGTGACCACGAGCAGCGTGATGACGACAACGCCGAGCAACCACGCCATCGCGCGGTCCTGCTTGAAGTACTTCTGGCGCACGTCGCCGAACGGCAGCCGGTCGAGGATCAATCGATTCGGGTCGACGCCGCGCAGCGTGGGCTCGATCGCGGAGATCACCGCCGCTCGCTGCGCTGGATCGACGCGGAGGATATAGTTGCTCCCCTCGGTGTACGAGATTTCTTCGGGGGTAATGATCGCGAGGCCGCGTTCGCTCAGGCCACCGAACTCGTTCGGGCGCTCGAGCCGCTCGACGATACCAATGATCGGTACGCGCGTTTTTCCCATGTAGATCCCTTTGCCGAGGGCGGCCTCGCCGGGAAACATCCGCTCGGCGAGGGCCTGGGTGATGATCACGCAGGGGGTCGGCGTCTCGTCCACCCTCCTCGCTTCCACGATCTCGGTCGACGAGAAATCACGGCCCGCGACCAGGTGGAGGCCGAACGTCCTCACGATTCCGCCGCCCCCGAGATAGCGCGCGACGTGGACGGGCGCGTTCGGATCATCGGCGATCGTCGAGATGCTCGTGGTCCAGGCCGAGCCGCCGAACGGGATCTGATTCGTCGATACGACAGCTTTCACCCCCGGAATCGAGCGCAGGGCGACGAGGTCTTGGCGCGTGATCACGTCGGGGTCGGCCTTCTGTCCGATGCCCGTGAGGATCACCTGGACGACTTCTTCTTCGGCGACCCCGCTCGGTCGGTTCATGTTAGCGAGCCGCTCGCGGATCAGAAACACCGCATTGCACACGATCGCGCAGGTGAAGGCGATCTCGAGAATGACGAGCAGTGCGGTCGCGCGATGGCGACGCAAGGTCGAGATGATCGGGATGAAGTCCATGGAATCCTCAGTGCGACTTGAGCTGGAGGGCAGGTGCGATCTGGCAGCCGCGCCACGCGGGAAAGACCCCGGCGAGCAAGCTCGAGCCGAGGGCGATCGCGAAGGTCGCCCCGAGCATCGGGAGATCGAGCTCCGCGAGGGCGGAGTAATTGGTCGGTTGATGACGAACGGCCCAGAGCCCGAGCCACGCGAGCAGCAGCCCAAACGCGCCACCGCCGACTCCGATCATGCTCGCCTCGACGAGCAGTTGGGTGAAGATCGCGCCGCGCGATGCACCAAGCGCGCGGCGCACACCGATCTCGGCAGAGCGCCGCAAGAACTTCGTGAGCAAGAGGCCCACGGTGTTGACGAGGCAAACGACCAGGAAGCTGAGCGCCACCCAGGTCTGCAACTTCGCATCGCTCGGCACCACGTTCTCGGAATCGAGCCAGTCAGTGACAGTGCGGAGGCGAACGTTCGGCGGGCGACGATAGCGGCCCTTGCGAAACTGCTCGAGCGAGTAATTGACGAGGTAGTCGTAGTACGCGGCGGCCTTCGCATCGCTCGCGAGCTCGACCCAGTACTGGATCCAGATACACGGCGCGCCGGCATCGAGCTGGTCGCCCTTCTCTTCTCCCCAGCACGTCATCTCGCCGTCGTGACCGAGCTTGAGATCGCGCGAGGTCGTCCACGGCACGTAGAGCTGCTCGTTTACGTTGTACGCACCCATGCTGAGATCGAAGAAGTGCGGCTCCGGGTGCCAATCATCGATCACGCCGATGACGCGAATCTCGGTGCTCTCCATGCGCATCGTGAAGCCGACGACATCGATCGAACCGAACAGCTTCTCGGCGAGTGGTTTGGAGATCACGGCGACGCGGGCGTGGGCGGTGTCGTCATCGGCCGTCCAACCCGACCCCGTCAGGAACGGAACGTCGAACATCGGAAAGAACTCTGTCGAGGTCCAGCGCCCTCGAATTCGCAAGGGCGAGAGGCCCGGGCGCTGCGGTTCGACCGCGACGCTGCCACCCGTCATGATCGCCTGACGATCCGCTTTGTGATCGCGCAGCAGTGCCTCGGCATCGCTGCGCGTGAGCTGATTCGCCGGCTCTTGACCCATGATGTAACCGTCGGCCTCACGCGGGTCGAGTTGCACGTTGTGGAGCTTCTGGCTCTTGCCCGGAATCGGATCCGCAGACAACACGTGGAGCACGGTCAGCGTTGTCATGCTCGCGCCGACGCCGAACCCGATCGCGACGATCATCAGGAGCGTCAAGCCAGGGTTGCGGCGCAGGCTTCGGCGCGCCAAGTCGAGGTCGTACGCGAACATCTAAACTGCCTGGCTCAACGACGGTGCGCGTTCGACGTCCGAGGCGACGCCATCGACGATGTGGATGTTGCGGTGGGCGCGGGCGGCGATCTCCGGATCGTGCGTGACGATCACGACGATCGTGCCTTGCGCGTTGAGGTCTTCGAGTAGCTGCATGACTTCGCGCGCCATCTGCGAATCGAGGTTGCCAGTCGGTTCGTCAGCGAGCAGCAGCGTCGGTTCGCCCGCGATCGCCCGTGCGATCGCGACGCGCTGTTGCTGACCACCGGAGAGCTCGGCCGGGTAGTGCCGCTTGCGTGACGCCAGCCCTACACGCTCGAGCGCGGTCTCGATCCGCTTGTGGCGCTCGCCGCGCGCGAGCTTGCGATAGCGCAGCGGGACATCGACATTGTCGAACAAGTTCAGATCGGGGATCAGGTTGAAGCTCTGAAATACGAACCCGATCTTTTCGTTGCGCAGCTTGGAGCGGGTGCGGTCATCGAGCCCTTTGACGTCGACGCCATCGAGCTTGTATTCGCCGCCAGAGAGATCTTCGAGGAGGCCCGCGATGTTGAGGAACGTGGTCTTGCCCGAGCCCGAAGGGCCGGTGACCGCGACGAACTCGCCGGCGCGCACCTCGAGCGTGAGATCGCGGACCGCGTGGGTCTCGACCATCTCGGTCCGGTACACCTTCGAAACATCTTTCATCTGCAGCATCGATTGCTCCTAGTTCGCGATCCGGACGCGCTCTGACGTGCCGAATTGATCGGCGCCACTGACGACCATCTGTTCGCCGACCTTCGCGCCCGAGAACAGCTCGACCGCCTCGAGGCTGACCGCGCCAGTCCGAATCGGTCGTCGCTCGGCGACGCCATCGGTGACGAAGTACGCGAAGCTCGCGCCATTGGTCTCGAGGAACGAGCCGCGCTCGACCTCGATGACATTCGTGCGCTCTTCGATCAACACGCGCGCGGTAAGGCGCTGGTTCTGGCGCAAGCCTTCGGGCCGCTTCGCACCGAATTCGATCCGGGTAGCGACATTGCCGGCGACGACCTCGGGCGAGACCGAGCGGATCTTGCCGGCGAACGTGGCGTTGCCGGACCGAATCTCTGCAGCCATGCCGAGTGCGAGGTCGGGCGCGAAGCTATCGGGGACCTGGATCTCGAGCTCGAACGCACCGAGGTCGACGACCGTGAGGATCGGCGCATTGGCCGCGACGACCGTGCGTTGCGCGACGAGCAGCTGACCGACCTGGCCTTCGACGGGAGACGTGATCTCGAGGGCGACGACCTGGCGCCCGAGCTCCTGGACCACCGAGCGCTGGCGATCGAGGCCCTGCTGCTTCGTGCCGAGATCGAAGGTCAGCTCTTTGCCTGCGAGGGCCGCTTCGAGCTTTGCGTGCGCGAGCACGATCTCGGTCTTCTTCAGCACGTCCTCGGAGTGATGTAGCTCGAGCTCCGAGATTACCCCTCGACCGAACATCTGGCGATTGATCTCGACCTCGCGCGCGGCCGCTTGATGATCGATCTCCGCCTGCGCGATCGCTTGCTGCTGATTCGCGCGCCCGTGCTCGATGTCGAGCCCAGCCCGACCGACGTTCGCTTCGAGCCCCGCGAGCGTCGCCTGTTCTTGCGCGAGCCGGGCCTGGAGCTCGGGACTCGCGATCGTCGCGAGCAGCTGGCCGGGCTTCACCCGATCGCCGGCGCGCACGCGAAAATCGACCGCGCCCGCGGCGATCGCGTAGAGCGTCGGACTGTTCGCGGCGACCACGCGCCCATCGGCGACGACATCGCGCGTCAGCGTGCCGCGCTTGATCATGGCGATCCGGAGCTTTGATCGGTCGATGCTGCGCGAGGCGCCGAGCCAGTTATGAACCAGGTAGCCGGCGCCGCCGAGGACTGCGAGCACGATCACGCCGGTCGAGAGCCACCGTCGCCATGGTCGGCTGACTCCCGGTTTGGCGAGCACGCGGTCGGTGGCGGAGGTATCGCGGATCATCGGAACAACGAGACGTATTGCCAGGCTCGTGCCGCGCTAACCCCCTGAAATACCTGGAGCGGTACGTGTCCGTTGATCGCGGACGAGCGTCCGGTCGGTGTCCGCGGACACTCAGGCGAAGAGCGACGTCTGCGGACCCGCGAGCGTGGTGTCGCCGATCAGATCGTGGACGTACGTGTGCGGCCACGACCGGCGGGCCTCCTCCGGCAGCTTACCGTAGCGCTCGCAGTACGCGCGGACCCACTTGCGCGTGTGGGCGTTCGAGTAGCCGCCTCCGGTGATCGGCCCGAGCTCGGGCTCGTAGCGCGCGCGGATCTCGTTGAACCGTTCGTCGCGTAGCACCTTCGCGCAGACCGACGCTGCAGCAACGGCGGCGTGATGATCTTCGGCGTGATCGAGCGAGGTGAACTGGTCGTAGCGCGCGGCAAGCGGGCTGAACATGCGCTTGCCATCGGCGATGATCTTGTCGCAGCTCGGCGCCTGATCGATCATCTTGATCGCGATCTCGCGTTCGAGCACGTTGAGCTCGTTGCGGCAGACGCGCGCATCGATCTCGGTGTGCGAGACTTCGATTACGACGACGAAGTGCGCGCGCTGGCGAATCTCCGCGGCGAGCTCGGCGCGCATCACATGTGCATCGGCGCCCGCGCCATACGCCTTGGAATCGCGCAGACCCTTGCGCGTGAGTGCCGCGGCGGTCTTCGAATCGAGCGCGACCGCCGCCATCACCATCGGGCCGACCGAAGGGCCGCGCCCGGCCTCGTCGATGCCGAGCGTGAGCCGGTTTGGAAATGGGTTCGTCGGCCGCCCCGGCAGCCTGGCCTTGCGCATCGGCTGCACAATAGAGAGCGCGGATCACCAGGTCAATCGCGAACTGGCCAGCTCGAGACCACGCGCCACACCGACCTCGAGATCGAGGGCCTGAACATCGGCGACCGAGCTCCAGTGATCGAGGCGCGCAGCGATCGCGGAGAGCGCTTCGACGGCCGCTTTCTCGAGCGGCTCGCCGATCTCGTGATCGAGATCCGGCGCCGAGCGATACAACGCGTGATAGATCGAATCCTCGGCGAGCTCGAGACGAGGCACGTCGTTCTTGAAGAACGCATCGACGTAGCCACCTTCGAGATAGCCGCGCAGATACGCGCGCGCGCGATCGAACACACGCGCCATCGCGAGCCCGATCCGATCTGCCGCGACGCGCTCGAGATCGCCCGCGACATCGCGCTCGAGCAGTGCACCGAGCGCACGCGCCCCGGCTTCGGCACTCCGACTGCGCCGCACGAGGTCGGCAGCGACCCGCTTGCGCCCCCCCTCGATCGCCGATTCGAACCCCGAGGAGAGCAGGGCGATCAGATACTCGCGGTCCGCCGCGGTCGCCGTGTGGGACGAGAACGGCAGCCGGCGCGGCCGCACGAGATCGAGCACTTCGCGCGCGGCGCGGCGATACAGCGCGGTCATCTGGTCCGAGAGCTCTTTGCGCTCGACGACGACCGCTTCGCTCGCGAACTCGCGCGCCTGTTTCAGCAGCTCGTCGCGACCTGCTCGCGCCGCACTCACCGCCGAGGTTTGTTGGTGGCGGCTCGCCGCCAGCGTGGCTTCGGCTTGACCGATCACGCCGCGCAATAGCCGCGCGCAGGCATCGCGCTTCAACGCGCGCGCCTGCTGAAAGAACCGGGTCTCGAGCGCGGTCTGGAGCGCGGTCCAGTTGCCATCGTTGTCTTTGAGCTTCGCGGGATCGAGCTTCCACCCGAGCGCCTCGCGCGATGACACCGGCACGATCGCTTCGACCAGCTCGCCGAGCTCGGTCGCGATGAACGTCGTGACTTCGGCGCGCTCGTCGGCGCTGAGCTGATCGGCCTTGTTGAGGACGCCGAGCACGCGCTTGCCCTCGTCGCGGATCGAACGCAGCGCCTTCTTCTCGCTCGCCTTGCCACCTTGCGCCGCGGTGAACACCCACACGACCGCATCGGCTTTCGCGATGAAGGCGCGCGCGGTGGCCTCGTGCTCGGGCTGGATCGAGTTGAGGCCCGGCGTGTCGACGATGTTGATCTTCTCGAGCTGGGGAAGGGGCACCAGGATCTCGACACGATCGATCGCGCGCGCCGCATCGGGTGACAGCGCGCGCAGGTGCGCCATCATGGGATCCCAGCCGAGCTCGAGCGTGCTGCCATCCGCGGCGATGATCCGGCCACCGCGCTCGCGTCCGTAGCGCACGACATTGATCGTCGCGGTTGTCGGCGTGATGCCGGTTGGCGCGACCTCAGCGCCGATGAAGGCATTGACGAACGACGACTTGCCGCTCGAAAACTCGCCCATCACCGTGACCAGCAACGGCTGATCGAGCCCCGCGGCGGCGCGTGCGATCTCGCCGACGTGATGACCGAGCTCGCGCTTGCTCGCGACGACGCGCTCGAGAAACGCACACACGTCCCCGATCTCCATACCGATATTCACGACCCCGAGCTCCGCCGCCCGCGCATCGGCCAGCACCGAGCGCGCCTTCGCATGTAACGGTGCGACGCGCAGCGCGGCGAGTGCGCACGTGGCGGCGCGCGCGGGATCGCCCGCAGCGAGCGCGAGCTTCGCGAGCTCGACATGCGCATCGACATCATCCTTCACGGCCGCGAGCTCGAGCAGCGCCCTCGCCGCATCGGGCTGGAGCTTCGCTATCGCCATACCGCGTGCGACGAGCGCGCGCGCATCGTTCGGATCCTTCGCGAGCAGATCGTTGCCCCACTGCGCCGCGCGGGTTTCATCTCCCGCCGCGATCGCGGTCTCGACCGCAGCGCGCAGCACCTCGACGCTCGGATCGAGCGCGAGCACGCGGTCGTAGCTCGAGAGCGCGGCATCGAGGTTTCCGATCGAGCGATGCGTGGCCGCGATCCGAGCATGTAAAGCGCTGCGCTTCGGATCGAGCTGCAGGGCCTCGAGGTAGAACACGTGTGCCCGCATCGCATCGCGCTCAGCGAGTGCGGCATCGCCCTGTGCGATCAGGATCTCCATCCGGATCAGCGCAGCCAGCGGTGTGGTCTCGCGCGCATTCGCAGCCCGGGCGGCGGTTAGCTTCTCGCTCGCCTTGGTCGGCGAGTCCTCGACGAGCGCCAGCCGGCCGAGGCCGTACAGCGCGAGCGCTGCCGGCGCGTCGGTGGAGGCCGCGCGATCGAGGTGCCGCGCGGCTTCATCGTACGGCCCCCCATCCGCGACGAGCGCTTCGCCGAGCGCCGCGCGAGCAAGGCGATCCTCGGCATCTTCGACGACCGCCTTGCGGAGCTCGCGGATCGCCTTGTCCAGATCCCCGCGCCATCGCCACGCGATGCCCGACCCTCGATACGCATCCGCAAGTACCCCTCGATCGCCCCCGGCCTCGTTGACCGCACGGGCAAGTGGCATCGCCGCGGCCTCGAACTTCGCGAGCTCGACCAGCGCCAACCCCGATCCCACGAGCGCCGCCGGATCGCCCCCGCGCGAGGCGAGTGCGCGTTCGAAGGCCTCCTGTGCGTGCGCAGGATCACCCTTCGCGAGCCGCGCTTCGCCAAGGACGATCAGCGCCTGGCCATGAGCCGGCTTTGCGGCGAGCAGAGCCTCGAGGGAATCGATCGCGGCCTGCAGGTCCCCGCGTGCGAGCAGGGTTCGAGCCTGGTTGAGCTGGTCGCGGTAGTCGTCGAGGACCAGCTCCCCGGCCAGGTCGCCAAGCTTGCGTTCCAGCCGCGACCACAAAGACATACCTGGAGCCTAGCATTCGATCCGCCGGTCACCTCGGTGCGGCTCGGCGGTGCATTAGAATTACGGGATGGGGAGACTCGTTTGGTTAACCTCAGTTGCTGCTTTGGGTGCAGCAGGCTGTGGAAATGTCGCGAAGATGCCAACCGATGCATCGGTCGACGCATTGCTGGACGCATTGACGTGTGAAGGAACCCAGCTCGCGTGCGGTGGAGCATGTGTGGATCCGCTGTCCACGAAAGCTCACTGCGGTGACTGCGATACAACGTGCGATTCGCGTTCGGACTGCCGAGCGGGACATTGCGAGGACGCAAGCGCTACGTGCGCTACGCTGCACGCCCATGACAGCACGCTGGCCGATGGCACGTACACGCTGCTCGATTCCAGCACGATCTATTGCGACATGACGGACGGCGGGATCGCATACTCGAATCTCGCGTTCGATAACTACATCGCCGTTCCACCTGACGGGTACAGCTTGGTCACGACCACCGACTACCAGACCGTCGCCACTCAAAAGGCGTTCATCGCACTCTACAACGCACAGAACGGGTCATTGCCATTGCTCGTGAGCCCGATGACGGTGACGATTTGCTGCATGAAGTCCTCGATGGTCCCCGGTAAGGGGCTGTACATGTCGAACGCAATGGTTCAGCCGGCAACGGTTGGCGCTGCGGGACCACTAAATTGTGTGACTAACGGCAGCTACACGGAGACGGCACTATCGTTTGTGGCCGTCCCCAGCACTTTCGCAAGTACGGCGATGGCTGCTGACTGGTTTACGTCGCATCCCATGGTCGAAGGAGGGTGCCCGGACGGTAACAATCCAGGTCTGTTCTGGAAAAAGGTGCTGCCATGAGATCGATTTTGTTCGTGGCTATCGTGACCGTGTCGGCGTGTGGTTCGACGACCGCGCCCTTCATGCCTGACGCGGAGGTAATCACTCTCGGTGCGATGAGCGTGGCGCCAGCAACGGTGGCAACTAAACGCGGCCTCGATAAGCCAACCCAGCTCACCGCCACAGCAACGCTAAGCAACGGTAAGAGTGTAGACGTCACTCTCGACGCCACCTGGACGAGCTCGGACGAGACGGTCGCCGTTGTCTCGGCTTCGGGTTTGGTGTCCGTTGTCGGCGCTGGGACAACGACGATCACTGCGAACTACGAAAGCACGCGCTCGACATCGATTGTCACCGCCTCCTCTCCCCGCATCTACCTGGCCGACGCGGGTGGACCTGCAATAGCGGTGTTTGATGCGTTCGCGTCGGGCGATACGCCGCCGCTCGCTCGAATCGGTGGCAGCGCCACGACGCTCAGCTTCCCGTGGGCAATTGCTGTGGCAAACGATGAAATCTATGTCAGCGATGTCAACGCGAGTTCGATCGACGTCTGGGCTATCACAGCGACCGGCAACGTCGCACCTAGCCGCAGGATCGTCGGGGCACTCACGAAGCTCTCGGCCAACTATGGGCTCGCGGTTTATAACCACGAGATCTACGTTTCGAGCGACAAAGAGGTGCTCGTATTTCCCGACACCGCTAGCGGCAACGTGGCCCCCACCCGGGAGATTGTTGGAGCGTCCACCGGACTATCATATGGCTACTCGATAGAGATCGATCAAGACGAGCTATACGTCTCTGCCACCCAGACCACCTCGATTCTCGTGTTCCCCGCAAACGCTAGTGGGAACCTCGCTCCGATTCGCAAACTGATGGGAACCGCAGAGTATCCACTGAGCCTCGTGTACGACTTCAAGGTTGCCGAAGGTGAGCTCTACGTCGCCGAGCTCAGCGGCATTCGTACGTACCTGGCTGCGACCAACGGCCAGGCGACACCAATTCGCTATCTGGTAGGTACAAATACGAACCTGAACTCGGTCATCGGTGTGAACGTCGTCGGGAACGAACTTTTCACGGTAAATTTCTCGGGCGGTGGCATTCACGCGTTTCCTCGACGCGCTTCGGGAAATACTGCGCCGATCCGTGGGATCGGAGGAGCCATGACGACGATATCGAGCCCGCGGCACCAGTTTGTCTATTGACTCAGTCGGGTGCAGCTCTTTGACCGGGACGCTCGACGGAAGCAATCTCGGTCACTTGACGAGCGTTGAGCGTGGGTCGCGCGGGCAGCACTGGATTCGGGACAGCACCGCCGGCGTAGCGTGATTCGTTCGTTCGTGCTCCTTCGCGAGATACAACCAGTAATCATCGAAGTCGGCGCTCTTGCGCAGCCGCAGCACAGCCTCGGCACCCGCGAGCGACCACCGGGCACCGGTGCAGCCCATGCCAATACCTCGTTCAGGATCGGAAGGTCTGGCCACCAATCTGCCCACTCGTGTCAGCAGCACTCGCGTAGTTATCTCAGTTGTCGGTCGGCTCTTCGATGATCCAGATGCCTTCGCGCAACTGACGCAGCGCCGAAGAAGCAGCCTGGATCGCTTCGATCTGTCCGGTCGTGACGATCTTCATCGACTCGACCTGGTTACCGGCTTCTCGCCGCTCGGACATCGTGCGCTCGAGGATCTCGTTGATGCCCTTGTAGAGCGTGTTGCCGGCGTTCGACACGAACTCGGAAAGCCGCTTGCCGAAGTCGTCGATGGCCTTGTCGAAGTGCGGCTTCATCGCCTCGGCCGCGCCGAGGATCGCGGCGGGCATCTTCTCTTTGGCCTGGACCCGGATGTCGCCCGAGATCTTCGATTTGAGCACGATCGCGAGGATCGGTGCCGCGAGCGTGAGCAAGCCACCCGCGAGCGCGTTGACGAACAGCATCACGGTGGTGCCGAGCGCACCGACCGCGTAGATGCCGACATCGTACTTGAACGAATCGACAGTGATATCGATCGCGGTGTCGCCGGGACCGAGACGCTCGGCGAGGGTCGCGGCCGCCGCCTCGACGTTCTCGTTCGTGATCTGGATGACCTCTTCGGCGAGATGCTCGAGCATCGCGGCGAGCTTCGCGCCCTCGAGCTCGGCCCACTCCTTGAACTTGTCTTCGATGAAAGCGGGGAGGTAAGCCTTCACGTCGTCGGCATCGACCGCGTCGATCTGGTGCGGCAGCGCTTGCACGAACGACTTCGCGAACGCTTCGAGATCGAGCTCGATCTGGTTCTTGATCGAGCTCGCATCTGCGGCGATCCGCACGTGCAGATCGTCGAGCTTGCGCTTGCTCGTATCGAGCTGCTCGCGGACCGAGTTGATCCGGGTCTGGAGCTGCTCGAGGTCGAGTCCGTACGAGCGCATCCGGACACCGAGGTTCGATTCGAGATACGCGCTCGTGCGAGCGGCATCCGCGGCGGCGTTATCGAGGATGACCTGCGCTCGGTCGCGAGCGAGGAAGCGCTCGAGGTACGCCATCAGCTCCGGCATGCCACTCGCCGGGTCTTTGGACTTCGCCCAGTCCTTCGCGGACAGCGCGAATACGACGGGGTCCGTGGTGATGCCAGCGAGCCCCTGTTTGACATATTCGACGACAGCGGTGCGCTCGTCGGCATTCAACAGGTCCATCTTGCCGAGCACGAAGATCAGACGATCCTTGGCCGACTCGAGCACGCGGCTGCGCAAAAACTCGCGTTCGCTGTCTTTGAGCGCCTGCCCTGCATCGAGCAGGAACACGACCGCATCAGCACGCGGCACGTAGCCGTATGTGACCTCGGCGCGCTGCTCGTTGAGATCGTTGACGCCCGGAGTATCGACGAGCACAACGTTGTTGAGCAGCATGTCGCTCGGATAGCCGAGCTCGACGTAGGCGACTTCACTCGCGTGGCCGCCAGCGACGGTGACCCACTCCTTGAGTGCGGTCGGATCGAGGAACTTGCTCTCACCCGAGGTCAGCACGACGCGCGCCGTGGGGTTCGGCGCGTAGACGACGTGATTGATCGAGGCGGTCGTCGGCGTGATGCCGGTCGGCAAGATATCGAGCCCGAGTAAGGCGTTCACGAACGTCGATTTGCCGTGGTTGAACTCGCCGAGAACGACGAGGTGGAACCGTTCCGCCTCCAGCTTGGGGATCCGGGTGGTGCGGATATCGCGGGCGAGCGTCACCATGCCGACCTGATCGGCGACGTCGGCGAGCTGCGTGAAGCGAGCGATGATCTCGCGCTTGGCTTGCTTGTGATGTTCGAGGAGGATCATCAGAACACACTGATCAAGTTGGCGACTTGTTTGTCGACGTCGGGGAGGCTGGCCTTGCCGGTGAGATCTTGGCCGGTGAGCTGGGCGTACAATGCAGAGTCCGCGAACAGGCGAAGCGCCTGGACGCGCTTGGGCACGTACGGATTGGACCGGAAGAGCTCGGCGTAGCGACCGATGCCCTTCTTCACGTCTGGGAGCGATTTCAAGTACTCCTCGGCATTGAAGGCGCTGCCCTTTTCGAAGCCGAGCTCGAGCTTGACCATCGAGGTCAGCACCTTCTCGAGATCGCGAACGGCGATCAGCGACGCGCGATCGCATGTGACCTCGGCGCGGCGCGACCAGGCTTGCAGCGTCATCACCGCCGGCTGGACGACCCAGCGAACGAAGAACGCGGCCGAGTTGTTGAGGTAGTGGAGCGCGGTCGCGTACAGGATGTGACCGTTCTGGACGTGAGCGAGCTCGTGCGCGATCGCGGCGACGAGGTCGTTTTCGTCGAGCTTCTCCACGAGCTCGAGGTTCACGATCAGGTGTGGCGAATCCTCCGTGCCGAGCACCTTGATCTTGATTGCCCTGCCGGCGACCGAGCTCGAAGGCGCCGCAAAGATCGCGGGGACGCGCACGCCGAGCATCGCGCCGGCCTTCTTTGCCGCCTCGTACACGCGGGGGAACTGCTGGTCGGTGACCTTCACGGCCGTACCGAGTAGCTCGGTCTTCGCGACGTCCTTCCACAACCGCGTGGTTGCTTCGAGTGCCATGGTGACCGGTCGCGCCATCGTGAGCCCACGACGAAACCGCTGCTCGCCACTGAAGGCGTACGCAGCACCGATGCGAGCGCTGTGCTCCATCTGGCCGCGACGAGCGGCCAACCAGCGCGGAAAATCGAAGTCGACGCCTACCGCCATGCCTCGGTTATAGCGCGCGCTTGGCGATCCTGCGACGCGCGAGCGCCAAGAAGCCTATTCCCAGCACCACCGCAAACCACAGCGTCGCGAGCCGGGCCAGCAGGGTGGCAGCGAGCGCGCTCGCACGATCGAAGTGCGCGGCCCCTTCGACGAGCGCCAGGGTCATCGCGCCCTCGGTGACACCTAGTCCACCGGGTAGGAACGAGAGCGCACCGGCGATCGTCGTGCCAGCATAGATCACGACAGCTAGTCCGAGCTCGACGTGCACGCCCGGGAACGCATTGCAGATCAAGGCGAACCCGACGCACTCGCAGGCCCATGCAGGAATCGCGATCGCGGTCGCGACCACCAGGGGTACTGGCCGGCACAAGGCGGACAGGCTCGCGACCATCTCGAGCAGTGGCTCGCGGACCCGCCGGAGCTTCGCCGGCCGGGTGAACAGCTCGACGAGAAACCGGGTCGGGCGCGGCCACGCGAGCAGCAGCAAGCCGAATGCGATCACGGCGCCAGCGATCGTGACGAGCCTCGGATCGACGCCGTAGCCCGCGACTCCGATCACGGCGAGGGCGAGCAGCGCGACGAGATCCGAGACGCGCTCGGCAACGACGATCGGTGCGGTGCGTGCGACTGGTACGTCGTGCATCTCTTTCAAGAGGTAGCTCTTCACGAGCTCGCCGAGCTTCGCGGGCGTGATCGAGAGCGAGAGCCCAGCGCCGAACACGAGTGCGCTTGAGACCGCCGGCACGCGCACCGCCTGGCGCCACATATAGAAAGCCCAGCGCACGAACCGCAGCGCGTAGTTCGTGAGGGCAAGTGCGAGTGCGGCAACGAAGGCCGACCAGCGAAACCCGTTGAGCCGGTCGCCGAGCTTGCTGATGTCGCCTATCACCGAGTACGCAGCGGCCCCGGCGATGACCGCCACGACGATCCACAACCAGGTGCGTTTCGGGCGGGACAACGCGCCGAACATCGTCGGACCGCGCGATTCTGTCAATTGTGAGCGGGTGCTTGACCCGTGTCTCGCGACCGCCGTAGCCTGGCTACATGCCCCACTCGATCTTGGTTGTGGACGACGATCCGGAGATCGTCTCGCTGCTCAGTACGCGGCTCGGTCGGCGCGGATACAAGATCTCGACGGCTAGCGATGGCGTCAAGGCCATCGAGATCGCGAAGAAGGAGCTGCCGGACCTCGTGCTCCTCGACGTGATGATGCCGGGGAAATCGGGCTGGGAGGTCGCGCGCGCTCTCAAGCAGGATCCGGTCACGCAGAACGTGAAGATCATGATGGTCTCCGCGATCGGCGAGAAGACCAACGAGCTGACGGCCCCGATCTACGGCGCCGACGCACACATCGACAAGCCATTCGAATTCGAGAAGCTCGAGAAGATGATCATCAGCCTGCTCGAAGGCTAGCCGCCGCTGAGCGCCTTCATGGCCTTCTGATTGGTCGAGCTCTTCGCGTCGGTCATGGCTTTGATCTGCTTGAGCTTGTCCTTCGCGTCCGACGGGTTCGAGGACTGCTCGGCGATCGCTTCGCTGTAGATCTGCTGCGCCTTCGCTTCGAGGCTCTGGCGGACCACCTTGATGTTGTTATCGCCACCCGAGCCGAGCGCATCGGCCTTCACGACGACCTGGTGCGCCTTCTCGTAGTTGCCCGCGCTGAAGAAGCCGACCGCAGCCTTGCCGATGATGGTCTGCAGACGCGCCGAGATATCGGCCTGGAAGAAGCCGCCGAGAGATTGATCGTAGTTGGTGGCGGTCTGGAGTTGATCGAAGACGTCCTTGGCGTTCGAACCGGGCGCCATCGCCGTGTTGAACACCTTCGCGAACAGCGCGATCTTTTGCGACTTCGCACGAAGCTCGCGCGCATCGCTCGCGTCGGCGGACTTCGCTGCGGAGACGAGCACGTTCGAGGCATCGTTAAACTTGCGGTCCTTGTACAGCGACTCGGCGCGATCGGACGCAGCCTCGGCGGTTGCGACGTTCTTCGGCCTCGGCGCTTCCTGCTTGGGCGGATCGGGCCGCTCGACCTTGACGACCGGCGTCTTGCGAGCGTTGGTCTGTTGCACTGGCGGTCTCGGAGCGACCTTGGGTTGCGGCTGCGGGGGCTGCGGGGACTGCGGCGCATCGATCTTCGCGACCGGTTTCGGCGCCTCGACTTTTTCGACCGTGGTTTCGACCTTCGCGGTCACTTTTGGCGGGGGCGTTACGTGCGGCGGTTGCGCGATGGGCTTGGGCGGCTCGATCGGCGTGGCAGTCAGCCTCGGTGCAGTGGCCGAGCCTGTCGCCTTCTTCGGCGTCGCGACGGGCGCCGTCGCGGTCTTCGTCGACGAACCACCCGATTTGACCAAGGCGATCGTGGTGAACAACGCGGCTGCGGCGAGGCCACCGAAGATCAGCGCCATCTTCGCGCGCTTGGTCAGCGGCGGCGGCGTGTACTGCGCGGGTGCTGCGACCAGCGCGTTGTACGCGGCCGGTTGGACGTGCGCGGTCGAATGATCGCCACGCTTGTTGAGCTGCGCCGCGACGAGCATCTGCGCGTGGACCGAGTGCGGCGGAATCTCCTTGGCTTGCGGGTAGCCACCCTGATGCGGGTAGCCGTTGCCGTACATCGCCTGTGCCGCCAGCGGGCGAGCGTTGTGCCCGGCGTGGCCAGGGGTGGTCGACGCGCCCGGCATACCGGCGAGGTTCAGCAGCGGCTCGGCCGCAAGCAGGGACGGCGCTTGCAGCGCGACGCGATTCGACATCTGAGGCATCGGCAAGGTCGTCGCTGGCAAGGGACCGGGTGTGCCTTGCGGCTGCTGGCGGGCGACGTAGGAATAGACGCCTTGATTGCTGACCGTGCGTGGCCGGATCGCCGGCGGCGGGAGCGTCTTGGGTCGCACCGGTTGAACCCGCGACGGCGTATCGAGATGGACGTCGACCGAATCGATATCCATCGTCTTGCCGGCGTTGAGCGTCTTGCCCGCGACCGTCGACATCTCTTCATCGTCGGAGCCGAAGCCATTCATCTCACTGGGTGAGAGCTCACTCGGCATCACGGCAGTCAAGAAGTCGAACCGGAACGTGGTCGTTCCGATCTCGATCACGTCGCCGTTCGCGAGCATGAACGGGTTGTCTTCGAGGTTGCCGTTGACGACCGTGCCGTTACCAGAACCGCGATCGACGATCACCCACGAGCCCTCGGCGTTGCGCAGATCGAAGTGCTTGCGCGACACCGCGATGTCGGTGAGTACGAGATCGTTACCGAGACCACGCCCGATCGTGTACGACTTGCCGGCGAGGAGATCCTGCGCGACTCCGGTGTCGTTGCCGGCGGTGATCACGAGCCGGGCCGGTGCGCACGAAGGCGGCGTGACCGCCGAGATCAGGTTCTGATTCTGATCATCGACCGTATATTCGTCGCCACCGGTCGCACTCGTGACGTTCGTGACCAGGCCGTTGTTACCGAGCTTCGCGTCGCCTTGTTCGACGGTCGTGCTCGGTTCGTCGGCCCACTGCGTGTCGGCTTCGATCGTGGTTTTTTCGTCCTCGTCCGAAAACAATTTCGCCTTCGGCACAACGTGTGGTGAAACACGCTGCGGCCCGCCATGTAGGGGAGCCCGGCCCATCGTCGCTAAATTGTACGGGGTGCGGACGCACTGATCAATGACACCACCCCCGAGCTGTCCTACCTTTCCCCCCATGGCGAACGATCGGGGGATGTAGTTGGCGATTTTCTCGCTTTCCGACGACGTGCTGGCTATCGGGCTCGGCGGAAACGTCGGTGGCGAGCCTGCGGTCCGAGTAAGATTCGTAGCGGCGCGGGCGGCTTTTTCTCGGCTCGGGAGCGTCCGGTCAGCCTCGCTCTATCGCAGCGCCCCGATTGGCCCGGAGCAATCGCCGTTCCTCAACACGGTGATCCGCGTCGTGGCAGCCGATGCGCAACCGGCCGAAGTGCTCGCGTTGATCCGCGAAGTCGAAGCATTGCTAGGGCGCGATCGCGCGAAGGAGGTGCGATGGGGGCCCCGCACGATCGATCTCGACGTGCTCGTGTGGGGCACACGCACGCTTCGCACGCCCGAGCTCGAAGTGCCGCATCCCCGCGCCGGTGATCGACGCTTCGTGATCGCGCCGATGATCGAGCTGTTCGGCGAAGCGCTCGTACTCGGCGGCCGCCCGCTCGGCGAGCTCGCGCGTGGCGTCGATGATCAACAGCTCGAGCTGATCACGACGAGCTGGTGAGCCACCAGCGCCGCACGCGCTCGAGCGTCGAGGTGCGCGGTAGCCCGGGCGGCAGCGTATCGATGAACACGCGCCCGTACTGGCGCACGACGATCCGTGAATCCAGGATCGCCATGATCCCACGATCATCGCGGCGACGGATCAAGCGGCCGAACCCTTGCTTGAGAGCGAGCGCCGCGGCGGGCAATTGGATCGCGTCGAATGGGTCGCCGCCGGTCTCGGCGTGCGCTTGCATGCGCGCCGCGATCAATGGATCGGTGTGAGGCGAGAAGGGCAACTTGTCGATCACGACCAGGCTCAGCGCATCGCC
>Ga0209511_1001286_pt1 | contig 22598 bp, 23 predicted proteins | sample SSSSmetaG_FD_184141 | JGI IMG/M metagenome (GOLD analysis project Ga0209511, IMG submission 184141) | Glacier valley bacterial and archeal communities from Borup Fiord, Nunavut, Canada, to study Microbial Dark Matter (Phase II) - ​SSSS... | ecosystem: Environmental > Aquatic > Freshwater > Ice >... | reverse complement strand
CGGCACCACCGGCCAGCAAACCGAGATGAACGCCGACGTGGATGCCTACCTGGCCCGCACCCCGGCCCTGGGCTTGCGCAACCCCACGCTCGTCGGCTTCGGCATCCACGACGCGGCCAGCTTCCGCGCCGCCAGCCGCCACACCACCGGGGCCATCATTGGCAGCGCCTTCATCCGACTGCTGCAAACCACGCCCGCCGAGACGCGCGAGGCAGCTATTCGGGAGTTCGTGGCGGGAGTGCGGCCGGTGCCGGTGGCGTAGGCGCATCACTCGTGTAAGTCGGCGCTGAGCCATGGCGCACTTTTTCTACCTGGTCAGCCAGCACGTCGTAGGCCGGCTCCATCTGCTGGCGCAGGGCCGTTAGGAAGGCTTCTTTTCGGGCTTCGGTAAGCATGTTTTAGGGGCGTTTCGTTGAATCGTTCTTCAGGCCCATTGCCATTTCAGCCCCGTGTAGTCCCGAAATTTTCCATCGCGGCTGACTAGCGTCAAGTCGTCGGTCAGGGCCTGGGCGATGAGCAGGCGGTCGAAGGGGCCGCGGTGGTCTTTCACTTGTGGCAGAGCCGCGTAGCGCAGCAAATGGACATCCTCAATGGGTAGCACCGCGAACCCGCCACCTCGAATGTTAGCCAACCAAGTAGCTAAATCAGGCACCAGCGCTAACCGATTCAGGCTAACCAACGTGGCCACTTCCCAAAAGCTGACGACGCTGACGTAGCAGGTGGTCCGCTCATCATCGAGCCACTGCTTGAGCGCGCGGGGCAATTGCGGTGCGCCGTCAGCGTACCACACCAAGGTATGCGTATCGAGCAGAACGGCCACTCGCACCGGCATTATTTGGAGGGGGCGTTGTGATTCCAATAATCGTCGGGCAACGGCCGGTCCCAGTTTTCCTCCTGGTACACAACCGAGCCGCGCAAAAAGCCGGCTTTAGCGCTGGCCGCCGGTGCCTCCGCTTGCTGCCGCACCAGCGTCAGCACTTGCTGAAACAGCTCTTCGTTTTGCGTGCTGGCCAGCGTGGTCAGCACTTCGTCTCGCTCTTTTTCGGCTATCATAAGATTCGGCGTTTGACAGGCCCCAAATTATACCTTCTCCGCCAGAAACCAGGCCGTGTGGTTCGTCTGGCGCAAACTCTGCTGGCCGTGGAAGCTCAGGTCCACCGCAATTTCGGCCCCGCGTAGTCCCGGAATTTTCCGTCGCGGCTAACCAGCGTCAGGTCATCGATCAAGGCCTGGGCGATGAGCAGGCGGTCGAACGGGTCGCGGTGATGCAAGGGCAAACGGACAAACTCTCTCAAGTGCTGGTGTTGAATTTCCAGTAGCCGAAAACCCGCGAATTTCGTTCGCTCCAACCACGCCTCGTAGGGCTGGGGCAGCGTCAGCTTACCGATACTGACTTTGATGGCTATCTCAATCAACGAGGCGCGACTTATGTAGCGGACCGCACTTGGCTCGGCCAGCATCTCTACCAACGTAGTTGGCAGTTGAGCATCTTTTTGAGAATACCAAAGCAGCGTGTGCGTGTCAAGTAAATAACGCGGCATACTCAATACATGTAAGGCATCATATCCTCCATTGGTTCGTCAAAGTCAGGAGCCATCCAGAAGCCTTCGCCGGCCGCGTAACCAGGCGGCAGCAAGGGCAGAGGGCCGGGGTCATCGGGCGAAGCCGCCTGGTCGAGTAATTCCTGAATGGCGGCCAGCACCCGCTCGTCGCGCAGGCGCAAGACCGCCGCCGCCGCTGCGTTCAGCCGCGGTTGCGAAATAGCCGGTGCTTCCGGCTCCGCCGATTCGCTGGAATTTGACTGGTTTTCTTCCGTAAGCATATGCGTTCACTGCCTATGAGTGCCCGAATTTAACAGTTTTTTACTTACCCCGCTACCTTCTCGGCCAGGAACCGGGCCGTGTGGTTCGTCTCGCGCAGCTTCACCAGCTCCTCCGGCGTGCCCTCGAAAAGCAGGTGCCCGCCGTTCAGTCCGCCTTCGGGGCCGAGGTCGATGAGCCAGTCGGCGCATTTGATGATGTCCATGTTGTGCTCGATGATGAGCACCGAATTGCCCTGCTCGACCAGCGCGTTCAGAGCCGAGAGCAGCTTGGCGATGTCGTGGAAGTGCAGGCCGGTGCTTGGCTCGTCGAAGATGAACAGGATTTTGTCCTGCTGCAAGGTCGCGCCTTTGGTCAGAAACGAGGCCAGCTTGACGCGCTGGGCCTCGCCGCCGCTGAGCGTGTTCGCCGACTGCCCCAGCCGGATGTAGCCCAGGCCCACGTTGAGCAGCGGCTGCAGGCGCTCGGCTACTTTAGGCTGCCTGGCGAAAAACTCGACCGCTTCGGCCACCGTCAACTCCAGCACCTCGTCGATATTCTTGTCCTGAAACTTGATTTCCAAGATGTCCTGCTTGAATTTGTGGCCGCCGCAGCTCTCGCACGTCAGGTAGATGTCGGCCATGAACTGCATCTCAATCTTGACTTGCCCCTCGCCCTGGCACACCTCGCAGCGCCCACCCTCGACGTTGAACGAAAAGTGCGACGGCTTCAGGCCGCGTGCCTTGGCCAGCGGCTGCTCCGAAAACAGGGTCCGAATCTGGTCGTAGGCTTTGACGTAGGTCACGGGGTTCGAGCGCGAAGACTTGCCGATGGGGTTCTGGTCCACGAACTCGACGTGCGACACCTGCCCCTGCACACCCGTCAGGCGGTCGAATTTGCCGGTGCTCTCGCCCGCCCCGCCGCCGAGCTGCTTCATCAGGGCCGGGGCCAGGATGCGCCGAATAAGCGTGGATTTGCCCGAGCCGGACACGCCCGTCACGACCGTCATCACGCCGAGCGGCACCTTGACGCTTACGTTCTTGAGGTTGTTTTCGCGCGCGCCGGTCAGCTCCAGCGCGTTGCGCCAGGGCCGCCGCTGCCGGGGCACGGCCACCTCGCGCTGCCCGCTCAAGTACTGCCCGGTGTATGTTTCGATATCGCGCAGCAGCTCGGCGTAAGTGCCCTGAAACATAAGGTGGCCGCCGCCGCGCCCAGCCTCGGGGCCGATGTCGATAATCTGGTCGGCGGCCGCCATCATCTTTTCCTCGTGCTCGACCACAATCACGGTATTGCCCAACTGCTGCAACGAGCGCAACACGCCGATGAGCTGCTCGGCATCCTTCGGATGCAGGCCGATGCTCGGCTCATCGAGCACGTACATCGAGCCGACCAACGCCGAGCCGAGCGAAGTCGCCAGCGAAATCCGCTGGCTCTCGCCACCGCTGAGCGTATTGCTCAAGCGGTTCAGCGTCAGGTATCCTAATCCTACGCGGTCGAGGTAGCCGAGCCGGTTTGTGATTTCGGCCAGCAGGCGCTCGGCCACGGCTTGCTCGTGCTCGTCCAACTGCAAGTTCTGGAAGAAAGCCAGCGCGTCGCTGATGGGCAGCAGCACGAGGTCGGTGATGCTGCGGTCCGTTATTTTCACATACTGCGCGTCTTTGCGCAGGCGGCTGCCGCGGCAGTCGGGGCACACGGTGCGGCCCCGGTAACGGCTTTGCAGCACCCGGTACTGGATTTTGTGGGTCTGCTCGCTCACCCACTTAAAATACGCGTCCAGTCCGTCGAAATACTTGTTGCCCGTCCACAGCAAGCGCTGCTGCTCCGGGGTCAATTCGTTGAAGGGCCGATGGATAGGAAAGTCGAACCGAATGCCGTTTTTCAGCAGCGGCTTGAGCCATTCGCCCTGCTTCTCCGTGCGCCACGGCGCGATGGCTCCCTCATAGACTGTCAGGCTTTTGTCGGGAATTACCAGGTCCTCGTCGATGCCCAGCACCGAGCCGAAGCCCTCACAGGTATGGCAGGCGCCATAGGAATTATTAAACGAAAAGAAATTAACGCTCGGCTCCTCAAACGTCAAGCCGTCCAGCTCGAATTTGTCGGAGAAGGTCCGGGTTTCTTGTTTCTTGTTTCTGGTTTCTGGTTGCTCGTCTCCCGGCACTTGATAATTGACAACCAGCGTCCCGTGCCCTTCAAAAAAGGCGGTTTGCACGGAATCAGAGAGGCGAAATTGCAGGTCTTCATCTCCGTGCTGGATAATATTGCGGTCAATCAAAATAAAAACTTCGCCTTTGATTTCGGGCTTGCCTTCGCCCAGCAAGTCTTCGATAAAGGCAGTTTCGCCGCCGGCGAGCACGACGCGGCCGTACCCTTTTTGCAGCAGCAAGTCCAGCTCCTTGCTCATGGGGCGGCCGGCTTCGGTGGGCAGCAGCGGGGCCAGAATGCTCACCCGCGTGTCGGCGGGCAGGGTGAAAAGGAAATCCACCACGTCGGCCACCGTGTCTTTGCGCACCTGCTCGCCGCTCGCGGGCGAGTACGTACGGCCCACCCGCGCGAAGAGCAGCTTGAGATAGTCATAAATCTCGGTGCTCGTGCCCACCGTCGAGCGGTTGTTCTTGATGCTGACCTTCTGCTCGATGGCGATGGCCGGCGAGATGCCGCGGATATAGTCCACGTCGGGCTTGTCCATGCGCCCCAGAAACTGCCGGGCGTAGGAGCTGAGGCTCTCCACGTACATGCGTTGCCCTTCCGCATACAAGGTGTCGAACGCCAGGCTCGACTTGCCCGAGCCGCTCAGGCCCGTCACGACGATGAACTGGTTGCGGGGCAACGCCACGCTCAGGTTTTTGAGGTTGTGAACGCGGGCGTTTTTGATGACGATAAACTGGCGCGGGTCGAGCGCGTCAATCGCGTCGGAAGCATCGGGTGCGGTTGCCACGGCGGGCAAAGCGGATTGGTCGGGCATAGGCAAGCTAACCGCCGGCCGGGGGCGGAAGGTTTCGGCGGGGGCTGGGGCAAAGGTCGGCGTGCGCCTTAACCCGCAGGTATTCGCCCCCGGAAAGTCGTCAGAAACTGCCCGTGGCCCCGCCGCCGCCCGACTGCCCGCCGCCGAACTCAAAGCCCGGCGCGGGCGCGGTCGGCAGCTCCACGGTTTGGGCGACGGCGAACGCTTCGAGGTCGAAAGCGGGCGGGGCGGCCGCGTCGGCTGCGGCGGTGAGGCCGTGGCGGGGCTGCCTCAAATACCGCAGAGCCAGCAGCGTGCCGGCCACGAGCGCCGCGCCGGCCAGCGTGGCAGCCCAGGCCGGCGGCAGCACGGCGTGGTAGTGGCGTAGCGTAAACACCGAAAACCCCAGCGCCAGTACGCCCAACCCGAGCAGCAGTCGGTCGTGCCGGCGCAAGCCTAAGCCCAGATAAATCAGCGGGATGAGCGCGGTGAAAACCCAGAACGGCGCCGCGAATGGAATCTCCCCTGATGCGGCCTCGCCGAGCAGCGCGGCGTTGCCTTCGCGCACCACCAGGTAGTTGCCGGCCAGATACGTCGTAGCCAGCGCCAGCACCCGCAGCACCCAAATGGCGCTTTGGTAATACGGATAGTCGGGCCGCTTGGGCAGCTGGCCGAGCCAGGCGTGCAGCCCCGCACCCACCGCCACGCCCACGAACGGCAGCAGCAGCCGGCCCGCGCTGCCGAACAGCAGCAGCTTGGCCAACAGCGCCAGGGCGACGGCATACGTGGCGGCCGCCACGAGCGGGTCGGCGTAGCGGAGCAGGGCCAGCAGTAGCACTGGCAGCAGCAACGCCAGCAGCAGCAGCTCGGCGCGGGCGCTGACGGGCGCGGGCGCGGGAAAGAACTTGTTAATCAAGAGGCTGAGCAACGCCGCCACGGCTCCCAGCGCGCAGTAGAGCAGGGCATTGTCGAAGCCTGAGCGGTAGTGGCGACCATCGCGGATGGCCCACTCTAGCGCGCCCACGCAAAGGGCGGCCAGCAGCGCCAACCCCAGCTCTACGCCGCCAAGCTCGAAAATCCAGCCGAACAGCAACCCGCTGCTCGCCAGGCCAAACCAGGTAAACAGAAACAAGCCCACGCGTAGAAAAACCGAGGGCCGGTAGTAGCCCAGCGGATATGCGGCCGCGATGGCCGCGCTTTGCTCAGGCGTCAGCAGGCCGCGCCGCTGCCAGCCGGTGGCGGCGGCCCGCGCGGCGGTGTGGGTGGCCCAGACCAGCGGGTAAGCGCGGAAATTTCGCATCAGACCAGCCGCAGAATGCGCTTTATGTTGATGAAAAAGAAGACGACCGCCACCGCCGAAGCCGGCAGGTACCACAGGCCGACGCTGAGAACCAAGTCGCTGTCGCCGGCTAATAGCAGCCGGAATACGGCGTAGGTAACGGCGGCGTAGGCGTAGACCACGCCCAGCAGCAGAAACAGGTATGACTGCGAGCGGCGGGCGTACCAGACCAGCCCGGCCGCCAGCCCCATCACCAACAGCCACCAGAACACTGCTCCCGCGTTGTCCGTGTTCACGAGCAGCGTCATCGCGGCGGCCAGCGCCACGTTGCTGCCCAGCAGCAGGTAGGTGTAGGCGAAATGCCGCTTGCGGTGGAGCTTTTCGGAGAGCAGCCCGGCCGCTACCAGCCCGAGGCCAAGCAGCAGCGCGGGCCGGCTCAGGATGTCGGTCCAGAAGCCGCTGCCTTGCTCGAACATGGCCAGCGGGGCCACGCTCACGCCCACCCAGGCGGCCAGCGCCGTGATGGCCAGCGCGAGCACCGCGCGGTGGTCGTGGCGGTAGGCGAGCGGGAAAAACACCAGCGCCGGCAGCAGCGTGGCCAGCCCGTAGCGCTGACCAAACACGCCGTACCGCACCTGCAAATAGGTTTCGAGGCTGACAAACAGCAGGCAGCTCAGCACGAGCAGGTAGGTAGCGGCCACCGAAGCGGGCGGCGCTTCGCCCCAGGTAAACGGCGACCGGTGCCGCTCGGCGTACGCGAAGCAAGCGGCCATGACCAGCGCGATGAGGCCGATAATGACTTGGTGACCAATGGTATCGATGTGCTCGTAAATCAGCACGCCCAGCCCGCCGGCCAGCAGCATAACGCCCAGATAGAGCAACGCCCGCAGCTCGTAATGCACCGAAAACGGCTGGGTGCGCTCAGCTTCGGCAATAGCCTGGGCCTGAGCGGGCGGCAGCAGGCCCTGGGCTACGAGGTCGGCGAGCAGGCGGGCGGTGGCGTTATCGGGTAGCGGGTTGGGCATGGCGGCGGGCACGGGCGGGGGAGCGAGCGAGCGGCAGCCCGTCGTAAACCTACGGCCGCGGGCGCGCTTGTCGCCTTCGCCGAACGGCCCGCGCCCCGGTGCGTACTATTGCGCCGTCAAGTTGCTTTGTTCCCGAATTATGGCCGAACTCCGTATTCAACCCAAGAAAAACTCACCCAGTCCGTGGCTGCTCGTGGGCCTGGCCGTGGCGCTGCTGGCCGCCGCCGCGTTTTTCTTCCTGCGCCCCGATGCCGCGCTCGACTCGCTCAACGCGCCGCCGCGCCCGGTGCCCGCGCCAGCCGCTTCGGCCGCTGCTGACTCGGTCGGCGGCACCACGACAGCCGCGCCGGCTACCGGCACCCGCGCCGCGCTGCTGGCCCTGGGCACCGACCTGACGGCCCTGACCGACCGCGCCGACCTGCGCGACGATACGGCCCTGCGCGAACAGCGCGACAATTTTACCAGTGCCACGGCCCGCCTCGCCGACGGCGACCCGCGCGCCAGCCTGCGGCCCGGCCTCGTGGCCGCCGCCAGCCTGCTGCTGGCCGTGCAGCAGCACGGCTACCCCGCGCTGGCCACCCAGGCCGCCGAGCTGTCGCGCGAGGCCAACGCGCTCAGCGGCCGCGACGATACGCCCGCCGACCAAACCCAGAATCAGCTGTATCTAAGCCACGCGCAAGCTTTGCTCACGGCCCTGAATCAGCCCGCCCCATCCACGATTTAATCAGCTTTATGACTAACCCGGTACTCCGCCGCCTGCGCGATTTGCCCTCCTTCGAAATGGCCCCCGACAACCCCGACGTGCGCGGCTGGACGGTGCGCGGCTCCGACGGCCAGCCGCTGGGCGTGGTCGATGAGCTGCTCGTGGACCCCGTGGGCCAGACGGTGCGCTACCTCAACGTGCAGCTCACCCCCGACCTGCCCGGCGTGCCCGCCCCCGGCTCCCACGCCGACCACCACGTTCTGCTGCCGCTGGCGGCCGTTCACCTCGATGCTGAAGCCAGCAACGTCTTCGTGACAGCGCTCAGCCAGCAGAATATCCGGGCGTATCCGCTGTTCGTGGAGTTTCAGCTCGTGCCGGGGTTCGAGGAAGCCATGCGGCAGGCGCTGGTTTAGGTCAGGAGGGTGTGAGGGCAGGAGTCTGAGAACTCAGTCTTTGCCTCCTACCCTCAAGACCGCTTCACCATCTCGACCACGGCGTTTACCCATTCCGGCTCGGAGTTGAGCGAGGGGACCAATTGCCAGTGCTCGCCGCCGTGCTCCTCGAATAATTCCTTGAACTCCTCGCCGACTTCGATGGTCGTTTCGAGGCAGTCGGCAACGAAGGCGGGCGAAAAGGCAAGGATATTTTTCCAGCCTTTGGCGGAGAATTCTTTCAGCGCCTCGTCGGTGTAAGGTTGCAGCCAGGGGTCGCGCAGGCGGCTTTGCAGGCGACTTTGGAAGCAGACGGTGTACTGGTCGTCGCGCAGGCCCAAGCCGGCGGCGATGAGGCGCGAGGTGGCGAAGCACTGCGCCCGGTAGCAATAGCGGTTGGCATCGGTGAGCGAGTCGCAGCAAGTGCCGAAACGGCAATAATTGGTCGGGTCGCCCTTCTTGACGTGGCGCTCCGGGATGCCGTGGTAGCTGAGCACGAAGTGGTCGAAGGGGTGTTCGGCCGCCGCCATCGCCGCCCGGCCTCGCGCCACGATGCTGGCGATGAAGCCGGGGTCGGTGGCAAACTGGCTGATGAAGCTAATGCTAGGCACTATCCACCAGTCCTTTACGATGTCCATCACCCGCTCCTGCACCGAGCCGGTGCTGGCCGAGGCATACTGTGGAAACAGCGGCAGCACGATGATGCGCTCGACTTCGGCCGTCCGCAGCTCCTCGAGCGCCTTCTGCACGCTCGGGTTCTGGTAGCGCATCCCGAAGGCCACGACGTACTCCGGCCCGAGCGCGGCCCGTACTTTTTCGGTCAAATCCAGACCGTGAAACAGCAGCGGCGAGCCGCGCTCATCGTCCCACAGTTCCTTGTAAATCTTGGCCGATTTGGGCGCACGCAACGGCACGACCAGCCCCCGAAACAGCGGGTAGCGCACGGCGGCGGGCATATCGACAACCCGCGCGTCGGTTAGAAACTCGTTCAGGTAGCGGCGCACGTCGCTGGTCTGGGGCGAGTCGGGGGTGCCCAGGTTTACGAGCAGCAGACCGATGCGGGCGGCGGGGTGGCGTTGGGCCGGGGCGACGGCGGGGGCGACCAACGGAGCAAGGGCGATTTCGGGAGTCATATCAAGGCGGGTTTCGGAGGTAAACCGGCAAACGCCGAAAATGTCAGCCGGTTGCCGCCGCCAACGCCGCCAGCACGGCTCGTAGTTCGGCGGTCAGGGCTGGGTCGGCGGGCGTGAGACCGTCGCCGAGGCGCGCCCGCACCAGCGGCACGGCCAGTGTCGCGCCCGGCGGCACGGCCGCGCCGAGGGCTTCGAGCGTGAGCAGCAGGCTGGCCAGCGCCCGCGCGCCGCCCCCAGCCGAGGGCGAGGCGCTGAGCACGGCCACCGGCTTGCCGTAGAGACTACCCGCCGCCACAAGCCAATCGAGTGCGTTCTTGAACGAGCCAGGCAGACCATAAGCGTATTCGGGCGTGGCAAACAGCACCGCATCGGCGGCGGCCAGCTGCTCATGCAGCGCCACCACGGCGAGCGGCAGCGCCTGGCCGGGCGCGGTCAGCGCGGGCGCAAACAGCGGCAAGCGCAGCAGCTCGTCGTACTGCGCGACAGCAGTGCCGCCGGGCACCAAGGCGGCGGCAGCCCGCAAAAGTTGGGCTACCGCGCCAGGGCTGGGGCTGCCAGAGAAAGCCAAAAGACGCATTAGATTTTTTCGCAAAGAACAGGCTGGCTTCGGAAGCGACGTTGGTTTTATATAAACATACTCAAGCGCCGGGCGCCAGAAGCCGTACCTTTGTGCCCCTCATTATCAAATCTATCCGCTCGTGACTCCTGAAAGCAACCCCCACCGCGCCGGCTTCGTGGCCATCATCGGCAAGCCCAACGTGGGCAAATCGACGCTGATGAACGCGCTGGTGGGCGAGCGCCTGAGCATCGTCACGAGCAAGGCCCAGACCACGCGCCACCGCATTCTGGGCATTCTCAACGGCGACGATTTCCAGCTCGTCTATTCCGACACGCCCGGCATCATTCAGCCTAAGTACGAGCTGCACAACGCCATGATGGCCTTCGTGTACTCGTCCTTGGAAGACGCGGACGTGATTCTGTTCGTCACGGATATTTACGAGAAGCACGACGAGGAGCCGGTTATCGAGCGGCTGCGCCAGACGGTGGACGTGCCCATCTTCGTGCTCATCAACAAGATTGACCACGCCGAGCAGGCCGACGTGGAGGCCAAAATCGCGTATTGGCGCGAGCGCCTGCCCAACGCCACCGAAATCCTGCCCATCTCAGCCCTCAAAGCCTACGGCACCGACCACGTGCTTCAGCTCGCGCTCGAACGGCTGCCCATTCACCCGCCCTACTACCCCAAAGACGAGCTGACCGACCGCCCCGAGCGGTTTTTCGCCGCCGAGATGGTGCGTGAAAAGATATTTAAGCTCTACAAAAAAGAAGTGCCGTACTCGTGCGAAGTCGGCATCGAAGAATTTAAGGAAGACGAGGACATCATCCGCATTCGGGGCGTGATTTACGTCGAGCGTAACTCCCAGAAGGGCATCATCATCGGGGCCAAAGGCGAGGCGCTCAAGAAAGTCGGCACCTGGGCGCGGGAAGAGATGGAGCGTTTCTTTCAGAAGAAAGTGTTCCTGGAACTGTTCGTCAAGGTGGACGAGAACTGGCGCACGGACGCGAAGGCGCTGAGCCGCTTTGGGTATCAGTAGGACGCAGCCTTTGCTGCGTCGGGCGTTCGGGCCGGCTACCTCGTCCAACGATTAACGCAGCAAAGGCTGCGTTTTACGACCACATAAACCCTAACCACTCCGGGTACTGGCGCGCACGGTCGGCGCGGCGGCTGGAGTCCAATCAATGAATACCATTGCGATAGTGGGCCGCCCCAACGTGGGCAAGTCCACCCTTTTTAACCGATTGGTCGGCCAGCGGCAGGCCATCATGGACAACGAGAGTGGCGTAACCCGCGACCGTCACTACGGCTACGGCGACTGGACGGGCCACAACTTTACCGTCATCGACACGGGCGGCTACGTCCACAACTCGGACGATATTTTCGAGGGCGAAATCAACAAGCAGGTCAAGCTGGCGATTGAGGAGGCCGACGTGGTGCTGTTCATGGTCGATGCCGATGCCGGTTTGCACGGGCTGGACGAGGAATTTGCCCAGGTGCTGCGGCGCTACATGGGGCAGAAGCCGATTTACGTGGTCGCCAACAAGGCCGACACCAACCTGCGGGCGCTCGGCTCGGGCGAGTTTTATGCGTTGGGGCTGGACACGGAAATCTTCGCCATCTCGTCGCAAAACGGCTCCGGCACCGGCGAGCTGCTTGATGCCGTGGTGGCGCATTTCCCGGAAATAGGCGAGGAAGAGCCGAATGCCGGGCTGCCGCGCATCGCCATCGTGGGGCGGCCCAACGTTGGCAAGTCCTCGTTCGTGAACCTGCTGCTGGGCGAAGACCGCAGCATCGTCACCGACATTGCCGGCACGACCCGCGACTCCATCGAGGCCAAGTACACGGCGTTCGGGCACGAGTTTATGCTCGTCGATACGGCCGGGCTGCGGCGCAAGGCGCGGGTGAAAGAAGATGTCGAGTTCTACGCCAACCTGCGCTCGGTACGGGCCATGGAGGCGGCCGACGTGTGCGTGGTGCTGCTCGACGCGAGCCGTAGTATCGAGGCCCAGGACGTGAGCATCATCGGCCTGGCCGACCGCAACCGCAAGGGCATCGTGATTCTGGTGAACAAGTGGGATTTGGTCGAAGACAAGGAGACGAACACAGCCCGCGACTTCGAGGCGAAGATTATGGAGAAAATCGCGCCCATCGCCTACCCGCCGGTGCTCTTCATCTCGGTGCTGACCAAGCAGCGGGTGCACAAGGCGCTCGAAGTCATTATGGAAGTGTATGCCAACAAGCGCAAGAAAATTCCGACTTCGCTGCTCAACGACACCATGCTCAAGGAGATTGAGCGCTACCCGCCGCCCATTCAGAAGGGCAAGCTGGTGCGCATCAAGTACGCCACGCAGCTGCCGACGCACAACCCGGTGTTTGCCTTTTTCTGCAACCTGCCGCAGTACATCCCCGAGTCGTACGCCCGGTACTTGGAAAACCGCCTGCGCGAACACTTCGACTTTACGGGGGTGCCCATCGGGCTGGCGTTCCGCAAAAAATAATATTTAATGTGCTAATGTGGGAGATGTGCTGATGTGCGAATTGTGACCGAAGTTTCTTTTGAAGCAATTCGCACATCAGCACGTCGTCCACATCAGCACGTCACCAAAATAAGTTTTCGAGCGGGGGCGGGTTACCTCGACGGCGAGCGCGCATTAAGGGGGCATTTCGCTCAACCCCATTTACCTTTTACCATGAAAAAAGTATTGTTCCTCGCCGTGGCTGCCCTCTCGTTGTCGCTCACCTCGTGCGGTGGCAAAGCCGAAGAGGCTACCGAAAAAAAGGCTGATGCCGTGCAAGCCACCGCCGATGCCGGTGCCGCCACGCTCCAGGCCCGGGCCGATTCGCTGAAGAAAGCCGGCGAGAAAGCCGCTGACAACGTGAAGGATGCCGCCGGTAACGTAAAAGATGCCGCCGGTAACGCCGTTACCGACGCAAAGGCTGCCGCTGGTGCCGCCGCCACCGACGTGAAAGCCGCCACCGACAAAGCCGCCACCGACGTGAAGGCTGTCGGCGATAAAGCTGCTGCCGACGTGAAGGCCGCTGGCGAGAAAGCCAAGCAGAAAATGTAAGGAGATGTAAGGTCATGGGCAGACCACCCGGTCTGTCGCTCCCTGTTTGCTGAAAGAGCTTCGCCCCCCCGGCGAGGCTCTTTTTTTGGCCATCGCGCGCGGCTAACGCAACCCCGACGGGCTTATTTGCGCATAAAGCCTGCGGAGCCGGCTGAAGCCGACCGTATCAATTACTTTCGGCGTTGATTATCCGCCCGTTTTACACACTTTACCTTATGAAAAAGATGCTTTTCGCCGCCTTGCTGGCTGGCCTGACTACCCTCGGCGCGGCCGCCCCGGCCACGGCCCAAACCACGCCCGCGTCGGAGCCGGCCAACCAAACGGCGGCCCCCGCCCCCACCCGCCCGACGCGCCCCCTGAGCAAGGAGGAGCAGAAGCGGCGGCGCAAGACGCGCCAGCGCACCGGCCCCGTCGAGTACAAAGGCCGCATCGCCGAGCAGAGTGAGTTTCTGACCGACACCGACACCGACGACAAGGGCAAAGACGGCGACAAGTCAGATAAGAAAGCCCGGCCGACCAAGCGTCGCAAAAATTAGTCGCTGTTTCAGCTGACTGATTCAACTTATCAACCAGCCCCGGCGCGCCCGCGCCGGGGCTGGTTGTGTTTTCAGCGCACCGCCGCTCAGCCCAGGCGGCGACGCAGCAGGCCCTCGACTTCCTCTACTAGCCGGCGCGGCTCCAGGGTGCGCCAGGGAAGGTCGTCAAGCGGGCCGCCGAAATTGAGGTAGTGGTCGAGACCGTACTGGCTCATCTCGCGGCGCACGTGCTCCTGAAAATTGACGGCCGCAATCCAGCCATCCTCCACGTCCTCAAACCATTCCTCGTAGTACGAGTCGTCGGAGCCGTGGAAATTGAACACGTTTTCGCCGATGACAATGAAGCGTCGGATGCCTTCGTGGGTGAGCACGTCGAGAATGTGGCGCTTGAGGTGCATGATGTCGTTTTCGATGGCATCGTTCCACTCGCCGATAAGTTCGATGACGACCACGCCGTCGTCGTAGTCAGCCCATAGGATTTTCAGAAATAGCGTTTCCGATTCCAGGCTGTCCCACTGCGGATGGATGTAGTAGCCATAGACGGTGTTGCTGAAGGTATCGAGCGAGTTTTCGGCCCCGAACAGCGGCGAGCGCGGGTCGTCGGCGGCCGAGTACTGGTCAATCCAGTTGTAGTAGGGCTCGATGGTGTGCATAGAAATGTGGCGCGAGCTTTAGCTCGCGGTCGAGTACATAACGCACCACTCCCACCGTAGTTTCCAAAAAACCCCCCTCACAATCCTTCCTTCAGATACGTGAACGGTCACTTTTCCCAACTCGCCACTAACCCGGCCTTGACCGGCTTATTCAGGATATAGTCCTTAATCCGTGTCCATTCCTGACCAGCCCGCACCAAGTGGTCGTAGCTCTCCTGCTGCCAAAACCCACCGCGTCGCCCCAGTATCCGATTGGCCACGTAAGCCGAACGCCCCTTGAGAAGCTGCATCATTCGCACGAAAGAAAAACCCTCCTCGTCGGGCAGTTGCACCAGCAAATGCACATGATTCGGCATTATGCAAAAGCACTGCGACACTGCCTTCAGCTCGCCCACGCGGTGCAGCTCGGCACACACGCTCCTCGCGACGGCAGCCTCGGCCAGCCACCGCACCTCGGTGGCGTGGTCGAGCAGGTTGTCGAAGTAGGCAAAAAGACGTTTATGCAAGTCGTAGCTGGCAGCAGACCGCTCTTCTTCGGCCAGGGGCAATTGTGCCAGCTCGGCTATTCGGACCGCGCGTTCGGTCTAGTAGGCCGCCAGAGTCGCGGCGGGCAGGGAGTCGGCGAGGCGAAAGGTGACGAACACCGTGGCCCCGGTGAGCAACATATGAGGTAGCGTACGCCGGTAAAAAGGCTTGGTGGACATACCAATGTGGTGCGAGCTTTAGCTCGCAGTCGTTGTCGTTGAACAACTAAGCATTTGCTCTTTTGCCCACCGCGAGCTAAAGCTCGCGCCACATTGCCAGCGCCGCCCGCACCGAGCCGTGCTGTTGCAACAGCGCCGCCGCTTCGGCTTGCTCAATGCCCAGCTCATCCATCAGCATCCGCTCGCCGCGGGCCACGAGCTTGACGTTGGAGAGCTGCATATCGACCATCTTGTTGCCCTTCACCCGGCCCAGCCGAATGAACGTGGCCGTAGTGAGCATGTTAAGCACCAGCTTCTGCGCCGTGCCGGCCTTGAGGCGGGTGCTGCCGGTGATGAATTCCGGGCCGGTGATGATTTCGACCGGAAACTCGCAGGCCGCCGCCACGGCCGAGTCGGCGTTGCACACGACGCAGCCCGTGGCCAGCCCCGCCGCCCGCGCCGCTTGCAAGCCGCCCACCACGTAAGGGGTTCGGCCCGAGGCGGCGATGCCTACCAGCACGTCTTTTTCGGTGGCTTGGAACTGCTGTAAGTCCCGCCAGGCCTGCTCGGCATCGTCCTCGGCGCCCTCTACGGCTTGGCGAATGGCCCCGTCGCCGCCGGCCATGATGCCGACGACCACGCCCGGCGCCACTCCGAACGTGGGCGGACATTCCGACGCATCGACCACGCCGAGCCGCCCGCTCGTGCCCGCCCCGATGTAAAACAGCCGCCCGCCCGCCGCCAGCCGCGCCACGGTGGCCTCGACCAGCTTTTCGACGTGTGGCAACACCCGTTGCACGGCCAGCGGCACGGTCTGGTCGAGCTGGTTCAGGCCGGCCAGGATAGCTGCCGTGGGCAGGTTTTCGAGGTCGTTGTATTCGGAAGCGGTTTCAGTGGTCATAGGCATAGGGTTGAGGTTTTTAGGGCAGGAGGGTGTGAGGGTAGGAGGAATTTTAGGGTGTGAAGCCAGGTGGAAGAGCAACTCCTACCCTGCCACCTTCCTACTCTCCTGCCCTAAAAACCCCTACACCAGCCGGCCTACCACCGCAAACTTATCGAATACCGTGGCCAGATGCGGCGCGTTGCGGTCCAGCTCTGTCGTCAAATCCTGCCCGGCCCAGTGCTGATAGTGCAACCCCCGCTGCCAAAGCCGCGAGCCGGACACGTCGTAAATCAGGCCCTGGTACGCGGTCCAGATTTCGGGCCGGTCCTGCCCGTTGCGCAGGGCAAGCTGGCGAGGGGTGTAGCCGGGCAAAGTGGCTAATTGCTCATTGTTCATTGATAATTGTTCATTGACTGCTACCCCAGCAGCGCCTGCGTCCGCAGCCAGCGCTGGGGCAGGTCGCCCTGGGCGGCGTGCAGATAGTCCTGATGGGTGCAGGGCACGATGCGCTTGAGGCCAGCATCAGCGAGGCTTTCGACCTCCATCCACCACTTGTCGGCGCGACGCGACTTGTAGAACACCAGCTCAGCGGGCGTGCCGGGCAGCACCAGCGTGTAGGTAAGAAAGCGGTAGGTGCCGAAGCCGGTTTCGGGCTTGCGGTGGTAAAAGCCTTCGATGAAATACCAGAGCATAGTGGCCAGCGTGGCGGCGGCCAAGCCGTGGGGGTCGTGGTCGGGCCGGTAGCCGTAGAGGCCCAGCGACGAGAGCTGCGCGTTGTGGCCCGCGTACCAGCAGAGCTGGGTGGCATCCTCGCTGGTGAGACCAAACGGGCTGGCCGGGTAGTAGCCGGGCGCGTCCTGCCAGCGGATGGCGGCCACATCGAAGCTCATAAAATCGGCTTGGCGCAGCACTGGCTCGGCCTGGCGGCGGTCGGCGCGCAGCTCGCCCGCGCTGAGCGTTTCGAAGTGCAGCTTCTCGAAGACGGTCAGCACTTCGGGCGCGGTCAGAAACTGCTGGTGGCCGAGATGGGCGCAACTAAACACGAAATTCGGCTCGTGCAGCAGCAGGCGGCGCAGGTGGCTGTCCTCGGCCGGCGTGTGGGGGTGGGGCAAAGCCATATCGGGGCGCGCGTCCACGACGGCGAAATTGATGGACTGCCCCAGGCTTTCGTAGGCCATAAACTGCCCATAATCCAGGTCGTGGCCGCCGCCGATGAGCAGCGGCACGGTGCCGGCTTCGAGCAGCGCGCCCACGATTTCGCGCAGACGCTGGTAGGTATCGTCCAGGCGCAGGCCGGGACGCAGGTTGCCCAGGTCCACGAGGCGCAGCGGGTGGCTGCCTTTCTGCAATTGATACAGCCGCTCGCGGACGCGGTTGGCCCCGCTCTCACCCCCGCCCGGCGGCGGGCCGGCGGCGGTGCCGCGCCAGTCGTCGAGGCCGATGAGGGCCAGGTCGGCGGCCCGCCAGTCGGGGAAGTCTTCGGCGAAGCGCGTGGCGTGGGCGGCGAGGCTCGTGGGCGAGGTCGCCGGGCCGGTGAGCGCCTCGGGCAGCGCGTCGAAAAAGAGAGCCAGGTTCATTGCGGGGTGCCAAGCCGGGCCAGTGGGAGCAGTGGCGACATTGGCGACGATGGGGGCACTGGTCAAAAGTAGGCCCGGCCGCTCCAATTTCGGCGTTTTGGGGCGGGCTGATGGGCAGTGAGCGGGCGGCGGGCTTGTGACAGTTTAGGTAAATTCAGTAAAACCTTGTTTCTTTAGCCCTTCAATTCCCACCGGGCGCACACCAAGCTGGGGCTTGGTGTTACTCCGCCTTTTTTCGCCCGACCCTTTTATGGAGGCCCGCCGCTCATTTGACATCCTCTCGCTTCAGCTAGAGCAGTTTCCGAAACCCGACGCGCTCGCCGCCAAACACGACGGCCAGTGGGTGCCCACCAGCACCCAGCAGCTGCAAGACCAGGCCAACCTCGTCAGCCTGGGCCTGCTGAAGCTCGGCCTGCAAAAGGGCGATAAAGTGGCCATTATCAGCCTCAACCGCCCGGAGTGGATGCTGGCCGACTTCGGCATCGCCCAAATCGGGGCCACCAGCGTGCCGATGTATCCGAGCATCACGGTCGAAGACTACAAGTATATTTTCACCGATGCCGGGGTGAAGGCCATCTTCGTGTCCGACGCGAAGCTCCACGCGAAAGTGCAGGAGGCGACCCAGAGCCTGCCCATCCCGCCCGACAACGTGTTCACCTTCGAGCAGGTGGCCGGCGCGCGCCATTTCGATGAGCTGCTGGCCCTGGGCCGGCAAGGCGACGCGGCCGAGCTGGAGCCGCTCAAGGCGGCCGTACAGCCCGACGACTTGCTGACGCTCATCTACACGAGCGGCACCACCGGGCAGCCCAAAGGCGTGATGCTGAGCCACGAAAACCTGCTCAGCAACTGCCACAACTCCCAACCCGCCGTGCCGGTAACCTACGCAGACAAGGCGCTGAGCTTTCTGCCCTTGTGCCACATTTTCGAGCGCATGGTGACGTATTTGTACATGCTCAACGGGGTGAGCATCTACTACGCCGAGAGCATGGAAACCATCCCCGACAACCTGCGTGAGGTCAAGCCCCAGATTTTCACCACGGTGCCACGCCTGCTCGAAAAAATCTACGACAAGATTGTGGCCAAAGGCCACGAGCAAACCGGTATCAAGCATAAGCTCTTCTTCTGGGCGCTGGAGTTGGGTTTGAAGTTCGACACCCAGAAAGACCACGGCTTTGTTTATAACACCCAACTGGCGCTGGCCAACAAGCTCATCTTCAACAAGTGGCGCGAGGCGCTGGGCGGCAACCTGCGTTGCATCGTGAGCGGCGGCGGGGCCTTGCAGCCGCGGCTGGCCCGCGTGTTCTGGGCCGCCCAGATTCGGGTCATGGAGGGCTACGGCCTCACTGAAACCTCGCCCGTTATCGCCGTGGGGCGCTTTGAACCCCAAGACAACCTGATTGGGGCCGTCGGGCCGCTCATCCAAAACGTGGAAGTGAAAATTGCCGCCGATGGCGAAATCCTCACCAAGTCCGCCTCCGTGATGAAGGGCTACTACAACAAGCCTGAGCTGACGGCTGAGGTGATGGATGCCGACGGCTGGTTCCACACGGGCGACATCGGGGAGCTGGTGCAGGGGCGGTTCCTGAAAATTACGGACCGCAAAAAAGAGATGTTCAAAACGAGCGGTGGCAAGTACATCGCCCCGCAAGTGATTGAGAACAAGATGAAAGAGGACCCGCTCATCGAGCAGATGATGGTCGTCGGGGCCGACCAGAAGTACGCCGCCGCGCTCATCGTGCCGGCCTTTGATGAGTTGAAAAACTGGTGCAAGCGCAACGCCGTGGAAGCCAACGGCTCAAATCACGACCTCGTGCGCCACCCCAAAGTCGTGGAGCTGTACGAGGGCCTGACCAAGCAGTACAACCAGGGCTTCGCCCAGTGGGAACAACTCAAGAAAATCGCCCTCTTGCCCGAGCAGTGGACAGTGGAAAGCGGCGAGATGACCCCGACGATGAAGGTCAAGCGCAAAGTCATCAGCGCGAATAACGAGCAAGTGATTACGGGGCTATTTTGAGCCTGAAGCTATTTAACTCAAGTTGTGCGGTAGGCTTTAGCCGCCACCGGAGGGCCGTTCTCAGCCAACAAATGGTCGCCGAGGGCCGAAAACTAGTCCCCTTGGCCTACGCCTTATGCAACGCCAAGCGGGCGGGCGGCGAAAAGCCGCCCGCCCGCGCCGTAGTACACTGACCGCGAAACTGCTCTAGGTTGGCTTTTCAGGCCGCCGATGGGCACGGTAGCACTTTACCTAGCGGGGCAATGTCAGCTCGGCGTAAGTTTCAGGCGCGTCTTCGGGCATTTGGCCCTGCGCGTTGAGGTGCCGTACTTTCAGTACGGCCCGGCCGGGGCCGGCCCAACGGGCCTGCTGCGGCTCCCATCTGGTCGGCTCACGCTGCCACAGCCGGCGCGGCCCGGTGGCTTCTATCTGCACCAGGTTCAGCGCGTTGGCTTGGTCGCCGCCACCCAGGCCGGGGCTGGTGAGCAGCACGAAGCGGCTATCGGGCCCGGGCGCGGGTTCGCCCAGCAGCTCGACGTGGCGGCCGGTGCGCTGGTCCACCAGCACGGTGCCCGCCGCCTCCCAGTACCAGGCCCGCACCACCCACTGATGCGCCGTCGGCAGGCTGCCCCAGTACACGTAGCGCACGGCCTTCCCGTTTTGCAGGGTAAACTCCGCGTCGGGCGAGGACGAGAGCCGGACCTCGGCCCCGGCGGTCGGCCGCAAGAGCAAGTCGAGGCCCTGCCGACGCACCCGGCCCTGAGTAGCGGCGAGCTGCTCAGCAGCCGGGTCGTTAGGCAAATCAGATAAGTCGCTGTTGGGCAGTTGGTTGAATGCGGCGGCCGTAGTCGGCCGCAACGATACGACCCGCCCGCCGGGCAGGTGCAGCGTATCAGCGGGGCCGGCGACGACGGCTGGCGGCAGGGCCGGCGACGTACTAACCGCCGGGCGGGCTGGTTGGCTCGGCTGAGTTGCCTGCGTGGCGGGCGTATTGGGGTGGCAGGCGGCGCTGGTCAGCAGGGCCAGCAGCAGCGCCGGGCGGAGGTAGGTGCTCATGGTAGCTATTAACGAGAAACCTCGTTTTTAGGTGAACCGTTTGGTCGAGGCTGCTCAAGCTCGCTCCACCGCGCGTTGGCCGTGGTAAGCATCCTAGCAGCCCGGACGGGTCGCCCCGCCCTGGCTGGGGGCGACCCGTCCGGTTTCGAGCGCACATAGTATGCAAGCCTAACAAAAACGGTCGTAAGTTTACCGCGCCTAACTTGCGCTATGAAACCCGAAGAAACCGTCGATTACAACATCAAAGTAGCCTGGCACGCGATTTCGCGCATGTACAACACCCAGGCCGCCCACTACGACATCACCACGAGCATCGGCTTCGTGCTGCTCAACATCGACCAGGAAGCCGGCACGCCGGCCACGAAAATCGCCCCGCTGCTGGGCCTCGAAACCCGCTCGCTCACCCGCATTTTGCGCAGCATGGAGGAGAAGGGCCTGATTTACAAACAGGCCGACGCGCTTGACAAACGCTCGGTGCGCATCTTCCTGACCGAGCTGGGGCTGGAGAAAAAGGAAGTCTCGCGCCAAACCGTGCGCCACTTCAACGGCAAGGTGCGCGAGCGCGTCAGCCAGGCCCAGCTGGATAACTTTTTTCGGGTTGCGGCCCAGATTACGGGCCTGATTGAGGGCAAGACCATGTTCGAGGATTTTGAGCTGAAGCCGCTGCTGAAAGAAGTTGCCGCGTAGGGGCATTTTGGTCCTCGATTTACGGCTGTCATTGCGAGCAAAGCGAAGCAATCGCACCTGATGAGTTGAACAACGAACTGAACAGGTGCGATTGCTTCGCTTTGCTCGCAATGACCGGCGCGCTGAAAACCACCAAAGGGTGACAGACCTAATTCTTTTTCCACTTCACGCGGGACGGAGTCCCGCGCTACCGCACCGTATGAAAAGAACCATCAAGAAGGTCGCCGTGCTCGGCTCCGGGGTTATGGGCTCGCGCATCGCCTGCCATTTTGCCAACATCGGCGTGCCGGTGCTGCTGCTCGACATCGCCCCGAAAGAGCTGACCCCCGACGAGGAGAAGAAGGGCCTGAAGCTCGACGCGCCCGCCGTGCGTAACCGCATCGTAAACAGCGCTTTGCAGGCGGCCGTGGCGGCCAATCCGTCGCCGCTGTACCGCAAGAGCGAAGCGGCCCGCATCACGACCGGCAACTTCGACGACAACCTCAAGGACATCGCTTCGTGTGACTGGACGATTGAGGTCGTGGTGGAGCGGCTCGACATCAAAAAGAGCCTCTACGAGCGCGTGGAGCAGTTTCGTAAGAAGGGCACGCTCATCACGAGCAACACCAGCGGCATCCCGATTCACCTGCTGGCCGAGGGCCGCTCGGAGGACTTCAAGCAGCACTTCGCCGGGACGCACTTCTTCAACCCGCCGCGCTATCTGAAACTGCTAGAAATCATCCCGACCCCGGAAACCAAGCCGGATGTCGTTGATTTTCTGCTGCATTACGGCGACCTGTATCTAGGCAAGACGGTCGTGCTGGCCAAAGACACGCCGGGCTTCATCGCCAACCGGGTGGGCGTGTTTGCCCTGCTCGACGCGATGCACGTCATGCAAAAGCTGGGGCTGACGGTGGAGGAAACCGACCGGCTCACCGGCCCGGTCATCGGCCACGCCAAGTCGGCTACCTTCCGCACCTCCGACGTGGTGGGGCTGGACACGACCATCAACGTGGCCAACGGCTTGGCTCAGGGCTTGCCCGACGACGAGGCGAAGGACGTGTTCGCGCTGCCGGATTTCGTCAAAAAAATGGGCGAGCACAAGTGGCTGGGCGACAAAACCGGGCAGGGCTTCTACAAGAAAGTGAAGGGCGAGGGCGGCAAGTCCGACATTCAAGCGCTGGACCTCAACACGCTGGAATACAAGCCTTCTGCAAAGGCCAAGTTTGCTACGCTGGAAGCGACCAAGACGATTGATAAGGTTTCTGACCGCTTCAAGGTGCTGGTGGCGGGTAAGGATAAGGCGGGCGAGTTTTACCGGCTCAGCTTCGGCGGGCTGTTCGCCTACGTGAGCAACCGGGTGCCCGAAATCGCCGACGAATTATACAAGGTCGATGACGCGCTGCGGGCCGGCTTCGGCTGGGAGCTGGGGCCGTTCGAAACCTGGGACGCGCTCGGCGTGCCGGCCGGCGTGGAGCTGGCGACGGCCGCCGGGCGCACCGTAGCGGGCTGGGTAACGGAGATGCTGGCGGCTGGTCATCAGTCGTTTCACCGCATCAGCCCGGCCGGGGTGCGTGAGTTTTACGACCTGGCCAGCAAGCAGTATCAGCCGG
>Ga0209511_1001285_pt1 | contig 22601 bp, 13 predicted proteins | sample SSSSmetaG_FD_184141 | JGI IMG/M metagenome (GOLD analysis project Ga0209511, IMG submission 184141) | Glacier valley bacterial and archeal communities from Borup Fiord, Nunavut, Canada, to study Microbial Dark Matter (Phase II) - ​SSSS... | ecosystem: Environmental > Aquatic > Freshwater > Ice >... | reverse complement strand
CTCAAACTTAAGCGGAACAAGCTTAAATAGCGCATCGCTCAGTGAAGCAGATCTTAGTCGAGTAGATTCACCTCAGTTTGAATCACAAATAAAACCTGATCGACTGAAACCAATTGTCCTTGGGTGCATAGAACATCCAGAATCGTACCTGCAACAGGGGCAATGATCGCGATCTCCATTTTCATCGCCTCCAACACAACGAGCTTATCCCCAACTTCAACCACGTCGCCTGTCTCGACCACAATCTGCCAGACATTAGCAGGGATATGCGCCCTTACGACCTCGCTGTTGGGCGGTAACGCTAACTCACTCTCTGGCGCGGCTGCGGGAGGCTCGATCGCCGTCTCGACCTGAAGATTGAGTTCTGCCCAGCGATCGCGCTCTGCTTCAAACGCCGCCTGTTGTTTTGTTTTGAAAGCAGTGGTCTCATCGGATATCGATCGTAAAAACTCGTTATAGCCTCTCAAACTAAAGGTTTCTTCCTGAATCTCCAATTTCACCTTGCCCTGAATAAACGCATCGCGATACTTCAGCAGGTCGGGGGCAGACATGGGATAGAACCGAATCTGATCAAAAAAGCGCAACAGCCACGGTTTTCCTGCTTGAAAATCAGCCGTTTGTTGATAGCGATTCCACATTTGCACAGTGCGACCGACAAACTGATAGCCACCCGGACCTTCCATGCCGTAGACACATAGATAAGCGCCGCCAATCCCGACTGCATTTTCGGGTGTCCAGGTGCGAGCAGGATTATATTTTGTCGTCACTAACCGATGACGCGGATCGATCGGAGTTGCGACAGGTGCCCCCAAATAGACATCGCCTAATCCCATCACGAGATAACTGGCGTTAAAGACGACTTCTTTGACCTGTTCAATACTTTCTAAGCCGTTGATTCGTCGAATAAATTCGATGTTGCTGGGGCACCACGGCGCATCGTTTCGCACCGACTGCATATATTTTTGAATCGCCAATAACGTCGATTCGTCTTCCCATGAGAGCGGTAGATGAATGATTCGCGTTGGCACTTCCATGTCCTCGATCGCAGGTAGCTCTCCTTCAGCCGCAATCAGCGTTTCTAGTAACTCTGCTAACGGCAAAATGCGACTATCGTAGTGAACTTGGAGCGATCGGATTCCGGGTGTTAATTCTAAAATTCCTGGTAGCAAGTTGGACTGTAGCCAATTCATCAACGCATGAACTCGGAATCTTAGATTCAAATCCAATACCAATTCACCATATTCAACCAGAAGATATTTATCTCCTGATGGGCGATAAGTCACTGCGATTTGATCTGGCGTTTCAGGAATCTCATAAAGCGTTGCTCGATTTGATTGGTTTATCGTTATTAAATTTGATTGGTTATTATCTTGAGACTGTAGATTTTTTTGTAGCGTGTCGATCTCTTGATCTTGAATCAGTTCTTTTTGAAGCGCTTCCGCAAACGTTAACGGACAAAACCGAATCGTGTCTCCTGGCTTAAGTTGTCCTACTTTCCAGAGATCAGCCTGCACGATCGTAGCAGGGCAGACAAATCCGCCTAAGCTAGGACCATCGGGACCCAGAATCACAGGCATATCTCCCGTGAAATCGATGGTTCCGATCGCATAGGCATTATCGTGAATATTCGAGGGATGTAGCCCCGCCTCACCGCCGTCTGTTCGTGCCCACTGAGGCTTCGGACCAATCAACCGAACCCCGGTTCGAGAGGAATTGTAATGAACTTCCCAATCGGTTGCAAAAAAAGTCTGAATGTCCGCGTCTGTAAAGAAATCTGGTGCACCGTGCGGACCGTAAATGACTTTAATTTCCCAGGTGTTGGTATAGCGTGGAATCAGATTGGGGGGCAGCGATCGCGGCTCACGGTTCAATTCAGCATGATGTAATTTCAGCACGTCTCCGGTGCGAAGAGTCCGTCCGCAGTGTCCGCCAAATTGCCCCAGCGTAAAGGTTGATTTGCTGCCCAGATAATCGGGGATTTTGAATCCGTTTTGCACCGCGAGATAAGTTCTACAGCCGTCTCCTTGAATGGATTTGAGCTTTAAAGTACTCCCTGCTGAAACCGAAACTGCTGCCCAAAAAGAAACGGGACGATCGTCGATCGTGGCATTCATCGCCGCCCCCGTCAGGCAGATCACTGCATCGGTGTTAAACCGCAGCGTCGGACCTGACACCGTAAACTCTAGCCCTGCGGCATCCGACGAGTTGCCCACCAACCGATTCGCTAGCCGGAATGCCAACTGATCCATTGCCCCCGATGGAGGCACCCCAACATTCCAATATCCTGTGCGTCCCGGATAGTCTTGAATCGTGCTGAAGGTTCCAGGGTCTAGAACGTCGATCGTACTCGCTGCATAGTGAAACGAATCTAGAAATCGCGTACTAATACCACCAGCATTATAAGTCTCGTCATCTAAGATTTGTCTCAGATAATCTAGATTACATTCCAATCCTGCAATTTTACATTCATCGAGCGCTGATTTTAATTGCTCGATCGTGTCTTCGCGATTAGTTCCTTTCACAATCACCTTCGCAATCAGTGGATCATAAAAGGGCGTAATTTCAGTGCCGCGATAGACCCACGTATCACACCGGACAGAATCGGGAAACACCACCTCTGTCAATAGCCCAGAACTTGGCTGAAAGTTTTTACCGGGATCTTCGGCGTAAATTCTGACCTGAATCGAATGTCCTTGAGGCTGATGTTGATACTCCTCTAGCGGAAATAAATCATCCGCCGCTAGTCGAACCATCCACTCAACCAAATCAACTCCGGTTACCTCTTCGGTGATGCCATGCTCAACCTGTAAGCGAGTGTTGACCTCCAAAAAATAAAACTCATTGGTCGTAGCATCCAACACAAACTCAACGGTGCCTGCTGACTGATAATTGATTGCCTTACCCAGTCTCACCGCCGCTTCTGCTAAATTGTGACGCAAACGATCGCTGATTCCCGGTGCCGGAGTTTCTTCAATCACTTTTTGATTGCGACGCTGAATTGAACAATCTCGCTCACCGAGGGCAATTACGTTGCCTTTACCGTCACCAAAAATCTGCACTTCTAGATGTCGGGCACGATCGACATATTTCTCTAAATACACTCCACTTTGACCAAAATTATTCTGACTCAAACGCTGAACGGTCTGAAATAATTCTGGCAGTGCGTCCTCAGTTCGACAAAGCTGTAGCCCAATTCCGCCACCTCCTGCGGTGCTTTTGAGCATGACGGGATACCCGATCGTACTTGCCGCAATCTGCGCTTCTTCCAAACTCCCCAAAAGCGGACTCCCCGGCAGCAATGGCACTTGATGCTGAGATGCCAACTCTCGCGCCGTGTGCTTCAGCCCAAATCGTCGCATCTGATCAGGAGTCGGACCGATAAACACGATATTTGCAGCAGCGCAGGCTTCCGCAAACTCAGCGTTCTCACTCAAAAAACCATACCCCGGATGAATCGCTTGAGCACCTGTTTGCTGTGCCGCCTCTAGAATCCGCTCCCAGCGCAAATAGCTATCGGCAGCGATCGCGGTTCCAATCTCCACAGCTTCACCCGCCATCGCCACATGACGGGCATTTGCATCCGCTTCAGAATAAACGGCAACGGATGCGATATTAAGACGATCGAGGGTGCGAATAATGCGACAGGCAATCTCGCCCCGATTGGCAACCAAAACTTTATCGAACATGGTGAATGGTTAGGAGAACAGTAGCTAAAGCGCATCCCAGATCAGCAATTGAATCGGAGTCGGATTGTAAGCGTTACACGGGTTGTTCATCTGCGGACAATTAGAAATGACCACCAGTGCATTCATCTCAGCGTATAAATCGACAATGCTACCGGGATCAGAAATGCCATCGACAATTTCTAACGTACCGTCTTTGCTAACAGGCACATTCATAAAGAAATTGATGTTGCTCGTCATATCCCGTTTGCCCATTCCATAATCTTTGAGGGCATAGAGAAAATTTTCGACGCAGGCGTGCTGCCACTTTTTATCTAGTCCAAACCGCACCGAATTGCTTTCACAACTGCACGCTCCGCCTGATGTATCATGCTTTCCGCACGTGTCTTTAACTACCGTCATCAGCGCGTTTCCATCGTTAGAATAGAGTTTTGTTCCCGTTGTAATAAAGATGTTTCCCTGCATCCGAATCGTGTCAGGTGCGCTATATCGCTCACTCGGATCATCGGCGTTATAGACCAAAAAATCGACGGCTTGATTGCCTCCCAAATCGACAATTCGCAGGGTTTGACCTTTTTTGACCACCTGTGCCCACGGCTTGCGGGCGGCGAGAACCTGATCATAAACGGCTAACTTAGGATCTAATTCAGATTGTGTCGTTGAAACCATGATGTACTCCTCTCGATCGCAATAAATTAAATAAACAAAGCATCAGTATTTTGAAATCCGCGAATCGCCTCTGGTGATGCCGTTCGGCACAGATCATCAGCCCCCGGCGCGGGTGATTTCCAAACAACCACGCGAATGGGTTTAGGATCGTAAGCTGTAACGGGATCAAGCACATGGGGACAGTTTGAGAGAATCGCTAAAACATTCATCTCAGCACGCAAATCGACAAAACAGCCTGCTTGAGAAGCACCTTCTACCCAAGTCATTGAGCCATCTGGCTCGATCGCCACTTGAGAAAACAGATTCAGATTCGGCATGATGTCTTTTTTGCCCATATTTCGCTTCGTCAAGGCAAGTAAGAAATTGTCGCGAGAGTTGCGGCTATCATCGCCATACTTCGCGGCATTGGTGGCAACATTACTGCATCCCGCTAAAGTGTCGTGATGTCCACAAGTATCTTCGGTCAATGAGAACAACACGCGCCCCATGTCGGAATAGAGCACCATCCCTTTTTTTAGGAACGCATTGAACTGAATTTTTGCGGTATCGGCGGCGTTATATCGTTCGACCCCATTATCGGCGTTATAGCACAGCATCGAAAGCCCTCTCGACCCTTCTAAATCGACAATCCGTAGAGTGGTGCCGCGCTGAATCACTCGCGACCAATAAGCCCCGCCGGGAATGATTTCATCCCACAAAATCAGCGTGGGATCAATTTCTAAAGAATGCTCGGTTGTTTGTGCGGTAGACATAATTCACTCCTTGCAATAAATGGCAAAAGCCCAGGAAGCCGCCGACAGTCATTGACTGCCCTCTGGCTCTCCCGGGCTTTTTTCCCGCCGTGTGACCGTCTGATTAAAAAACGGTTGCTTCTCTCGGACCAGACGTTTAGCTTGGCTAAACCGGAACCCTAGAAGCAAATTCTGTTTGTGTCTTGTTGACCAAAATCTAAAAGATTTGAGCTTAGTATACGTCTTAACCTGCTAGAAGGAACCGTATCGAGAGATACATTCTTTCATTTTCACGCCAGATGCTATTCTTTATCAGGTTCGCAGTTTGAGTGTTATGAGCGATTCGACATTTAACCCCTTGCCACCGTGGTTGAAGTGGCTAGAAGCTTGTCCGAGCACCAACACTTGGGCGATCGAGCATCTTGCTCAACTCGATCACGGCACCGTTGTCTTTACTCGTCACCAAACCCAGGGACGGGGGCAACATGGGCGCAAATGGCAGTCGCCTCCGGGCGTATTGACGTTGAGTGTAGTGCTCGATCGGCTCCCTGCCGCTCAATTACCTCAGTTTAGTCTGATTGCGGGATTAGCTGTTATCTATGCCATTGAAGATTTGATTCCAAGATTACAGAGTCAGTTGTGTTTAAAATGGACGAATGATGTCTGGCTCTACGATCGCAAGCTAGCTGGAATTTTGTGTGAAGGCGTTACGAGTGGTGTAACTAACGGAACTAAACTTGTGATCGGGGTTGGTCTAAATTACCAGGCTGATTTTTCAAGCCTAGAGATTACATCCATCAAAAATCCGATTAGTCTTCACGAAGTTGTTCCAATTATTCCAGACGAGCATTTTTTAATTGAAAAACTACGTTATTACTTGTTGCAGTTAGCTGGAATAATGCAATCATCCGTTCATTCGTCTCAATTCTCTAATCTGTTATCCGTAGTGCGAGAGCGAGATGCTCTTTTGGGTAGATTTATCACGATCGAGACATCACAAGAGCAGATTTCAGGGGAAGCGATCGGGATTGACGATCGTGGCTGTCTCCGATTACGACTTTCTGACGGCACCATTCGCACATTTATGTCTGGTCACATTACATTTGCATCCCAATGAACCTTCCCAATCACAAGACAGATTCCCCTATTTGGCGACCTTGAACGATCGCCGCGATGGAAATCACGACCGATCAATCATCGGACTGTTTCAACACGATCGGATCTCTATTGCGCGAACGATTCCTGGATTTAGGATTCTTCATTCGTCCGCTTGGCAACACGCTGTACTTAATGTCGCCTTATTGCATTAGCGATCGCGAACTCGAATCAATTGATCGAGTCACTCGCAGCGTGTTAGATAATCTATAAACTATGGATTCTCATAGCGTCTCGGCGTGTAAACCCAAATGCCGCCATGTGGACGAGGAATCGATCGAGTCTGACTAGAACCCACTAACACCACCGTTCGCATATCTACGTCTTCGGGCGAGAATTGCTCAAGCGTGTAGACGCGCACCGATTGCCCTGGTCTGCCCAAATTTCGCGCCAGCACGATCGGAGTGTTGGGCGATCGCCACTGCAATAAAATCTCCCGCGCTTTTCCCAGTTGCCAGGTGCGCTGCTTGGATATCGGATTGTAGAACGCCATCACCAAATCGGCTTGGGCGGCGGCAGCAATGCGTTGCTCAATCACTGACCAGGGTTTGAGAATATCCGAGAGAGACAGCGCACAAAAATCGTGTCCCAACGGTGCCCCAATCTGAGCGGCGGCGGCTTGCATTGCCGAGATGCCCGGAGCCACTTGGATGTCTAGCCGGAGCCATTCGGGTTTAGCATCGTGCTCTAGCACTTCAAACACAGCCGCCGCCATTGCAAAAATGCCGGGATCGCCCGATGAAACGACCGCGACCGATTTTCCGGTGGCGGCGAGATCTAAGGCAAATCGTGCCCGATCGAGTTCTTCGCGATTGTCGGAATCGTGGCGCTGTTGCCCTTCGCGCAGAGAACCCGCTAAGTCGAGATAGAATTTGTAGCCGACCCAATCTGTCGCCGATCGCAGCACGTCTTTGACTTCGGGAGACATCCATTTTTCTCCGCCAGGTCCGGTGCCGACGATCGTTAACTGTCCGCGAGGTTTCCCGATCGTCTCTACATCAATGGGCTGAGATGAGAGAGCGATCGCGCAATTCAGTTCCGATGTTTGCTGAGAAACGAGCAGTTGACCCGATTCTCCTGCCGCAGCGAGTGCAATATCTTTAGCGGTGGACAAATCGAGAAATCGGATCGGCACCTGCAATGCTTGAGAAAGAAATGAGAGTGCGGGATGTCCCATTTCATGGGTTGAAGCAAAAATTCCTGCTACGGACGCGATCGCGAGATCTGATTCCTCAAGAATTTTCTGAACAACTTCAACCACTGATTCAGACAAATGGCTGACGGCGATCGCCAACGTTGCAGGATGATAAACCAAGCGATCGGGCGCTGGGCATCCGTTACGCTCGGTGATTTGTAGAGTCAGTGGCGCGTCGTGGGCGATCGGAAGTTTGCTTTCACTCAGCCAAGGTGCAGCCCCTTCAAGCCGAACTGTTGAACCTGCCAGCAAATCTGAGATAAACGTTTTTGCATCGTCTGGATTTGCTAACTGATAGCCCGATGGCGGATTGAGCAGCGTCGTCCGAAATCGGATATCGCCTGTTGTTGTAATCGCAGGCTGAACGTCTAGAACGGCTGCGATTTGCCGCGCTAAGTCGTTGACACCGTGCAATCCGCCCAAAAGCGGCACCACAGCGCTACCATCTTCAGCAACGGCTAAGACGGGCGGTTCATAGCGCTTATCGGAGAGGAGAGGCGCGATCGTGCGAATCAAAATTCCCGCCGCACACAGTCCGATGATTGGCGTTCCGTCGGCAAACAATTCTCGCAAGGTTGCCCCAAAATCAGTAAACGAGACATCAACCTCGATCGTGCGACCCGCCAATCCATACAGCGTCGCGTTGGGCAATGCTTGCATCAACCGTCGAGCCACCGCCACGCTCGTCTGCCCCAACACAATCACAGCAGGATTCTTCATGTGCGCTCGTTTAATTAACTGACGTTTGTAGGCTGGGAACCACAATCAACGCCCAATAAGGAACCTCAGCCGCGTCAACCTCCGCGATCGGAACAATACGCTGATTGGGCATTGTCGCTCGTTCGATGTAGAGCGATCGAGACAGCAATCCCAACTCAGATAACACCTCTCGAACTTTACTAAAATGTCTGCCCAATTTAATAATTACCGCCGCATCTGCAACGGCAAGACGATCGCGCAAGACATCAGCATCGAGAGTAGCTGGCATAATAGACAACACATCATTGCGATAAGTGAGCGGCACACCCAACGCAGACGCACTCGCCATCGTCGAAGAGATTCCTGGCACAACCTCAGTATGAAACTTTTTAGATAAGCGATTGAACAGATACATAAACGAGCCATACAAAAAGGGTTCGCCCTCACACAGCACGGCAACATCGCGTCCGGCGCTGAGATGCTCTGCCAAATTTTCGGCGGCGATATCGTAGTAGGGCTGAGACGATCGCACCGGACTAAACGGCAACGGCATCGGCACTTCGATTTGCTCAGAACGCAAAAAATCTGCCACGATCGCTCGTGCCAACACTTTGCCATTCTCCATGGTCGGATAGGCAATCACAGGCACCGATCGTAGAATGCGATAGGCTTTTAGCGTCAACAGTTCTGGGTCGCCTGGTCCGATTCCTAACCCATATAACCGACCCATTTCGTGTGTCATAATTCGTCCTCTTTTGCTAACGCATTAATTGCCGCAGATGCCATCGCACTGCCGCCTCGTCGCCCCTGCAACGCAATAAACGGCACTCCTCGACTGTTGGCGGCTAGCGCTGCTTTTGACTCTGCCGCGCCAATAAACCCCACCGGAAATCCTAAAATTAGCGCGGGTTTTGGTACGCCTTCATCCAACAGTTCTAACAGTCGAAATAGAGCCGTTGGCGCATTGCCGATCGCCACGATCGCGCCCTCTAAATGGTCGCGCCACAGTTCAAGTGCGGCTGCCGATCGCGTGGTTGCCATCCGTTCTGCTAACTTAGGCGTGTCGGGATGTTGAAGGGTGCAAATGACGGCATTCTCGGCGGGGAGACGTTTACGAGTCACGCCTTCTGCCACCATCCGCGCATCACAGAGGATTGGGGCACCTGCAATTAAGGCATTCCGTCCGGCAGTGGCGGCTCCAGGTGAGGCAGATAAATCGGACACAATATCGGTCATGCCACAGCTATGAATCAGGCGCACGGCAACCCGTTCTAAATCGGATGGCAAGATTGACAAATTTGCCTCCGATCGGATTGTAGCAAACGATCGACGATAGATTTCAGTTCCGTCTTGGATGTAGTCAATCATGATCGTCAACCTGTGATCGAATGCAATACTAAACGCTGATTATTTTTTGAATCGAACCATTGTTTTAGTTGATCAACCGAGTGTCGATCCACAAATATCTTAAACGATTCATCTAGCATTCGCTGCTGTTGATAGATTTGTAACATCTGCTCGATCAAAGATGTGACTTCTGAAGTATTCACTGATCGGATTCGCCGACCAAACGATGATTCTCTGCTGCCCACATAAACGTCGTAGCCCTCGATCGTCGCATTCCCCTCTTTCATCTCAATCCCAACCAGCGCAATATCACTAGGAGTCTGTTGGGCACAAGACTTTTCGCACCCACTGAAATGAATATTCAACGGCTGATCTAAATGAGCAGTTAATCCTACCAACATCAACGCCTGAGTTTGAGTGTCCGTCAGCCCTGACGCGCATCCGGTTCGACCCGAACAAGCGACTAACGCACTATCAAAGCGAATCGATGAGATGTGAAGTCCTAAATTAGCGATCGCCCTTTTCAAATCATCTAAACGATCATCAGAAACATCGGGAATCAAAATCGTTTGCCACGGAGTCAGACACAATTTGCCACTTGCAGAATGCGTTAACTTAGCTAACTCTCTCAGTTGCCAAGATTCTAGACGACCTAACGGCAACGCGATTCCAATATAGGACAAACCTATTTGATTTTGGGAATGAATGCCGAGATGGTGATAAGACGGAGACGACAACGGTAGAAAAGAAGTTTCTCGCTGTAACGAAAATCCTAACAACTGCTCCACTCGTTCTAAGCAATGTTCAACACCCCAACGCGATAAGAGATCGCGAAATCGAGGTTTACGACCTTTGCCAGAATAATAGTCTTGGGTATAGCTAAGATATATTTGAGTTAACGCCGCAACTAACTTTAAACACTGATGTTCTGGAATGAAAACACCAACATCTCCAGAACGGTGTCCGTCTACATTTAAACATACTCGAAAACCAATTTCTGAAGACGGCGATCGGTGAGCGACTAAGGCAATATCATTACGGCGATCGCGCACCGAAACCGATTCTCCGCCATCAAAGCAAACGCTAAATTTAGCTGACAGAGCCGCCAACTCAGAATGAGTTTGCAAATAATCATCAAATGCTTTCACCCACGGACGAGTATCGATTAACATCTGCAAATCAATGCCAGCCGTCGGACTCGCCATAATATTGCGAATTGGGTCAAGGCTGACGGTTTGTGCCGCTAACTCCAATGTTTGCAGCCGATGAAAAACATCAGGCGCGATCAGAGTCTGAATCTCTCGAATCTGCACGTTTGCCCGATTCGTCACCTGCACATAGCCTGCCCCAGACTGATCCGCGAGATCGGCGATCGCGTTACACTGTCGATCGGTGAGAATTCCACCCGGAATCCGCATTCGAGCCAGCATTCCATCTTGGGCAGACGAACCAAAAAACAAACCCGGACAAGTCGGTAACTCAGACAGCAATCGATCGGTCTCCTCCCTGTGCGACGCAGGGAATCAAAGGTTATTCTAGACTCGGCATTCTGACTTTCACAGTTGCGGCACAGCGTCGGAATCACACCGAACTTTCCCAAGCCTAGATCTATGAACGTTACCACACGCGACTCACCAGATTTCTTGAATCCTCGATTTTCTTAATAGAAATCGACCGCCCAAAACCCTGTACGATCGTCCAATCATGACGAGACGACCTTAAAAATGCAGACGTGGCTCTCAGTGATTGGCATCGGTGAAGACGGACTCGCGGGATTAAGCCCGATCGCTCGTTCTCTGCTCGATCGGGCTGATGTGGTGGTTGGGGGCGATCGTCACCTTGCCATGCTGCCCAATAACGATCCGCGAGAACGGCTTTCTTGGGCTTCTCCGCTAGACGCAACCATTGACGAAATTCTGCGTCGTCGAGGACAGACCGTGTGTGTCTTGGCGAGTGGCGATCCGATGTGTCACGGCGTTGGCGTAACGCTGACTCATCGCATTCCTCTGGCAGAAATGACGATTGTTCCTGCGCCGTCTGCGTTTAGTCTTGCCTGTGCCCGATTGGGTTGGTCGCTGGCAGAGGTTGAAACGTTTAGCCTCACCAATCGTCCGGTTTCTACGATCGCCACTGCCCTCTCTTCCGATGCCCGTTTATTAATTCTTAGTGCGAATAAAGACACCCCTGCTCAGGTTGCAGCCCTGCTAATTCAATGCGGATATAGTCGCAGCAAAATCACCGTTCTAGAACATATGGGAGGCAGTCAAGAACGCCAAATCGAGGGCATTGCTAACACCTGGGATGTTCAGGATGTGTCCAATTTAAACACGTTAGCGATCGTGTGCAGCGCCGATCCGGGAACAGTTCTGCTGTCTCGCACGGTGGGTTTACCCGATGATGCTTATCACCACGATGGACAACTGACTAAACGTGAAGTCCGATCGGTCACCCTATCCACACTCGCGCCGTTGCCCGGAGAGTTGCTGTGGGATGTCGGCGCTGGCTGTGGCTCGATCTCGATCGAGTGGTTGCGAAGTCATCCTCGCTGTCGGGCGATCGCCATTGAGCGGCATCTAACTCGTCTGCAAACGATCGCAGACAATGCATCGGCTCTGGGCGTTCCCCACCTTAAAATCGTCGCTGGAGATGCTCCCGAAGCCCTGCAAGACTTGCCTCAACCGGATGCTATTTTTATCGGCGGAGGTGCCACTGCCGATCGGCTGCTCGATGTTTGCTGGAATGCGCTGCGTCCGGGAGGTCGGCTGGTGATCAATGCGGTGACGATCGAGAGTGAACAGATCGTTTTGCACTATCACCGTTTATATGGCGGTGATTTAATTCGGATCGGCATTCAACGAGCAGACGCGATCGGAACGTTCTTAGGCTGGAAACCTCTGATCCCAGTGACTCAATGGAAGGCGATTAAACCTTGATGACCGACCCTCACCCCCAACCCCTCTCCCCAGGGAGAAGGGAGCCAGAACTCCTGTCCCCTCTCCTTTTGGGAGAGGGCTAGGGTGAGGGCGAATTCCGCAAGCTATGTCCGAATTCAGCAACGCCGATGACGATTACTTTAAAGGGGGAACTGCGTTGGAGCGCTGCACCAACTGAGCCACAGTTTTCACCAGTTCTTCTGGATCGACGGGTTTAGCAAGATGTTTTTGAAACCCAGCCGCGATCGCTTGCTGCTGGTCATATTCTCCCACGTAGGCAGTCAACGCAATAGCTGGCGTTTTGCGACCTTGTGGTGTTGCTCGAATCTGCCGCATCAAGCTATAGCCATCCATATCGGGCATTCCAATATCACTGATGATCAGATGTAGAACAGACTGTTCGATCGTTTGAAGTGCCTCAACGCCCGATGAAACCGCTGTGACGATCGCGGCTGCTTGCTCTAGCGCAAAGGCAACAAACTCGCGTGAGTCGGTGTCATCATCCACAACGAGAATATGAATGCCGTCTAAATCCAGCGTGAGTTCCGCTCCTGGTTCTGAAGTCACGCCTTCAATAGATCGAGACGCGATCGGAATCTGAACCGTAAACGTGGCTCCTTGTCCGTCGCCGTCGCTCTCTACTGCAACGTGCCCGCCGTGCATTTCGACGATTTGACGAGCGATCGCTAGCCCTAACCCCAACCCGCCAAACTTGCGAGTGGTGGCTCCATCTTCTTGACGAAAATGCTCAAACACATAGGGCAAAAACTGGGGGTTGATGCCTTTGCCTGTGTCTCTGACTTGGATTTGGGCGTTTGTTCCAACTTGAGATAACTCAACCGTAATTTGTCCGCCAGCAGGGGTAAACTTGACCGCATTCGACAAGAGATTCCACACGACTTGCTGCAAGCGTCCGGCATCGCCACCCACTAACCCAACAGACGGTGAGATTAGGGTTTGAGTCGAGAGAGACTTGGCTTCTGCGGCTAATCGAACAGTTTCGAGAGCGGCGGTGATGACATCGCTCAAATCTACGGGTGCGACTGTCAAAGACAGCTTGCCGCTCAAAATTCGGGAGATGTCGAGCAAGTCATCAATGAGTTGGACTTGCAGTTTGGCGTTGCGCTCGATCGTCGCGATCGCGTCGGTTGTTTTTTCTGCATCCAGTCTTCCGGTTTGCAAGAGTTTTGACCAGCCCAAAATCGGGTTCATTGGAGTGCGTAGCTCGTGCGATAACACGGCTAGAAACTCGTCTTTGATGCGGTTAGCACTCTCGGCAGCTTCTCGTGCGGCTTGTTCTTGCTGCAAGAGTTGTTCTCGTTCGGCTTCATTGCGCTTGCGATCGCTGATGTCCTTGAACAGAATGGCGACTTTTCGGCTCTCTGGCTGCCCGATGCGATACGCATAAACATCAAACCAACGGTTCATCACTTCAGGGCGATCCTCAAAGCGAATCGGTTCGCCCGTCAGAGCAACGTTGCCGTAAATCTCATACCAGTGATTTTCAAGACCTGGAGTTAGCTGACTCGCCGTTTTGCCGACTGCTTGTTCGAGTCCCGATTGTTTCTCAAACGCTGGATTGATTTCTAAAAAGCGGTAATCAATAGGCGTGTTGGTTTCATCAAACAGCACCTCAATAATGCAAAAGCCATGATCGATCGACTCAAACAACGTTCGATAGCGGTCTTCAGATTGCTGTAAGGTTTCCTCGGCTTGTTTACGATCGGTCACTTCAACCGCAAAAACCGTCAGTCCATCCGGTGAAGGGTAAACTCGATACTCAAACCAGCGGTTCCAGGGCAGATAAACATACTCGAACTGGATGGGCGTTTGTTCACGCATTGCCCGATGGAATTGAACATAGACATCGGTGTCAACAGCAGCAGGAAACAAGCTCCAGTTGTTATAGCCGAGCAGTTCTTCTCGCGGTTTTCCAGCCATTTCGCATAAGCGATCGTTGACGTAGGTGTAACACCAGTTGCGATCGAAGACATAAAACCCATCGTTAATGCTCGACAAGATGGTTTCAATGGTTTGCTTGGCGGCTTCTGCTTCCAGCCTGAGTGCCTGCTCTCGCTGCCCTGCTTCTCGCCGCAGTTGACTCAGCTTCAAACTTGCCTCGACTCGTGCTAGTAGTTCACGAGCAGAAAATGGCTTGGTCAAGTAGTCGTCGGCTCCTGCTTCGAGTCCTTCGACCCGCGCTTCTTCACCAGCCCGAGCAGATAGCAGCACGATCGGCAGATCTTGAGTGGCTGGATCATCTCGCAGTTGTTGCAATAGCCCGAACCCATCCAGTTTTGGCATCATCACATCGGTGAGCACCAGATCAGGCTTTTGTCGTCGAATTGCAGTCAAGGCAGCCAGTCCATCTGCCACCGTTTCAACGTCATAATGCTGACTCAACAGGCGCTTTATATAGTCGCGCACATCGGCGTTGTCGTCGGCTAAAAGAATACGAGCAGGAGACGTTTGAGTCAACGGCAACTCAGAACCCAAGCCTGAAAACTCAGAACTATCTTCTGGTATCCAACGCAAGGCTTCCTCAACAAAAGGTGCAGCCCTTAAAGCAGTAGACTGCTTTTGTTCTGTTTGGATGAGATCGAGGGGCAAATGAGCCTGACCGATCGGAATTGTCACCGTAAAGGTTGTGCCTTGCTCTAGCACACTAGAGACGCTGACGGAGCCACCCTGTAGTTTGACGAGTTCTTGCACGAGTGCAAGCCCAATGCCAGAGCCTTCATAGGTGCGCGAGCGGCTTCCACTGACGCGATGAAATCGTTCAAACAATCGAGGTAACTCAGTTTCGGGAATGCCTACGCCTGTATCTGCAACGCTGAATTCAACCGCATCCTCAACAGCAATTAATCGAACCGTAATCTGTCCTACAAACGTAAACTTAAACGCATTTGAAATCAGATTGAGAACGATTTTTTCCCACATCTCGCGATCGACATACACCAATTCTGGCAGCGCTGGACACTCGATCGAGAATGTCATTCCTGCTCGTTCGATCAGAGAGCGAAACACACTCGCTAACTCTACGGTGAACGCTGCGAGATTAGTCGGTTCATACACGGCTTGAATGCGTCCGGCTTCGATTCGAGAAAAGTCTAGCAATGTATTGACTAATTTTTGCAAACGCAAGCCGCTACGCTGGATTAGCTGAAGTTGTTCACGCTCATCGGGCTGTAATCGTCCATCAAGGGTGGTTGCAAATTCCTCTAACGGACTCAACATTAAGGTTAACGGAGTGCGAAATTCATGACTAACATTACTAAAAAACGCGGTTTTAGCTCGATCGAGGTCTGCCAACTTCTCGGCGCGTTTGCGTTCAGCTTCATAGGCGTCGGCATTGGCGATCGCGGTTCCCACATTGCTAGCCACTAAGTCAAAAAAGCCCCGATATTCGTCATCAAACGCGAGTCGAGGGCTAATTCCCAACACCAATAATCCTGCTAGTTGCTGCTGTTGCCCCGCCTGGGCAAGCGGCAAAACGATCGCCGATCGTGAGGGTTCATCCCATGCTCCTCCAGGGAGTGCGCCAAACCGAGCCATTAAATCATCGACAATTTCAGGGTCTCCAGTTCTCCTGACCTGCGCGAGTTTCCAGCTATCCTGTTCTTGAGTCAAATCAACCTGCTCAAGACTGACAGGTGTTCCAGCCTCTACTCTGACTGTTCCGGCTAGCCGAGCTTGTTTCCCATCTTGCTCAACTAAATACAGCAAGGCAAAGGAAATGTCGTGAGAATTGTTTGCAAGCGTGGCACTGGCAATCCGACACGTTTCCTCGACTGACTTGGCTTCTACACTACTAGACGCGAGTTCCCGCAGGGTACTGAGCCGCCGCTCACCGATCACTCGTCGCGTGGTTTCAGTCACCGCCGTAAACGCCCCTCCGACCTCTCCGGTTTCTAAAAAAATTGGGCTATGGGAGTAGGTAAAATAGGCTTCCTCGGTGTAGCCATAACGATCGACGAGCAGCAGCATATCATCAGACCAGGTTGCCTGTGCCGTTTCTAGCACGCCATTAAGCTGCACCCCAATGATGTCCCAAATTTCTGACCAAACCTCTTGTCCCGGTTGTCCCAAAGCATTTGGATGCTTAGTTCCCAAAATAGGTCGCCAAGCATCGTTGTAGAGCAACACCAAGTCTTTGCCCCACCAAATCGCCATCGGAAAGCGGGAGTTTAAGCAGATACTTACGGCTGTTTTTAGGCTTGATGCCCAACCGGAAACGGAACCAAGCGGCGTTTGTGAGCAATCAGCGTTGCCTTCACACGCGAAGCGCGCCCGCATCGATTCTCCCATTTCACCGCCGCCTGTAAAGAGGCGTTCTACGTCTGCTGGCTGATTTTCAGTCACGATCTCCACTTGTCCTCAAGAAGATGTTGAATTTATTTGAGTTAGGGTGTCCCCCTGCGTTTTTATTGGTTGGCATCTCGTCGCACAAATTTACGAAAAACTCTTTTATTTTCATTCGATTGTACTGTTGATTACGGGCGATCGGCGCTCTTCACAGCCGTGTCCAGTCTCACAACTCAATCGTCAAAGTGTTGAGCTAATCTAGGATCGGTCTCGTCGATCGGGTTCATAGGTTCCTCTTGTTCCCAATCCTCGATTCTCGGTTTGATCCAGCATCACCAGCACCTTATCCACGCGATTGCCGTCCATATCCATGACTTCAAAGCGCAGAGTGCTCCATGCAAAATGGTCGGCTGGTGCAGGAATGCGACCCAGATGCATAACCACAAAACCGCCAAGGGTTTGATAGCTGCCTCGCTGCTCTCCCGGCAGTTCTCTGTCTTCTAAATTGAGAATCTCTTTGAACTGGTAAATCGGCAACATCCCATCCAACAGCCACGAGCCATCTTCTCGCTGCACGGCTTGCGGTTCTTGCAGTTCTTCGACCGAGGGAATGTCACCGACGATCGCTTGCAGAACGTCTGTCAGCGTCACCAATCCTTGAATCACGCCATACTCATCGACGACGAAGGCAATCTGAGTTCCCGATTGTTTAAATAGCTCTAATACCTTCAGCGCACGAGTGCTTTCGGGCACAAACACAGGTGAATTGAGCGAAGTGGTGAAATCGATCGGCTGACCCGACAGCGTTTTAACCAACAGATCATAAACCTGCACGACTCCCAGCAGGTTATCCAATCCGCCGTGACAAACTGGGAAGCGAGAGTGAGAACTCTCCATCATTGTGCGGTGATTTTCGTCGAGCGAGTCTTCTAGGTCGAGCCAGACAATTTCTAAGCGAGGAGTCATCAGAGAACTAACGCGGCGATCGCCCAGCCGAAACACCCGTTTCATGATGTCTTCTTCTGCCTGCTCAAACATCCCCGCTTCGGTGCCCTGCTCGATCATGACGCGAATCTCTTCTTCCGTCACCGTCGGCTCACCTGATGGACGAATGCCCAAAACTCTCAGCACGAGATCAGTTGAAACCCCCAGCAAGAAGACGATCGGAGACGCAACTCTCGCCAGCAAACTCATCGGAATCGCCACCACGATCGACACCCGTTCGGGATAGTTGAGCGCTAATCGCTTGGGCACGAGTTCGCCAATAATCAGCGTTAGATAAGCCAGAAGAATCACCGAGATCCCAAACGAAAGCGGCTGAGTGTAGGGTCGCAAAAACGGGATCGATTCTAGAATCGGCTCGACTCTGCGCGAGATAGCAGCCTCACCAAAAGCACCAGAGATAATCGCAATCAGCGTAATGGCAACTTGCCCGATCGCCAAGAAGTTATTTGGCTCACTTGCCAGATCGAACGCTGCTTTGGCTTTTGCATCTCCCTGATTTGCCATTTGTTGGAGACGCACTTTTCGGGCAGAGACGATCGCCATTTCTGACATCACAAACAGTCCGTTGGCGATCGTTAAGAGCAAGATAATCAGAAGTTCGACGGTGGGAGGCATTCCTGGCGCTGCTCGTTGATCTGGCAGGGATGGGGCTGACTGTTTTAGTGTATCTGAGTTTTACCCTTCGCCTCGACTCTTCTAATCGCTGTGCTAACTTGCTAAAATCTTTGAGAATCGATTGAGGCTTGAGAATCATTCATGCGTCAATTACCGCTAAGAAAATTGCTCATTGGGGAGCTGAGTTGGAAAAAGCTGGTGCGATCGCTACTATTCATCTACACTTTTTTCGCGCTTTATGTCTTTTTTCGAGCAGACAGCATGATTTTTCTGCCTCAGCCTGCTAGCTATGAGAACGCTAGAGATCTCCTTAAACTGCCTGTCACTCCTACTGAGCAAATTTCAGCACTCTACTTGCCCAATCCTCAAGCTAAATACACCTTGCTCTACATTCACGGGAATGCGGAAGATTTAGGAGATATTCGTCCTTTGCTCGATCGCTTGCATGGCTGGGGATTTAGCGTCTTTGCCTATGACTATCGAGGTTATGGAACCAGCGATGGTAACCCAAGTGAACGCAATGCCTATCAAGATGCAGATGCTGCGTATGCTTACCTGACCCAACAACTCAAAATACCGCCTGAGCAAATTATTGTATATGGTCGATCGGTGGGCGGCGGATCCGCCGTTGACCTGGCAACTCGGCATCCTGTGAGCGGGTTAATTTTGGAGAGTACGTTTACCTCTGCCTTTCGAGTTGTGGTGCCTTTTCCTATTCTTCCTTTCGACAAGTTTTCTAACCTTGACAAATTGCGAAAGGTGCATTGCCCTGTTCTCGTGATGCACGGTCAAGCAGATCAAACAATCCCGATTCAACACGGTCAGAGACTTTATGAAGCGGCACGAGAGCCTAAGATGTCTCTTTGGGTGGCAGAGGCGGGACACAACGACCTCGATCGGGTTGCAGGTGAGCGCTATCAAAGAACATTAGTCGCCTTTCAACGACTTGTAGAAACCCATAAATGATGTGAGAAAACCACTTCAAAATCGTCATGAAGTGGCACATAATAACAAGTCGAAAGGGTGGGGCTGAGAGAATGGCTTAAAAGTAGTCGTTGATGGCATGACCCGCCCGTGATTGAAAATCACGGTCTAACGGTGCGAAGTCCACTAAAGGGACTGAAAGCCTAATATCGTCTGATTCAACCCGTTTCAACGGGTTTCGCACCGTTAGCCCCGACTTTCAGTCCGGGGCGGAACGCACTCGTAGCGAAGAGACTTTCCATACTTTTAAAACATCCTCTGAGTTGACGATCGCTGCATTCACTCATCTCAACCGATCGCTCGATAAAATGTAAAGATAACTAAACTGCAATACCCTCGCTTAACCAATGGCGTTTTCTTCGATTACTCGTGCGCTCGGACGATTGCCCCTTACGGCTGAACTGCTTAACAAACTGGGTCAACATCAGTTTTTGCGACTGAGTGGGTTGGCGCGGTTGCCCAAGGGCTTAGTCTCGTCTACGCTGGCACAAGCTCAAACTCGTCCGTTGCTGGTCGTCACAGCGACGCTAGAAGAAGCAGGACGCTGGAGCGCTCAACTCGAAGCAATGGGCTGGCAAACCGTCCATTTTTATCCCACGTCTGAAACGTCGCCCTACGAGTCGTTTGACCCCGAAGCCGAGATGAATTGGGGACAGCTACAGGTTTTGGCAGACTTGGTGAAGACAAACGACGAAAAACAGAAGCCGTCATCGCTGGCGATCGTGGCGACCGAACGCGCCCTGCAAACTCACCTTCCGCCCGTCGAAGCCTTTACGCCCTACTGTTTATCGCTCGATCGTGGCAAAGAGTTGAATCTCAACACACTCAGCAACGAACTGGCACGATTAGGCTATGAGCGCGTCAACCTGGTCGAGACAGAGGGACAGTGGAGCCGACGCGGAGACATTATTGATGTGTTTCCCGTTGCGGCTGAGTTGCCTGTGCGATTGGAATTGTTTGGTGATGACCTAGATCAGATTCGAGAGTTTGATCCGTCTACGCAGCGGTCGCTCGATCGTATCGATCGTCTAGTGCTGACTCCCACGAGTTTCAGTCCAATTATTCAGGCGAATCTCACGATTGAGCAAGTCGAGTCTTATCTGTCTCCCGAAGATCGAGAGCGATTTGAACAGGGACACGCGATCGAAGGAATGCGCCGCTTTTTAGGACTCGCCTTCTCGAAACCTGCGTCTCTATTGGATTATTTGCCGGACAATACTTTGATTGCTCTCGACGAGCCAGAAATGTGTGAGGCACATGGCGATCGCTGGTTCGATCAGGTCGAAGAACATTGGCAAGAAAGTCCTCATCCGTTCCCTAAGACTCATCGTCCGTTTGCGGCATCTCTGGCTGAAGTCGAGTGCTTCGATCGGCTCTTTCTCAGCGAACTGGCAGAAGAAAAGAATGGGCTAAATCTTGCCAGTCGTCCCGTTCCTGCGGTGCCGCATCAGTTTGGACGACTCGCCGAAACGCTGCGAGGAGAACGCGATCGCGGGTTCTCCGTCTGGCTCGTCTCAGCCCAGCCGTCTCGATCGGTTTCTCTATTACAAGAGCATGATTGCCCCGCGCAGTTTGTGCCCAACCCGCGAGATTTTTTGGCGATCGACAAACTGCAAACTCAGCACGTTCCCGTTGCGGTCAAATATTCGGGGTTAGCCGAGTTAGAAGGCTTTATTCTGCCGACGTTTAGAATGGTGTTGGTCACCGATCGAGAGTTTTTTGGGCAACACAGTTTAACGACTCCGAGCTATGTTCGCAAACGTCGCCGCGCCGCGTCTAAGCAAGTTGATCCCAACAAATTGCAGCCCGGTGATTATGTCGTCCACAAAAATCATGGAGTCGGTCAATTCATCAAGCTCGAAAGTTTGACGCTCAACGACGAAACTCGCGAATATTTAGTGCTGAAATATGCCGATGGCTTGCTGCGAGTCGCGGCAGATCAACTCAGTGCACTGTCTCGATTTCGAGGCGTGGGCGAAGCGGTGCCCCAACTCAACAAAATGTCGAGCAAAGCCTGGGAGAAAACCAAGAGCAAAGTTCGGAAAGCGATTAAAAAAGTTGCGGTAGATTTGCTGCATCTCTATGCCCAACGATCGCAGCAGTCCGGTTTTTCTTACCCAACTGATATGCCCTGGCAGCAAGAGATGGAAGAGTCGTTTCCCTATCAGCCAACGCCCGATCAGCTCAAAGCCACGCAGGATGTCAAGCTAGATATGGAGAGCGATCGCCCAATGGATCGGTTGGTCTGCGGCGATGTCGGCTTTGGCAAAACGGAAGTAGCGATTCGCGCAATCTTCAAAGCCGTCACCGCCGGAAAGCAGGTTGCACTGCTGGCTCCGACGACAATTTTGACCCAACAGCACTATCACACTCTTAAAGAACGATTTGCGCCGTATCCGATTCAAGTCGGGTTGCTGAATCGATTCCGCACGGCTGACGAACGCAAAGATATTCAGCGTCGGTTGACCACTGGAGAATTAGATATCGTCGTCGGCACTCACCAGCTTTTGGGCAAAGGCATTCAGTTCCAGGATTTGGGGCTGCTGGTTGTGGATGAAGAACAGCGCTTTGGGGTAAACCAAAAAGAGAAAATCAAATCGCTCAAAACTCAGGTTGACGTTCTCACCCTCAGCGCTACTCCGATTCCGCGCACGTTGTATATGGCGTTATCTGGCGTGCGTGAAATGAGTTTGATTACGACTCCTCCCCCGTCTCGTCGTGCGATTAAAACCCATATGTCGCCTTACGATCCTGAAATGGTGCGATCGGCGATTCGGCAAGAACTCGATCGGGGTGGACAAATCTTCTACGTCGTCCCCAGAGTTGAAGGTATTGAAGAAATCTCGGCTCAACTGAGCGAGATGATTCCCGGTGCCAGAATTGCCGTAGCTCACGGGCAAATGCCAGAATCAGAACTCGAATCCACGATGCTGACTTTTGGCGAAGCCGAAGCCGATATTCTGGTTTGCACCACGATTATCGAGTCGGGCTTAGACATTCCCAGAGTCAACACCATTTTGATTGAAGACGCGCAAAAGTTCGGGTTGTCTCAGCTTTATCAGTTGCGGGGGCGAGTCGGGCGAGCAGGCATTCAGGCTCACGCGTGGCTGTTTTACCCCAAAAAACACGAGCTATCAGACGCAGCCCGTCAACGGCTCCGCGCCCTGCAAGAGTTTACCCAACTGGGTTCTGGCTATCAGTTAGCCGTGCGAGATATGGAAATTCGCGGCGTAGGCAACTTACTTGGAGCCGAACAATCGGGACAAATGGACGCGATCGG
>Ga0209511_1001283_pt1 | contig 22624 bp, 20 predicted proteins | sample SSSSmetaG_FD_184141 | JGI IMG/M metagenome (GOLD analysis project Ga0209511, IMG submission 184141) | Glacier valley bacterial and archeal communities from Borup Fiord, Nunavut, Canada, to study Microbial Dark Matter (Phase II) - ​SSSS... | ecosystem: Environmental > Aquatic > Freshwater > Ice >... | reverse complement strand
TTTTGGGCGGACACTTTAACCCGGCGGTCAGTCTGGCACTGTTTTCGATTCGCAAATTCCCTTTGAGCGAGATGTTTTCGTACTGGGGCGCTCAGTTTGTGGGCGCGACCCTGGCCAGCCTGCTGTGGCTGCTCATCGGCGGCAGCGGATTGATGAACGCCATCGGATACGGCGTTCCAGAGGTGGGCAAGGTGGTGCTCTCGAGCGGAACCTTCGCCATCAATAGCTTTGGGGCGCTGGTGCTCGAGGCCATCATGACTTTCTTTCTGGTGCTGACCATCACCACGGTCGCGGTGCGCCAGAATCACGTTCTGGCCGGACTGTTCATTGGGTTGACCATCACGGTGGACATTTTGCTGGGCGGAAACCTCACCGGCGCGGCGATGAACCCGGCTCGCTGGTTCGGCCCCGCCCTCGTTTCGCTACGCGGTGAAAATCTGCTCCAGTTCTGGATTTATCTGGTTGGTCCTGCGGTGGGCGCGGTGGGCGCGGCGTTTACTGGAATGTGGCTCTATGACCGCAAAGCGCAGTCCGAGACGGCGTGAACCCACTCGAGCACCCTTCTCATACCAAGTTGCCTTCATTACTTTCCACCCCGGAAGAACACCGGGATGGAAATCCATTGCAACAACCCGGTATTTTAGTTTTCTCGCTCCACTCGGCCTTGAAGAGATGTAACTTCTTCAAGGCAACTTGGTATCATGAGCAAGACCCCCGGCTTTTGTGACACGCTCGAGAGAGTGCCGCGATAAACTGAAGCCATGACCGACTCACTCGAGCGTCCTCCATCACCCTCCAGCGCGGTGGCTACCGTGCTGGGTGGGCGCTATTTGCTGGGGGAGTGCATCGGGGAGGGCGGCAGTGCGCTTGTTTACCGGGCGCGGGACACCCACCTCGAGCGCGAGGTCGCGGTCAAGATTTTGCACGATTACGTGGTTCCAGCAGATCGGGTGCGCTTCGAGCGCGAGATTCGTACCCTGGCGCACCTCGAGCACCCCGGCGTGGTCAGCATTCACGACATCGGGCACGACGGCGAGGGGCGGCTTTACTTCATTATGCAGATTCTCGAGGGCGGCGCGTTTCATCAGCTCGGACCGCTCGAGGACAGCCCGGAGATGCTCGAGCGCTTTTTTAGGGCCAGTCTGCGGGTGATAGACACGCTCGAGTACCTGCACGCCTCGAACCTGATCCACCGCGACCTGACCCCACACAACATTTTGCTGGGCAAGGACGGACAGCCTCGAGTGATGGACTTCGGGCTGGTGTACCTGTCCGAGGGCACGCGGGACCTCACCCGCAGCGGTTACACCCTGGGCACACCGCACTACATGGCTCCGGAGCAGGCCAAGGGGCTGAGCATCGGCAGCTACAGCGACATCTACGCCTTCGGAGCGGTGATGTATCGGGCCACCACCGGAGCGGTGCTGTTCGAGGCCGACAACGACCAGAGCGTGCTTTTTCAACACGTCTACGAGCAACCCCTGCGGCCCGACCACCGCAATCCGGCGCTACCAGCGATGGTCTCGAGCCTGGTCTTGAGCTTTCTCGAGAAGTCGCCGGAAAAGCGGCCTGGAACCGGAGCAGGGGCCAGAAATCTGCTCGAGCAGACAAGGGGCCGCACCTGGTTTGAACACAGCGCTGGACAGTACCGGGGAGGCCGCGCCCGCAGTGGCGTGCAGCCGGGAGGTCCGGCTCACCCCACAAGCCTGGAGGGGTGCTGGGAAACTGCGCTGGGCGGTGAAGTGAGCTGGCCCGCCGCCGTGACAGGAGGGCGCGACCTGCTGACAGTGGGTACCCGCGACGGCAAACTGCACCTGCTCGAGCACAGCGGCCACATTCGGGTCAGCCTGAACGCCGCCGACGAGGTGACTGCGCCCGCCACCCTCGAGCCTGACGCGCTGGTTTACGCCTCCTGGGACGGCGTGGTGCGTTGCCTGCACCCCCAGAGCCTCAAAGAGCGCTGGACCTTCAAGGCCAAAGCCGAGGTCACGGCGGCTCCCACCCGCTGGGGAAATCGGGTGATGGTCGCCGCTAGAGACGGGTTTTTATATGCCCTCAACGCCGAGACGGGCCTGCTCGAGTGGAGTTTTAAAGCCGGAGGGCCGCTGACCGCCTCGCCGCTGATGTGGAGCCACACCGTCATTCTGGCCGACGAGGGCGGTTGGATTCAGGCGCTCGAGGCCCGCACCGGAAAGGCGCTGTGGAAGGTCAAGCTCGAGACCGTCAATGCCACCCCGGCCATCGCTCGCCTCGAAGACGCCCAACTCGAGGGAAATGGGGACAATGCCGCCATGCTGCTCGTTCCCGGCTGGTCTGGCGAACTAAGCGCCCTGCGGCTCGAGTGCAAAGGTCCCTTCGTGTATCCGGCAGCGGACCCGCTCGAGTGGACTTACGATTTGGAAGGCGAACTGTGGGCCAGCCCCGCCGTGTACGAGGGCGTGGTTTACGCCGCCTCGTGGTCGGGGGTGCTGCACGCGCTGACGCTCGAGGACGCTGAGGACGTGTGGGCGCTGGATTTGGGAGGCCGCGTCACCTCGAGTCCGGTAGTATCGGGGGCGTTTTTGTACGTCGCCACCGAGGAAGGCCGGGTGGCGGTGGTGGACCGCGAGGCGGGCCGCATCGTCTGGGAGCGGCAGTTCGAGGTGGGGGTGCAGGCGACCCCACTGGTTCAGGATGGGGTGCTGTATGTGGCTTTCATGGATGGAACCATTCGGGCTTTTAGAGAGATTTGACGTTTCTAAAATTGCCGCGATTGAGTTTTACTCGAGCCGAATGTCTAATTTTTTGCGTCGCCCCTTGAGTTTCTAGCAATAGCAAGAGGTCGGTGACCGCAGTCCAATCGGAATCCTCGAGCCAGTCAAGTGCTTTCTGCTGCCAATAAGCTCTATTCCAACCCAACCCAGGGCGGATGACCTCCAGACGTGGAAAACTGTCCAATAATGTCTTGGGAAGTGCATCACGCTCGAGGGCTTTCAAAAGCTGCTGTCGCAAGTCGGCTTGAGCATACTCGAGGAGAGAAACCACCCCTGGAGACGCTTTTGCAGTGAGTGGTATGGCTACGTTCTGAATTAGAACCACCCAGACGCCATTCTCTGTTACTCCTACAGGCAATTTCGAGGCACCTGCATGAATCAGAATTTGCATCTTCCTCTCCTCAAACCCTTTCGCCAAGCCTCCCCTCAAACCCGTCCTAAACCCCGTCATCCTCGAGCAGAACCCGCGCAATCCTTCCCCGCTCGAGCCGGGTCAAAATCTCGTAATCAATGGTGTCCACCCAGCCCGCCACCTCTGTGGCACTCAGCTCACCTGGCCCAAAAACCTCCACCTCGTCACCCACGCTAAGCTCGAGGCCGCTCACATCCACCATGAACTGGTCCATACAGATGCGCCCCAGCACATGCCGCAGCTCTCGGCCGACCTTTACCACGGCTTTTCCGGTGGCTCCCCTGGGGTAGCCGTCGCCGTACCCAAGCTGAACGTTGGCGGCCAGCGTGTCTCGCTGCGCGGTCCACAGTGCCCCGTAAGAGACGCTTTCTCCGGAATACACCCTCTGAAACGCCCCAATCCTGGCCTTCAAAGTCAGCGCGGGTCTCAGCTCGAGCCTTCCGGTCATACTCGGGTCGGGGGCATACCCATAGCTGGCGATTCCGGGCCGGATGAGGTCAAACGCCGCCCTCGAGCCAAAAGCCAGCGTTCCGGCGCTGTTGCTGAGGTGGAAGAGAAGTTTTGAGTCCCCAGTTTTGAGCAATGAGTCACGGATTTTCTCGAAACGCTCGAGCTGCAAGGTCGCACTCTGCAAATCCGGGCTGTCGGCACTGGCAAAGTGCGAGTACACGCCCTCGAGCGCCAAACCACGAGCCAGTATCTCGCCTAACAAAGCGTCCACACCCTCGGGACGCACGCCCAGACGGTTCATTCCAGTGTTGATTTTCAGGTGAACCTTTGAACCCGCTTTAAGTTCGCGGAGTTCCTCGCTCGAACCCACCGAAAGATGAACCCCTCGAGTGGCTAACTTAACCCCCTCGAGCGGCTCTGGAGGCGTGAGCAGCAGAATCGGTTTTTGAATCCCCGCCTCGAGCAGCTCCCAGGCTTCGTCGGTGCTGGCGACCCCGTAACCCCACAGCAGCGGGTGACGCTCGAGCGAGCGCGCCACCAGAACCGCGCCGTGGCCGTAGGCGTTGGCCTTGACCGGAAGCAGAATTTTAGCGCCTCCAGCCGCCCTGCTCAGAGTCTCGAGGTTGTGATGCAAAGCGCTGCATGAGATATAAGCGGTGGCTCGAGCGGGCATGGGGTCATGATAGCGTTTGGTGGTGGGGTCGAATCCCCCTCAACCCCAATTTGCCTTCAACCATTCCAGACTGACCTTCAAACTGTCGAACGGGTCGCCCGCGCACTGGTCCTGTTCAATAAGCCACCACTGCGCCCCTTTCCCCGCCTCGAGCGCGGCATCTAGGTGGGTTTCACCCTGGCCCAGCTCCACCGTCTCCACCTCGCTCCCCTTGCGGCGGTAGTCCTTGAGGTGAATCAGCGGAGTTCGCGCCGCGTAGCGGGTCAGGTACTCGGCAGCCGAATAACCGCCCACCTCGAGCCACGCCACATCGAGTTCACCGCCCACGCTAGGGGCCGCCTCGAGCAGTGCGTCCAGAACGGTCTTTGCACCAATTTTCTGGGTCAGCTCGTGGTCGTGATTGTGGTAGAGCAGCGTTATTCCCGAGGTTTTAAGACTCTGAGCCACGGTCTCGAGCTTTGCGGCAAACTCGAGCCACTCCTGAGCAGTCTCGAAGCGGGCGTAAGGACAGACGATGGTGCTCAGACCCAGCTCGAGGGCGTAATCCACACTCTTCTGAAGCTCATCAAAGAGTTGTTCGCTCGAGAAGTGAGCGCCCGCCGCTTTCAAGTTCAGGCGCTCGAGCAAGGCTTTGAGGTCCGGGGCGCTCATGCCCCCAAATCCGGCGAACTCGACGCCTTCAACGCCCGTCTGGGCCACCCGCTCGAGGGTGAGGGTAAAATTCTGGGCCGCGTGGTCGCGCAGGGTGTACATCTGGATGCCGATTTTAGGTGTGGTCATGGGGTAGCTCCTTTCAGTCGCCGCAGAGGGCAGAGGGCAGGCGGACAGGCGGACAGGCCCGATAGGAGAGCAGGCCCCACGGGGTGCCCTTCTGCTCAAGACAGTGCCGCTTTGTCTAAAACAAGGGCAGAGGGCAAAACCTTGCTCGAGAACGCTCTTAAAATCAAACTTTTATCTGCTCGAAGCCGTCTTGAAGGGCCTCGGGACGAATCACGCGGCTTTCAACCGATATCGAGCGGCCTTCACGCCCCGACTCGAGCAGGCGAAACATCGTCTCGAGGACGTGATAGGACAACTCCAGGCTGGCCAGATGGGGACGCCCCTCTTGAATAGCCCGCGCCATATCGGCCAGACCCAAGCCCCTCGAGTTGTCGGCAAAAGGTTTGGTCAGCGCCAACTCGCGCCGGGTTCCGTGCTCGTCCCCGGTCTCGAGTGGACCGCCGAAGGTGTTGGGGTCGGGCAGCGTCAGCGACCCCGCCGTGCCGTACACCTCGAGATTGGGCGCACGTCCAGCCACCGCGTCAAAGCTCATGGTCAGGTTGGCGGTGAGGCCACTCTCGAAGCTCAGAATTCCCGAAACATGCGTGGGCGTGTTGACCGCGATACGCTGCCCCGCCTTGGTACCGCTGCCCACCGTGCGCTGCGTGTGGGTGCTCTTGTTCGCGGCGAACACGCTCGAGACGCTACCGAACAGCGAAACCAGCGCGGTGAGGTAGTAGGGTCCCATGTCGAACAGCGGCCCTGCACCGGGTTGAAAAAAGAAGTTGGGGTCGGGATGCCAGCCCTCGGGACCCACGCTGGACATCAGCGCGTGGGCCTGCACCGCCTGCCCGACAAGTCCACCCTCGAGCCGTTCCCGAGCGGTCTGAAACCCCGCCCCTAAAAAGGTGTCTGGGGCGCACCCCACCCTCAGCCCTTTCTGACGCGACAACTCGAGCATCTTTCCCGCTTCCTCGAGCGTGATGGCCAGCGGTTTTTCGTTGTAGACGTGCTTTCCTGCCTCGAGCGCCCGCAGCGCTATGGGGCCGTGCGCCGCCGGAACAGTTAAATTGAGCACGATTTCGATGTCTGGGTGGGCCAGGAGATCGTCCACGCTCAGGGCGTGGGGAACGCTATATTTTTCGGCCTGGACGCGCGCCCGCTCGAGGTCGAGGTCGGCCACTGCCAGCACCTCCAGACCCAGACGAGGCGCGTTCTCGAGATAGATTCCACTGATGTTACCGGTTCCGATGATGCCAATGCGGGCCATGAAAACTCCTAGAAAGTGTGGTTTGTAAAGGAGTTTACTCTCGAGCGAATCAGAAAAGCCAGCCCGGATTTTCTCCGAAGATGCACATATTGACACGGAATCCGAAAAATCTTGTACTTTTTAAGATTTTTCTGAGCGGAGCGAATGGGAAAAAGTACGGTTCTGATTGTGTAGTGGAATAAGTCGCGCAGCGGATTATGGAACGGAATCAATCGGAATCCGTATGACACCTCGACGCCAGCCCCTCGAGCGCCTCAAACCCCCTTCTCTTGCGTGCTACACTCCAACCATGACCCTGGACGAGCTAAACGCCCTCGAGAACGAAGACTTCGTGAAGGCTTTGGGGGGCATCTTCGAGCACTCGAGCTGGGTGGCTCAGGCAGTTCTCAAAGACCGACCTTTCGGCCACGCCTCCGACGTGTTTATTGCGATGGATTACGCAGTAGAAAGCTCGAGCCACGCTCAGAAACTGGCCCTGATTCGGGAGCACCCAGATTTGGGAACCCGGCTTAAAATGTCACCCGAAAGCGTGCTCGAGCAGGCCAGTCTGGGGCTGAACAACCTGCCCCCAGAGCTGTTCGAGCGCTTCTCGAGAGCCAACGAAAAGTACCGGACCAAATTCGGATTTCCATTCATCATCTGCGTTCGCAACGTGAGCGGCGTAAACGAGATTCTCGAGGCGCTCGAGGGGCGGGTGAAAAACGGCCTCGAGCGGGAAAGTGGGGCCGCACTGTACGAGATTTCCCAGATTGCACTCCACCGCCTGAACGATTTGCTAGAGTCTTGAATCAGCCTTCTTTGACGAGGCTTGAATCAACTCCCTATTCCCGCTCGAGGTGACTATGAAAACCAGTATCAGTTACGGCAAGATTGGCACCACCTTTCAGCGCACCTACGCCCAGCGTCTCAGCGGCGTAGCCCCCATTCCCGAGTCCGAATTCAGCGGTAAATCCAACATCGTGTTTGCCTACACCGTCGGCGTGGAGGTGTTCGGTAACAACTTTTTACCGGCCTACACCGAGGGCGACAACCGAATGCTGGTGGCCACCGACACCATGAAAAACTTCATTCTGCGCGAGGCGGCGATGTTTGAAGGCAGCACGCTCGAGGGCCTGCTGTACTTTCTGGGTGCAAAGTTTCTGGCGACCTACCCGGTGATGGAATCGCTCGAAATAAGCGGGCGCGAATTCCCCTTTCAGAGCGTGCGGGTGCCGTCCGAGTCGGGCTTTGTCGAGAGCGAGGTGCTGTTTAACCATGTCGAGCAGGATGTGAGCGCGGCCGTGATTAGGCTCGAGCGTGACCCATCGGGTGCGGACGGCGTGAAGGTGGTGTCCCACCGCTGCTCGAGGGAAGGGTTTCGCCTGCTCAAGGTCACGGGCAGCAGCTTCGCGGCCTTTATGCGCGACGATTACACCACCCTGCCCGAATACACCGACAGACCACTGTTCGTGTACATGGACCTGGGCTGGACCTACTCGAGCAGTGAGGGTTTGCTGGCTCAGGGTGAGGGTTACGCGCCCGGAGAGCAGATTTCGGACGTGTGCAAGGCTATGTTTCACGACCTCAACTCGAGGAGCATTCAGGAACTCATCTTCGTGATGGGAGGGCGCATTCTCGAGCGCTTTCCGCAGCTTCTGACTGTATCGTTTGACTCCGAAAACCACACCTGGGACCGCGTGACCGTTCACCCCGATAACGATAAAATTCGGGTCTACTGGGAGCCGAAAAAGGCGTATGGACAGTTGCGTTTGACCCTCGAGCGGGAGTAGTTTTCAAATTGCGAACTTTGCGCCTCCGGCTGTCTTGGCGAAAACGGCACCTAACGGGCCTCGCCGCGTCTTGAGCACAATGGCACCTCTCGGGCCTGCTCGCGGGTTTTTGGTTCTTGGTTATTGGTCGGTTTGATTTAGGGCGCAAAAGAACAGGTCAACCAAGAACCAATTACTAATGACCCGCCGGAGGCGCAAAACCTGGCACTTCAATCGTAAAACCCATAAAGTAAACCCATGAAAATAGCAGTCTTTACCGACGTACACGGCAACCGCTTTGCGCTCGAGGCGGTCTTGAAAGACATCGCCCAAGTAAAACCGGACCTCATACTCAACCTGGGCGACGGCGTGTGGGGCAGCGCCGACCCTCTCGGGGCCTGGAAGCTTCAGCAGGAGAGTGGCGCGCTCGAGGTGCGGGGCAACACCGACGAATACGTGATGGCCTCGCCCGACTCGAGCGAGGGGTCTCAGCCCTACGCCCAGTGGTTACGGGGTCAGCTCACGCCGGAAGTGGCCGCACATCTAAAAACGTTGCCACTCAACCGCACCGTGCTCGAGGGTCAGATTCTGGCGACGCACGGCACCCCCAACGACCCCTGGACCGCTTTTTTTAACGAGAGCTATCAGCAACAACTCGGGCGACTGGCCCCCTATCCGGAGGTGAAAGTAGTGCTGGTGGGTCACACCCATAATGAGCTGCTCGAGGTGCAAGACGGCATCTCAAAGGTGAATGTGGGCGCGGTCTCGAGGCAAAAGGACGGCGACCCGTGGGCGCGCTGGGTGCTGCTCGAGCAGAATGGAACGCACTTCAACGTGAGCTTTCGCCGGGTGGAATACGACGTGGACGCGGCGGTGGGGTGGATTCTCGAGCACTATCCGCAGGGCAGCCGCGAGGCCGAGCAACTCAGAACCGGGAGGGCCTGATGGACCATACTGCGGACAATACGGTGGGCAGGCTGACCACCCATGTGCTGGACACCGCGCACGGCAGGCCCGCCGGGGGAATGCAACTCGATTTGTTCCGGCTCGAGGGCGATGAGCGGGTATTGCTCAAAATTGTGCAGACCAACGCGGACGGGCGCGTGAACGGACCCCTGCTCGAGGGACCCACGCTCGAGGTGGGAATGTACGAACTCGAGTTTCATGTGGGACACTATTTTGCCGCTCTGGGCCTTGAAAGTGCCGACCCCCGCTTTTTAGAAGTCGTTCCGGTGCGCTTCGGGGTGTCCGACCCGACCGCGCATTACCACGTTCCACTGCTGGTCTCGCCGTTCGGATACAGCACCTACCGGGGCAGTTGATGGCCCGCTGGGACGCCGAGGAAGCCACCCGACGCGTGCTCGAGCGCTGCGAAACTCTGGGTGCGTTGTCCGAAACCCCGAACAACCTGACCCGCACTTTTTTGTCGAGACCGATGCACAACGTGCAGAGTTTGCTGCTCGAGTGGATGCGTGAAGCAGGTCTCAGCGCGCACCTGGACGCGGTGGGCAACGTGCGCGGCAGGCTCGAGGGCGCAGGTTCTGGCAACCCAGGTTCTGGAATTTTCGTGGTCGGGTCTCATGTGGACACCGTGCCAGACGCGGGCAAGTTCGACGGCATTCTGGGGGTGCTGCTGGGCATCGAAATTGCGCGGGCCGCGAGTGAGACGGAGATTCACCACTCGCTCGAGGTCATCGCCTTTTCCGAGGAGGAAGGGGTGCGCTTCGGCTTTCCCTTTATCGGCTCGAGCGCGACCTGCGGCAGCTTCGACCCGGCGTGGCTGGCCAGGATAGACGCGAATGGTATCACGCTCGAGGAAAGTCTGCGAAACTTTGGCCTCAACCCGCTCGAGATTCCCAATGCCAAGCTCGATTTGGCCGCGCTGCTGGGCTATTTTGAAATCCACATCGAACAGGGACCGATTCTCGAGAATCTGGACTCACCCTTAGGGGTCGTGACCGGGCTGGTGGGTCAGAGCCGTCTCACGCTCGAGTTTGGAGGTCGGGCCGCGCACGCCGGAACCACGCCGATGAATCTGCGGCGCGACGCGCTAACGGGTGCGGCAGAATTTGTGCTCGAGGTGGAAAAGCTAGCCCGTGCTACCGAGGGCCTCAACGCTACGGTGGGGCGGCTCGAGACCCTTCCCGGTGCAGGGAATGTCATTCCGGGCGCGGTCAAGCTCAGTTTAGACGTGCGGCACGCCTCCGACGTGGTGCGTCTGCTTTCCACCAACAAGTTGCTCGAGCTGGCCAGGGGGTTGGCCGAGCTGCGCGGCCTCAAGTGCAGCATCACCCAGAACCTCGAGCAGAGCGCGGTTCCCTGCGACCCGGCCCTGACCAGTCGGCTGGTGGGCGCGGTGTTGCACGGGGGCCTCTCGGTGCAGCGCCTGAACAGCGGTGCGGGCCACGACACCATGATTTTTGCGCCGCACTGCCCGGTGAGTATGCTCTTCGTGCGCTCTCCGGGGGGCATCAGCCACAATCCGCTCGAGACCGTTTTAGAGAGCGATGTCGAGGACGCACTCGAGGTGGGGTGTACCTTCGTTTTAGACGTTCTAGGAGACCACAGTGCCTGATACAGTGCCTGATTTGGATTTGATTGTGAGAGGCGGCGCGGTGGTCCGTTCGAGCGGCGTCGAAATATCGGATATGGGCGTGTTGAACGGTAAAATCGTCGAGATTTCTCCTGAGATTCGCTCGAGCACTGCTGAAGAACTCGACGCTCGAGGGCTGCACCTCTTTCCTGGGGTTATAGATGTCCACGTTCACTTCAACGAACCGGGCCGCACCGACTGGGAAGGCATTTCAACGGGTTCTCGAGCGCTGGCGGCGGGCGGTGGAACCCTGTTTTTCGACATGCCACTCAACTCGAGTCCGGTCACGGTGGACGCGCCCAGTTTCGAAGCCAAGCTCGAGTTGATGCGCCAGAAGAGTGCCACCGATTTCGCGCTGTGGGGCGGTTTGACGCCGCAAAACCTCGATAAGCTCGAGGAACTGGCTCAGTGCGGGGTCATCGGGTTCAAGGCGTTCATGTCAAACTCTGGCCTGCCCGAGTTCGACCATGTGGACGATTTGACGTTGCTCGAGGGAATGCGAACCGCCGCCAGGTTGGGTTTGCCCGTGGCGGTTCACGCCGAGAGCGACCCGCTGACTTCCGCCCTGAGCGCCATAGCGCGAGCTGAGGGCAAAACCTCCATCCGTGCCTATCTCGAGTCACGCCCAGTGCTGGCCGAACTCGAGGCGGTGTCCAGGGCCTGTCTGTTCGCGCTCGAGACGGGGTGCAAACTGCATCTGGTTCACCTCTCGAGCGGGCGGGCCGTGGCCCTGGCCGCTCAGTACCGACGCCTGGGCGCGAACGTCTCGCTCGAGACCTGTCCGCACTACCTGACCTTTACCGATACTGATTTGGAGCGGCTGGGCGCAGTGCTCAAGTGCGCGCCCCCGGTGCGGCCCCTTTCAGAACAAAACCTGCTGTGGGCCAACCTCGAGCATTTGGATATGGTCGGCTCGGACCACTCGCCCGCGCCGCCTGAGATGAAGAACTCGAGCGACTTTTTCGCCCTCTGGGGCGGCATCTCCGGGGTTCAAAGCACCCTCGAGTCGCTGCTGACCGAAGGGCATCACGCACGGGGTGTTCCGCTCGAGCGCATCGCTCATCTGCTTGCCGCTGGACCTGCACAGCGTTTCAATTTGCAAGGGCGAGGCCAGCTCGAGCCGGGGTTCCAGGCCGACTTTGCGCTGGTGGATTTGGGGCGAAAGTGGACCCTCGAGACGAGTGAACTACTGTACCACCACAAGCAAAGCCCGTATGTGGGGCGCGCTTTTCAGGGTAAAGTGGTGCAAACTGTGGCTCGAGGGCGCACCATTTACCGTGAAGGGGTGGGGGTTTTGGAAGGCGCTCGAGGGGAGTGGGTACGCCCGTGAAAAGTCGTTCTAGCGGGAACAGCCCTCACCTCCGAGCCATGAAAAAAGCGGCGCTTGGCCGCTGATATAAAGAATAATAGCACCCTATACACGCAACGTCAAGCTTATGCACCCTGGAAACCCTCGAGTGCGACACGTCAAAGGACAACCATGCAACATCTCGGATTCACCCGCTCGAGCGTTAAAGCCGACCACGCGCTGCTCACACCGGACACCTTTATTCGCGCTCCACTACCGGGGTTCGTGAAAGCCACCTGCATAGTTCATATCGCTCCACAACTGGGAGCCGGGTTCGTGCAGTACAGCGCCGAACTCGAGGACGGTGGACAGTTTGGCCCCGCGCCCTCGGCCACCTCGCGCTTTGTCTACGTGCTCGAGGGTAGCCTCACCCTTTCGCTCGAGGGCCAGAATCACACGCTCGAGGCGAACGGTTACGCCTACCTCCCACCCGAGGTCGAGCACACTTTGAGCGCGAGGAGTGCGACTCGAGCGATGGTCATTGAGAAAGTCTATCAGCCTTTGGACGACGTGGATGACCCCGAAGTTGTGGTGGGCAAGGCGCTCGAGGTGGCCTCGAGTCCGCTGGCTGGAAATGAGGGAATTCAGGTACGCCCACTACTGCCGGACAGTCCCGCCTTCGATTGCGCGGTCAACCTGATGACCTTTGCACCCGGAGCGTCGCTGCACCTGGTGGAGATTCATGTGATGGAGCACGGCCTGACCATGCTCGAGGGCCAGGGCATCTACCGCCTGAGTGACGCGTGGTATCCGGTGACGAAGGGCGATGTGATTTACATGGCCCCGTACTGTCCGCAGTGGTTCGGGGCGCTGGGTACAGAGCCGAGCAGTTACCTGATTTACAAGGATTGGAACCGCCACCCGCTCGAGTGAGGAAAGTTTATATGCAAATTCTGATTGACCAGCACCGCCTCAGCGCAGAACTCGAGCACCTGTCCAGCTTCTCGGACACGCCCGCGCCCGCTGTGACCCGCATTTTATGGACGCCCAGTGACCTGAGCGCTCGAGCGTACCTCAAATCTTTGTCTGACGCCGAGGGGTTCAAGTGGCGCGAGGACGCACTGGGAAACACTTTTATTCGGCTTGAGGGGATGGATTCCACCCTGAGCGCGGTGGCCAGCGGTTCACACATAGACGCCATTCCCTTCTCTGGGCGCTTCGACGGCACCGTGGGCGTGCTGGGCGGTCTCGAGGCGCTGCGGGCCATCAAGCACTCGGGCATTAAACTGCGGCGTTCGCTCGAGCTGATTTTGTTCACCGCCGAGGAACCGACCCGTTACGGGGTAGGTTGTCTCGGCTCGAGGGCTATGTCCGGCGCGCTGGGACGGAAGGAACTCGAGGCGCTCACCGACGGCGACGGAGTGAGTTTGAACGACGCCAGGGGCGCTGCCGGATACACCGGGCCGCTCGAGAACCTGGCGCTGCCGGAAGGTTCTTATCACGCCTTTGTGGAACTGCACATCGAGCAGGGGCCGATTCTCGAGGCCGAGGGTCAGGAAATTGGTTTGGTGACAGCCATCGCCGCGCCCGCCAGCCTGATTCTGAAGCTCAGCGGCGAGGGCGGACACGCCGGGGCCATGCTGATGCCCGTGAGACACGATGCCCTCACGGCGGCGGCAGAAATCGTGCTCGAGGTGGAAAAAGCTGCCCTGGACACCGGATGTGTGGACAGCGTGGCCACAGTGGGACGCATTCTGGGCCACCCCAACAACATCAACGCGGTCCCCTCGAGCGTGGAACTGGGACTCGACATCCGCGATATTGACGCGCTCAGACGCGATAAGATGGTGGCTCAGGTGCTTGAGGCCGCACACGCGCTCTGCGTGCGGCGTGGGGTGGCGCTGGAGGTGCAGTGGCTCAATCAGGACCCGCCCGCCCCCTCGAGCGAGTTGGTGCTGAGTGCCGCCCGAGCCGCCTGTTTGGAGCTGGGAATCACGCCCCGTGAGATGGTGTCCCGCGCCTACCACGACAGTTTGTTCATGGCAAGGCTTTGTCCCATAGCGATGATTTTTATTCCCTGTTATAAGGGGTACAGTCACCGTCCAGACGAGTTCTCTTCGAGCGACGACATCGCCAGGGGGGTAGAGGTTCTGGCCCGAACAATGGTCCAATCAGGGGTGTGATAAGGATTCCGGAAATATCGGTAATGTAATGGACGATATTTCCAGCGGAGCGGCTAGGAAAAAGTACGGTTCTGATTGTGGAGTGGTGTGTGTAGCGGAGCGGAACACTTAACGCAATCAATCGGAATCCGTATGAAGCACAATAAACACGCCTGCTCGAGCGGTCTCCCCGTTTTTCGTAAATTGTGTGCTGGTGCGAATTCTCAAGTTCTCAAGTTGGGGGCTTGCTATGATTGCCGCAGATGCCGCCTGAATTCTCGAGGCCCCTCCAAGCTTCAAAAAGCCAGGTCGCCGAGTCTCACCTGGACATCCAGCGCAGGCGGTTTTATTTCTGGGCTTACGCGGTTGCACTTCCCGCCATCGGTTATGGATTGTGGGTGGTCCCGAGCGTGCAGCGCCCCGCTTTGCTGTTTGTTTTTTGCAGTACCGTGCTGGGTCTTTTTTGAATCAGAACGCAGTATCCAGTGAGCCGTTTCGAGCGCATTGCTTCGCTAGGTTTGGCAGCGTTCACTCTCATTTTTTTGAGTGGAGCCTGGTTTGTTCCTGAGCCAGCCGAAGTACGCGATATTCTGGACACTGGGTACTGGCTTTATTTCCTCAATCTGGTGGTGATGCACCTGTTACTGCCCGAATACACGTCCTGGCGCATTCGGGTGGTTTACAACCTGCTGTTCCTGGCGTTGGTTTTGGGTCGGGTATGGCCCTCGCAGAACGCGGGCGACCTGCATCCCCTCACCACCTTCGGCAGTTTCTTTTTTATTGCCTCAGCCACATCGGTAGTGCTCAACGTGTTCGGGTCCTACCGCGAACAACTGGTCCGCGAACGCATTCTGGCCAGCACCGACGCCTTAACCGGGGCGCTCAACCGCCGTCCCGCCGTGACCGAACTCAAGCGCCTGACCCAAAACCAAACTCCTTTTGTGGTCATCTTATTCGATGTGGACCACTTCAAACGCTTTAACGACCGCTTTGGGCACTTCGCCGGAGACAGCGCTCTGTTCGATTTGGCGCGGCTGAGCGAGGACGAACTGGGCAAAAGCGGCTTGCTCGCGCGCTGGGGTGGCGAGGAATTTCTGGTGGTGGTTCCAGGATGCAGCGAAGCTCAGGGCGTCGTTATCGCTGAACGTTTGCGGGCGCGGCTCAAGGCGAGAATACCGCCCAACTCCGACCCCATCACCGCCAGCTTCGGGGTCGCTGCCTGGGATGGTCAGGAACCCTACCGCGCAACCCTGACTCGAGCGGACGAAGCACTCTACCGCGCTAAATCCGGGGGCCGTAACCGCGTGTACGGCTGCGTAGTAGTGCGCTCGAGGGTGGGAGGGTGGAAGGGTAAGTTCTGAGGTCTGAAATCTGCTGCTGACTGTCTGGTTTCTACCCTGCACCCTCGAGTGCTATTCTCGACACCATGCCGATTCACACCGCACCCCGCGCCTGGATTCTCGAGACCCGCAACACCGCTTACGCGCTGGGACTCAACGCCAGCGGCGCACTGGTTCACCGCTACTGGGGGCCGCGCCTGCCTTTCGTAGCCGATTACCCGCCCGCTCGAGACCCTGGTGAGTGGTGCTCGTTTTATGGCAGGCGTGAATTGGCACTCGAGGAGTATCCAGCCTATGGCGGGGCCACCTACCGCGAACCCTGTTTCAAAGCCACTTTTGCCGATGGGGTGCGCGACACGGTGCTCGAGTTCAAAAGTTCTCGCGTCGAGCCAGACGAACGTGGCAGCGAACTCCAGATTGTGCTCGAGGATGCCCACTACCCGCTCAGAGTGACCCTGCACTACCACGCGCTCGAGGCTTTCGATTTGCTCGAGCGCTGGGTCACGGTCCAGAATTTTGGCGCGGAACCCATTCGGCTCGAACGAATTTTCAGCGCCCAGTGGCACCTTCCCCCGCTCGAGGATTACCGCCTGAGCCACCTAGGGGGCCGCTGGCTCGAGGAGTTTGGGCTTATACAGGAGCCGCTCACGCACGGGGTCAAGCTGCTCGAGAGCCGACGCATCACCTCGGGACATCAGAACTACCCGTGGTTTGCGCTGGACCGAGCGGACGCGCCCGCGCTCGAGGAGGGGGGTGAGCTGTGGTTTGGCGCTCTCGAGTGGAGCGGCAACTGGAAAGCCACCTTCGAGCGCACCGAGTTCGGCAGCACACGGGCCAGTATCGGCCTGAACGACTGGGACTTTGCCCTTCTTCTAAACGGCGGGGAAAGCTTTGTTGCGCCCAAAAGCGTGTCCGGCTACTCGAGCACCGGGTTTGGCGGGGCCAGCCGCGCCCTGCACCGCCAGGTCCGTTCACACTTGCCGCACGGGGACGCACCCCACAAGGTGCTCTACAACTCCTGGGAAGCCACCGGATTTGAGGTGAGCGAAGCGGGCCAGATTGAGCTGGCCGACATCGCCGCCTCACTGGGTGTGGAACTCTTCGTGATGGACGACGGCTGGTTTCAGGGCCGCGACTCGGACGCGGCGGGCTTGGGCGATTGGTGGCCTGACGGGCGTAAATTTCCGCAGGGCCTCGAGCCACTCATCGCGCGCGTCAACGCGCACGGCATGGACTTTGGCCTGTGGCTCGAGCCGGAGATGGTCAGCCCTGATTCAGACCTCTACCGCGCTCACCCCGACTGGGCCATCCATTTCCCCACCAGGGCGCGTACCGAGATGAGGAACCAACTGATTCTCAATTTGGCCAAGCTCGAGGTTCAGGACCACCTGATTGCCGTACTGGACGGTCTTCTCTCGAACCACAACATCAGCTTCATCAAATGGGATATGAACCGCAACGCCTCCGAACCCGGCTGGGACGGCGTAGAGGAGCCTCGAGCGCTGTGGGTGCGCTACGTGGAAGGCGTGTACCGGGTGTGGGATACTCTGCGCCAGCGTCACCCCAATGTGACCTTCCAGAGCTGCTCCGGTGGCGGTGGGCGCGCGGACATCGCCATGCTCACGCGGGCCGACCAGGTGTGGACCTCGGACAACACCGAACCCACGGCTCGGCTGGGGATTCAGCACGGGGCCTCGATGGTGCTTCCTGCTAGCACACTCGAGTCCTGGGTCACGGACATGGAATCCGACCAGATGCCGCCTTTTGGTGGGGGGAGTACGCCCCTGAACCGTGGCAAGATGCCGCTCGAGTTCCGGTTTCACGTCAGCATGTGCGGCACGCTGGGCATCGGGGCTAATTTGCTTCACTGGGACGAGTCCGAGCGCCAGCAGGCCCGAGCGCTGATTGAGCAGTACAAGGCCGTTCGGCCCATCGTACAAAATGGGGAGCTTTTTCGACTGAAAAGCCCGACTAAGGGCGCTTTCTCCGCGCTCGAGTACCTCAGTGGGGACCAGGGAGAGGGCGTGCTGTTCGCCTTCCGCACCCACCTTTCTGAACCCGTGGTGTTGCCTCCGCTGCGTCTGGCGGGCCTCGAGCGGGAGGCGCTGTACCAGATGGACGGACTCGAGGGACCGCTCAGTGGTGCGGCGCTGATGAACGCGGGAATCTCGCTCGAACTCAAAGACTTCTCGAGCGTGCTGCGGCGGTTTTATCGGGTTTAGAGTGCATTTTAAGGCAGCGGTAACTCAAAGATAAAACTGCTGCCCTCTCCCGGCACGCCCCGGCTTTCGGCCCAGATTTTGCCGCCGTGCGCCTCGACGATGGTTTTACAAATCAGCAGGCCCAGCCCGGTACCTTGAGTGCGCCGCCCTTCACCAGGAAGGCGCTGGAATTTGCCGAACAGGGTTTTGAGTCCCTCGATCGAGATACCCTGGCCGTTGTCCTGCACGCATACCCTGGCGTAGTGACCCTCGCTGCTCAGGCGAACCTCGATTTTGCCGCCCTCAGGGGTGTACTTGACCGCGTTGGACAGCAGATTGTCCAGGGTTTGCTTGATGCGGGCCGAATCGGCGGACAGAAACAGCGACTCGGGCAGGCCCACGTTTAGGTGGGTAGTCAGGGTCTGCCCTCTGGCCTGGGCCAGCACCGCCACCTGCCGCACACAGGACGCTATGACTTCAACCAGATTGACCCTGGACGGCTCGAGCGTGAAATAACCCTCGTCAATCTTGGCGTAGTCCAGATAATCGCTGACCAGGCGCACCAATTTCTGCGCCGCTTCATCGGCCAGTCCGAGCTGTTCGCGCTGCAAGTCGGTAAGCGGACCCACCACCTCCTCGAGAACGAGTTCCAGGGTCATGCTGATGATGTTGGCCGGATTGCGAAGGTCGTGCGTAACCATGCTGTACAGGTCTTTCTTGAGCTGCTCGAGCTGCTGCTGCGCGATGAGGCCGCTGCGGTAATTCATGGCCTGTTCGAGCGCGTAAAAAAAGTCGGTGTGGTCCGAACGCATCAGCAGGTCGTTTTTTTGCAGGTAGCCGTCTGCGCCCTGGCGAATGGCCCGGATGGCAGTGCCGAGGTCGTCGGAACTGGTCAGCATGACCACCACCAGTTCATTCGACTTGGCGCGGACCTGCTCGAGCACCTCCAGACCCGAGAGGTCGGGCATCAGCACATCGAGCAAAATCAGGTCGTACTTGCCAATTTCCTCGAGCTTCTGGAGCGCTTCCAGGCCGCCTCTGGCTTCCTCGAGTGCGATGTCGGCATCCTGAAAAATGCCGCGCAACGCAGAGCGAATCAGGCTCGAGTCGTCCACCGTCAGCACCCTTTTCAGGCCCAATCGTTCTCCGTGTTCGCGTGCAGTGGTGGTTTCTGGGGTCATAGGAGGGGTTTAAAGCGGTTACAGTGCAATCGCAACTTGCCTTACTCTATCCGATGCTCGAGGGTGGGTTCAACGTGGAGCACCTGGGAGGGGTTCAACTCAGGAATGCGAGTTTCTCTCGAGCGGGCTGGAAGGACCCCCCCTTGCGTAGTCACGCAAGACCCGTCCCTGCGGGAAGCTTCGCGAACCTGTTTTACAGGTGGGTACTTTAAAAGCTCGAGTACAACGGTCTTGAATTCCCCCCTGCAAGGTAGGGGGGACATTCTCGAAAGCGGAGCGCTCGAGAGAAGGGGGTCCTTCCAGGCCGAATAGAACTCCCCCACATTCCCAAGTTGCACTCCACTCAACATAAAACCCAACCCTCAGAGCGGTCTGCGCCCCTCGAGCGTGGAAGTCGGTACCGCCAGCCGCTCGAGCAGAGTTAGCAGTTCGCCGGGACTGAGCACCGCGTCCACGCCGCCCGCAATGGCTGCGCGGGGCATACTGGCGATGGAGGCGGTCTCGGGGTCCTGAGCCACGCCCAGACCCCCACTCGAGCGCAATTCACGCAGGCCCGCCGCGCCGTCCTCGCCCATCCCAGTTAAGACCGCGCCCAGTGCTCGGGGGCCGTATTCGCGGGCCAGAGAGCGCAGCAGCACCGTGCCCGAAGGGCGGTGTCCGTCCACCGGCATCTCCAGGCTGTTGCTCAGAGTCCCGATAGGGTTGATAGAAGTGCCGCGCTGCACCGTGAGGTGGCCCTCTCCAGCAAACCACACCCCGCGCTCGAGCGGGTGGCCCCGCTCGGCCATTCGCACCGGGACCCGGCACAGCGGCGCAAGCCAGTCCACCATGCTCTGAGCAAAGCCCGAAGCGATGTGCTGAACCACCAAAATAGGCAGTGGAAAGTGAGCGGGCAGGCCGCGCAAAATTCGCTCGAGCACCTGCGGACCTCCAGTGCTGGCCACCAGACCCACAATTTCGATGCGCCCCAGGTCGAGCGCTCGAGCCGAAAGGGGGCGCTCCAGCGACGCCTCGGTGTGGGTTTCGCGGGTTCGGCGCACCAAGCGCACCTGCGAAAGTCCTTTGACCAGTTGCCGCAAGGCCCCAAAATCCTCGAGTGAGCCGGGTTTGTGCGTCACCGCTAAAATCCCCAGCTCGAGCGCTTTGGAGACCAGTTTCTGGTCAAAGCGGCTCACGCTGCCTGTGACCATCAGAATCGGCACCGCCCGCAGTTTGAGCAGGGCCGCACTGGTCTCTAGGCCGTCCATGTGCGGCATCCGCAGGTCCATCGTCACCACGTCAGGGTTGAGCCGCCCGAACTGCGCGATGGCCTCCACGCCACTTCCCGCCGAACCGACCACCTGGAGCTGACGGTCTTGCGAAAGCGCCTGAATCAGCATTTCACGCTGTACACGAGAATCGTCTACCACCAGCACACGGATAGGACGCTCCAGGGACGGGTTCATACCGTGCTCGAGGGAAAGCCATTTTTAGCGCCAGAAACGTGCATTATCTCCATTGTCGCAATCAAAGCAGGGCAGGTCAAGTAAGAATTTTACGTGAACATCGTATTGTACTCGAATCATGCCCAAAGCCAGCTTAACCGAGGACTCCAGAGCGGCCACCCGTGCTTTCGAGCAGTGGTTGGGACAGCACCTCAGCCTGCTCGAGCCGGACCTCGAACTCAAACACGAACAGATGGCCCAGAGCGTATCCGCTTTTCTACGGGCGACCTTTTACCGCTTCATGCAGCGCTGGTTTGCGAGTGCGGGCGATTTGGCTCGAGCGCCGCTGGTACTCGCCGTGGGCGACCTGCACATGGAAAATTTCGGCACCTGGCGCGACGCCGAGGGGCGGCTGGTGTGGGGCATCAACGACTTCGACGAGGCTTACGCGCTGCCGTATACCCTGGATTTGCTGCGCCTGGTGGTCAGCGCGGGCGCAGCGCGGCGCGACGGCAATTTGAAGATTTCGCTCGAGGACGCGGCTCAGGCGGTTTTGACAGGCTATCAGGCTGGACTGAACGCGGGCGGAAAGCCCTTCGTGCTCGAGGAACAGAATTCCTGGCTGCGCGAACTCACCGGAAAATCCAAAGACCCGGTGCGCTTCTGGGCCAAGCTGACGGCGCTGACCCCGCTCGAGCGCCCGATTTCCACTGTTTCCCCTGTGCTCGAGCAGGTTTTACGGGATGCTCTCCCGGATGGAGCCACGGTGCGTTTTGCTCACCGCGTCGCCGGACTGGGCAGCCTGGGGCGGGTTCGTGTGGTAGCCCTGACCGAGTGGCAAGGGGGCTGGATGGCCCGCGAGGCCAAGGCATTGGCTCCGTCGGCGGTGGTGTGGGCGGCCAGTCATCTCAAGTCTGGCCTCGAGAAGACTGGCCCGCTCTACTACGCGGATTTACTCGCTCGAGCGGTTCGCAGCCCTGACCCCACCGTGCATATTGTGGAACAAACAGGGCAGATTCTGGGGCCATCAGGGCAGAGCTACGTGGTACGGCGGCTCTCGCCTAGCAGCCGTCGTTTGAATTTGCTCGATTTACCACGCGGATGCGACGAAGCCCAGTTGCTCGAGGCGATGGGCTTTGAAACCGCCAACATCCACTTGGGTACGCCAGACCGTGTGAGCGCCATTCAGGCCGATTTGAAAGCGCGAGCCAAAGGGTGGTTGCTCGAGGGCGCGTCTAAACTGCTCGAGGGGACGCTCGAGGATTGGCGGGTTTGGAAGGGTTGAAGGGTGCGAGAAACTCTTTTGGCACGCCCCACAGGACTCGAACCAGACCTTGGTCGGCTACAGTTAAGAAATGGAAGTACCGCCCATCGTTTCACCCCGACTCGAGCTGATTTCACTTTCGCTCGAGGTGATTGAGGCGCTTCTGAGGGGTCACAACATTCAGGCCGAGCGCTTGCTAGGCTTGCGTTTGCCGCCTGATGGAACCGAACCTTCGCGCTATGTGCTCGAGCTGCGGGCCGAACAACTGGGGCGCGACCCGCTCGAGCAACCCTGGCTGCTGCGATTCCTCGTTCTCAAAGATGCAAACCGAACCGTGGTGGGTAGAATTGGCTTTCATGCCCCGCCCGATGCAGAAGGCATGGTCGAACTAGGCTACGAAATCTTTCCTGCCTTCCGAGGCCAGGGCTACGCGCAGGAAGCGGCTCGAGCGATGATGGATTGGGCCTCGAGCAGGGACGGCGTAAAAAAGTTTCGCGCCTCGGTGGGGCCGTGGAACGCTCCCTCGCTGCACATCGTAGGCAAGCTGGGTTTTGTGCAGACCGGAACGCAGATGGACGACATAGACGGGGAAGAGTGGGTTCTCGAGCGGCCCGTTTGAAGGTCGCTCGAGTGTGAACAGATATTGCTTTTTGGCGCACCCCGCAGGACTTGAACCTGCACCGCCGGGTTTGGAATCCGAAGCTGTCTTGGCCCAAATGCGGCACCTCTCGGGCCGGGCCGCTCTACCGATTGAGCTAAAGGCGCATTGGGAGGGCTTTTCACCCTCGAGTAAAACTTTGGTCATCTCGAGGGGAATCGAACCCTGTCTTGGGCAAAGCGGCACTGTCTTGGCGAAAACGGCACCCCTTGGGGCCTCGCCGCCCCCTGGGGCCTGCCCGCCTGCTTCCTGGTAGAGAGCCAAGCGTCCTAACCGCTATCTTGGGCAAAACGGCACCTTCCGGGCCTACCCGCTAGACGACGAGACGATAGCGCTCGAGACGCGCTCGAGCATGTAAATAAATTGGTGTATCCCACAGGACTTGAACCTGTAACCCCCAGTTTCGTAAACCGGAACTGTCTTGGCCCAATTGCGGCATCTCTCGGGC
>Ga0209511_1001281_pt1 | contig 22713 bp, 24 predicted proteins | sample SSSSmetaG_FD_184141 | JGI IMG/M metagenome (GOLD analysis project Ga0209511, IMG submission 184141) | Glacier valley bacterial and archeal communities from Borup Fiord, Nunavut, Canada, to study Microbial Dark Matter (Phase II) - ​SSSS... | ecosystem: Environmental > Aquatic > Freshwater > Ice >... | reverse complement strand
AGGGCGGTCAGGGCGGTCAGGCTGATCAGGCCAGTGAATGCGAGCCTCTTCACTTCTCGACGATCACCAGTCTGCGCTTCCCCGCCGCGGTGAGCGGGATGACGTCGACGAGCTCGATCACGAACGGGACACCGGACAAGTACTTCTCGACGAAGTCGCGCACGGCCTTGTCGGTCACCTTGGTCAACGCGGTGCCTTGCACCAACACCAGCTTCAACTGGATGGCGCCGTCGACACGTTGCACGACCTGGAATTGCCTGGCCTCGTACGCGATCAGCGCGAACAAGACGCTGAACACCATACCGCCGACCGGGTTACCTTTGCCGTCGCGAAGGGTCTCGGTGACGCGGCCCTCGATCGGCCCGATCTTCACGAGGTTGCGACCGCACGGACAAGGGGTCGCGTCGTGTTGGACCGCGAGGTCACCCGTGACATAGCGGATCAGCGGGCCCGCGAGGTTGTGGAGATCGGTCACCACCACTTCGCCGGTCTCGCCCGGCTTCGCGATGCGCGCGGTGCCGTCGGCCTCGCGGACCACGAGCTCGATGATCAGGGTCTCCATCGTGGTGTGCAGCCCGTCGTGGACCTCGCACTCCGCACCCATCAGCTGGACCTCGCGCGCGCCGTAGGTCTCGAACGCGGGCCCGAAAGCGCGCTGGATCTCGTCGCGGTCATCGGGCCACAGCCGCTCCGCGCCGACGATCACCGGCGTGTCGCGCCAGTCGCGCAGGCCCTTGGCATTGACGAAGCGCGCGAGCGCCGCCGCACCCGCGGCGTACGCGACGATCACGTTCGGCTTGTACGCGCGAAACTGCTCGACCGCGTCGGTCAACGCGGCGTCGCTGCGCGGCGTGCAATCGACATAGAGCTCGCGCTTGAACGCGTGGTCGAGCGTGATCTTCGAACGCTTCGTGAAGCTCGTGACCTTCGGCCCCACACCCCAGTAGTGCATCGAGCGCATGCCGACCTCGTAGCCAGCCCAGCCGTAGCCGCGCCAGCGCCCGCCATCGCGCCAGTGGCGTGACTCGGCATTGTACTTCACCACGACGGGCTGGCCGGTCGTGCCACTCGACATCTTCGTGATCGTCGCGAACGGCGGCGCTGCCGACAGACGCGTGTTCAGGGTCGCGTTCAGCGTCGCGCGGTCAAGCAGGGGCAGACGCTGGAGCCCATCGATTGAAACGACATCCTCGGGGTGAACGTCAGCCGCGTCCATAACTTCGCGGTAGTACGCGGTGTGGGTGTAAGCGTGGCGGAGTAGCCTGCGAAGGAAGCCCATTTGAAGATCGCGCAACGCATCGATCGACCAACGCTCGGTGGTGTGCAGATACTGGAGCAACCCGACTGTCGGGCGACCGCGCACCGCCTCGAACGCAGGGAACAATACCTTCGCGAGTAGCGGCCGGTAGAGATCCATAGCGTCGTTCCTTCTTAGCATCGATCCTCCATCCTCGCGCTGCACCCGTGTTTTCCCGACTTCGCAAGAAGAACCTCCATCAGTGGCTGCCGGACTACGCGCGCCACCTCGCCAGGCGAGGACGTACCCCGCGCACTCGCGGTGATGCGCATTTGTTGTTCGCGCTCTGCGATCACTACGAACCACTCCATGGCCACGCCGACGATGCGACCGGTACGGCGCGGGTCGATGCGTGGGTCAAAGGTTATCCGGCGCTCGGCGAGTTCCGCGATTCGAACGGCCGCCCGCCGCGCCACGGCTTCTTCTTTCCCGGCGAAGAATATCGCCCGTACTTCATGGATCAGCTCGCCGGCCTCGTGAAGCAAGGCTTTGGAGAGGTCGAGGTTCATCTGCATCACGACGGTGACACCAGGGCGACCCTGACCGAGAAGCTGAACGAGACGCTGAAGACGTTCGCGCAGCACGGCCACATCTCACGCGATGCGAAGGGCAAGTACAAGTGGGCCTTCATTCACGGCAACTGGAGCCTCGCGAACAGCCGCCCCGATCGTAAGTGGTGCGGCGTCGACGACGAGCTCCTCGTGCTGCACGAGCTCGGTTGCTATGCAGACCTCACATTTCCATCGGCGCCAGATCCGTGTCAGCCCGACAAGGTCAATCTGATCTACTGGCCCGATGGTGACCTCTCGAAGCGCCGTTGCTTCGAGCATGGCGAGCGGGCGCGGGTTGGCGCGATGTATGACGATCGCTTGTTGATGATCACCGGACCGCTTTCGCTCGCACGCAAAGGTCTCGGCATGCGGCTCGAGAACGGCGCGATCACTGGCGATGACCCGCCGACCGCGACGCGCGTGAAGAGCTGGATCGATCAAGCGATCCACATCGAGGGCCGTCCCGAGTGGGTGTTCGTGAAGGTCCACACGCACGGTGCGATCGAGAGCACCGCGAAATCACTGCTCGGCGAGGGTGGACGAAATTTGCACGCCGCGCTCCACGCACAGACCCGTGACGGATTTCGCCTTCACTACGTAACTGCGCGAGAGATGTTCAATGTCGCACGTGCGGCGATGGACGGTAAGCTGGGCGACCCGAGCGCGTACTACGACTACGTGATCGCCCCGCCGCCCGTCGGCGCTGCATGACGGCTCGCCGTGAGCGGGGGCGGTGGGGCGCCGGACAGGCCGCGGTCCTGGCCAGACGGCACTCCCGGGGTCGGTAGCGAGCCCAACTCGGTCGGGGGGGTACTGGTGGCGCGGGCAGTGCCTGAGCGGGGGTTTCGGGGGAAACCGCAGATTCAGCAGGCCTGCCGGGGCTAGGGTGTCATGTCGGGAGATATCGTCAAAATCCCGCTTAGTGCATCTCGCACTTAAATCGCGGATTTCGTTCAGGCATACTCGAGATCGTGACGATTCCGGCGGGGACCCTCGTGCCCCGCGACGCCAGAGATTTCGGGTCCTATCAGCTGCTCGCGAAGATCGCGACTGGCGGCATGGCCGAGATCTATCTAGCGCGCCCGCAGTCGAACACGATCGCAGGTGCCAAAGACGTGATGGTGTTGAAGCGAATCCTCCCGCATCTCGCGGAGGACGAGCACTTCGTGCAGATGTTCCGCGACGAAGCGGACCTCGCGTCGAAGCTGGTCCACAAGAACGTCTGCCACGTGCTCTCGTTCGGTCAGTTCGGCGGCACGTGGTTCATCGCCATGGAGTATCTCCACGGCGTCCCGCTCTCGCGGATGATGACGCGGCTCTCGAAGTCCGGAAAGATGCTCGACTACCGCGTCGTTGCCGGCATCATCATGCAAGCGTGCGAAGGCCTCCACGCCGCGCACGAGGCGCGCGATTCGCAGGGCAACCTCCTGGGTGTCGTGCACCGCGATGTCTCGCCACCGAACATCATGGTCACCGGCGACGGCTTCGTGAAGCTGCTCGATTTCGGTATAGCGAAGGCGCGCGGAGCGAACTCGCGTACGCGCACCGGCACGGTCAAGGGCAAGAACGCCTATATGTCCCCCGAGCAGATCCTTGGCAAACCGCTCGATCGTCGCAGCGACGTGTTCGCACTCGCGGTCGTGATGTACGAGATGCTCGCGATCCGTCGTCTGTTCCATCGCGACTCCGACTTCCTCACGTTCAAGGCGATCACCGAGGAGCCCATCCCTGAGATCCGCGAGCGTCGTCCGGATCTCCCGGCCGGCATGCGTGCGGCGCTGTTGCAGGCGATGGCGCGCGACCCCGCCGGTCGCTTCGATACCGCGCAGGCTTTCGGCAACGCGATCAAGCAATCGGTCGCCACGCTCGGTGGGCCCGCGTCGGCGCAAGAGCTCGCGCGCCTCTTGTTCACCGATTTCGGCGACGAGATGGCCTCGCGCGACGAGATCCTCAAGGCCGCCGACGATCCGAACGCCGCGCCTGTTTCGATCCCCGCGCGCGTGCCGCAAGCGACGCCACCTCCGATCCCGGCGCTGCCCGCGACGAGCGGCGAGATGCAGCAGGCAGCGCTCCTCCCGAAGACCCCCATCCAACAACTCCCCATCCCGTCGATGATCGTACACTCGCCGGGCACCGGCCGGATGCAGGCACAGGTCCCGGTGCAGACGGTCGAGCTTGCCAAGGTCCTCGATCTCACCGAGGACGTCGGCGCCGATTCGTGGATGGCGGACGACGGGACGAACCTGCTCGCGTCACACCGCTGGAAGAGCTTGCGCAACACGGTCGTCGCGCTCGCGATCTTTGCCGCGCTCGGGCTCGGCGTGTTCCTCGTGATTTCGTTCCTCGGATCGAGGACGTCGAACAACGGAGCGCAGCTCGCGCCGGTCGCCGACGCCGCGATCAAGAAGCCGATCCAGGACATCCCGCTCGATGCCGCGCCGGATGATCACGACGAGATTCGCGCGCTCTCGAGGTACGGCTTCTACAGCATCACTGCGAATGCCAAGACGACGATCTACGTCGACGACAAGAACATCGGCGAGACGCCGCTGACCCACCTCCCGCTCAAGCCCGGCCCGCACGTGATCAAAGCCGTGGGTCCGAAGGGCAAGAGCAAGACGATGAAGATCCAGATCGTCGGCGGTCGCGATACCGACGACGGTTCGATCGACTGGTAAGCGGTTGCGATAGCTAGTACGTGCCGGTGACTGTCATCAGCATGTCCACGGTCGGATAGTTCACCGAGACCGTGCTGATGTTGGTCGGCACGTTGATACTGCAACCCGTCGCCATGATGTAGCCGTGCTTGGTCTCGCCTCCTGTGTTCGCGCCGATGTACAACGACGCGCCGGCCGGCGAATCGAGCTCGACGAACAACTTCTTGCCCGCAGGAATCGTCGCGCTGGTCATTGGCGCGGTCACCGTCGCGCCAGTCGTCGTCGAAGGAATCGTCACGGTCTGATTCGATGCGACCACGGTCAGATTGGCGAGGGTGAGCGCGGTGCCGGGCGTGCCGTTATACGTGCCGACCCGCACGGTCGCGGTCTGGCCGGTCGAGTAGTCGACCTGGAACGCCACCGACGTGACCTTGAAGTCAGTCGTGATGCCGAGCGTCGGCAGATCGAACACGCGATAGTAGTTGTTCGCTTCGGTGCCAGAGCTATTGCCACAGGCAGGCGCTGTGTTCTGGACGAGGGTCTCGTTCGTGGTTTGCGTCAGCGTCTTGGTCGTCATGCCCGGCGGCGCGTCGATCGGAACGACGAACCCGTCGGGCGTGGTGATGCGCGAATCGACCACCGAGATTCCACCGTCGGGACGCCCCGTGATGTCGGCCTTACCCGCTTGGGCGCACGCGCCGAGACAACCCAGGAACAGCAAGCGCCTCATGAATCATATCGTGCCCCACGGGCGTCACTGAAAACAACCTGTTTTCAATTAGTTCCAGAAACAGACATGATGAGGTGGGACCGCAGGTTCCCAACCGTCGAAGTCATTTCGGGATTCGGCAAGCCGCAGGCCGGCGCCCGGAGGTAGCCCGGAGACGATTCGTACCCCGGCGTCGCGCCGAGATAGAAGTACGAGCCCTTCGGGTCGCGCTGGGCGCCATCCGGATGGCCGTCGGTCTTGATCTCGATGATCAGATTTGCGTGCGATGGGATGCCGACCGCGGCGAAGTTCGCTTGCAACGTCTCGCCCTGGTTCGTCGGCGCAACGTCGATCGTGGTTTGACCGAGCATCTCGGCCTTCGAGAGATCGAGCTCTTCATCACCCATCGTGCCGGCGTACGTGCCGACGAAGACCTTCACGCGCTGCTCGCCCGTCGCGGTCTGCACCGCGAAGTTCACGCGGCTGATGTTGAAGTAGCGATTCTCGAACTTCTGCGGCGCGAGCGCGAACACACGGTAGTAGCTGGTCTCGAACGAGCCGACCTTGTCCGCGCAACCGACGGCGTAGCCCGGCTCCATTGGCCTGGCGTCGTCGGTCTGCGAGAGGCGAATCGCGGTCGGGGTTGTCGCGCTCGGTACATCGACGGTGCCTCCCTCGACGGTCGTCGATTCCTCGTCTGGCGTGACGATACTCGTCGATGCGGTGGTGCACGCAGTCAGGACAACGCCACTCAGGAACACACGTAAAAAACCCATTTAACCATCATCGCCCGATGATGGAAATGATCAACCACACATGTGGTCGGCGGCCCCCGAGGTGCTCAGACTGCGAGACGAACGGCGTCGACACGCACATCGAACGACGGACGCTGCGCGAGGCGTGCGTTCGCGGCATGGAGGTCGTCGATGGTGTCGATCTCGGTCGCATACATCGAGCCGATATCGACGCCGTAGAGCGTGGAGCCTTCATCGACGATCTGCTGGAAGGCAGCTTCGTAGTATTCGTTGACGAGACCCTGCACGGTCACGCGCTGGTAGAGCGCCTCGAACAGCCGCTTGCTCGACGCGGCCGAGAACAGCTCGATGCCGACCGACTCGCCCATCGCGGAGCGAACCGGCACGTGTTTGCCGATCGCGAGGACGCGATCGTAGTTGTCAGCGGTGACTTTGACTTCTTCGAGGCCGATCTCGCCGACCGACCGGACCGCGAGACAATCGGGACCGCGGTCGACGAGCTCTTCGACGACGTCGATGTCGAACACGACATCGCCATCGAGGAGCATGAACGGATGGTTCTCGACGTGAGGCCGCGTCAGGAGCAACGAGTACGCGTTGTTCGTGGTTCGGAAATCGGGGTTCGAGACGAACGTGACGTCGAGGTCCGTAAACCACGCGGCCACCGAATCGCGCACCATGTGCTCGAGATAGCCCGTGCCGATCACGAACTGGTCGAAACCACAGCGCATCAGGCTGGTAATCGTGCGACGCAGAATGGGCACACCACCGACGGGAAGGAGCGTTTTTGGCGTGTCGTCCGAGTGGGGACGGAGCCGAGTCGCGCAACCCGCAGCCAGGATTACTGCCTTCATAGACCGGCCGGCCTTCTGCAATCCGTGTGCGACAACGAGTACTCCGGAATGGCACGGTGTTGTTGCGCACTTGGCACATCGGGACTTGACGAGGTGTCAGCCTTTCACCACTCCTGGCCACCTCGGCGGCGTTACAGCGATGAAATCCTGTCACTGGCATTCCCGAGCGGCTTTCTGTAAGTACGAGGCGGGTTGGTCAGTGCCGAAGCAGGGATAGATGCGCTCGTACTGGCGGTGAATCCGCTGGCGAACACGCGCATCGCTGGGCTCACAGCCAAGGAGCGGGCGCTCCGCGTCGCGAAGCGCGTGGGTGCGAACCGCGTGTTGGTGGTGGAAGACACGACACAGGTCGCGGGCTGGAGGGACGGTCGGACCTGCCCGCTGCTGATCCTGAGCGCCGAACAACTCGTCCACACCCCGTTGGCTGCGCCGCTCGTCTCAGCGGCGCTCCCAGGTGACGGAATCGTCGCAGCGGTCGTGCCGGTCGGAGCGCTTGTTCAGGATCTGACAACCGGGGCTTACGCAGGCGCGATGATCGCCACCGGCACGCGCGCCGATGCGGTGCTCGCTGCGATCGTAGGCGGCGATACGCAGCTGACGAGCTTCGTCGAGGGCGCGACCGAGATCCCGCACGGGTCGATCGCGCGCGCGCCGATCCGCACTCCCGAAGAGCAACGCGCCGCGCACCGCCTGCTCTACCAGATCCTGGTGAAGCCGCAGGACAACGCGATCACGCGCTACCTCTACCGCCCGATCTCGTTCCCGCTCACGCGGATGCTGGTGTGGACCCCGATCACACCGAATCAGATCTCGTACGTGGTCGCGATCCTCGTCGCGATCGGCCTCTACTTCACGGCGCAACCCTCCCACGCCTCGGCAACCCTCGGCACCGTGATCATCTTGATCGCCTCGTACGTCGATTGCTGCGACGGCGAGGTCGCGCGGGTGAAGCTGCTGTCGTCGAAGTTCGGTGCATGGGTCGATACCGTCATCGACGAGCTCTCGTCCGTCGGCTACACCGTCGCGCTCGGCTGGCATTGCCACTTGATCTACGGTCCGCGGTTTTTCGGCGCGCTGCCATTCGATCCGTGGCTACTCGGGATCTGGATCTCGTTGCCCGCGTTCGCGGTAACGATCTACTGCATTTACTACAACATCATCGTCGCGGTCGGTTCGGCGAACAGCCAGGACTACGTCGGCAGCTTCGAGGTCGTGCCTGGGAAGGAAGAGGGCTCCGTGAAGCTCGTGCCCGCCGCGCCGAACGCGCCGAACGCGCCGAACGCGCCGAACGCGCCGAACGCGCCGAACGCGCCGAACGCGCCGAACGCGCCGAACGCGCCGAACGCGCCGAACGCGATCGTGACCACGCGGAGCCTTCCTGGCTGGCTGCAGTGGCTCGCGACCTACGCGCCGTACGTGGTGCGCCGCGACTTCATCTCGTGGGGCGCCGTTATACTCGCGGCGCTCCACTGGACGCACGGTGCATTCATCACGCTCGTCCTCGGTGCGGCCGTCACCGGCGCGATCGTGGCGATCGACCACATCAAGCTGCGCTCCCTGCGACGTGCGATCATCAGCCGCGGGCTCGTCATCGAGGCGCCGTAGCCGCATCACGTCATGCGTGCCACGCGCTGGCGTTGAAACATCTCTCGGTGCCATAGCTTCAGACGTCATCCTTTTTTCGTTCAAGGATAGTCATGGTGATTCACTTGGCTCGCATCTCGCTTCTCGTCGCCGCCATCGCGATTCCCGCATCGATCTCTGCCTGTGGTGGAGATGACAAGGTAGTCGACGCCGATCCGTTCGATACTTTACAGGCGTGCTTCGACGACCATCACGGTGTCGAGGGGTTCACGGTCGATCACGCGATCACGATCTGCTGTCTTGACCATCCAATCGGCACGGCCGCCCCGGGCGTGGTTTGCGGGACGACCCAGGCGAGCTGCGAGACCTATGTAGGTTCGAAACTCGCGGGTTCCGACGCGTCGGGGTCGGATATCACGACGTCCTGCGCGGATTACATCACTCAACGAAGCATGTAGCTCGCGCTCGTCGCCTCGAGCTGCGCCATGGCGGTCCACGCCGGTGTCACGCTCGTCCATCGGGGCACTCCGGTTGGGAGCAGGGAAAAGGTCGCGTCGACACCGCTGCCGAGGTCCGAGCCGGCTCGTCGGCGATCCATTTACCGTTCGCGGCTTCCTCGAGACCCCACTACACTTCCAGGAGTTGTTCATGCGCACGCTCGTTCTCGCAGTTTTGCTCGCCGGCTGTTCCAGCGGTGCCGGCCCCACGCCGACGGGGACGACGTGCACGGATCCCGATCCGGTCACAGGTACGACCACGCTCACCTACGACAACTTCGGCAAAGGCTTCATGGAGCACTACTGCACGAACTGTCACTCGAGCGACCTGCCGCACTCGCATCGTAATGGCGCGCCGATCTATCACGACTTCGACACGCTGCTCGGCGTGCTCGAGGTTCCGGAGCACATCGACGAGCAAACGGGCTGGGGCCCCAAGGCGCACAATAACTTCATGCCGGGCGATGGCACCGGTGGTCGGTGTCCCAGCATCAAGGGCGGCGCGCTGGACGAGGATTGCCCCGAGCCGACCGGTCAAGAACGCACCAACCTCGCGGTGTGGGTCGCGTGCGAACGCGAGCGTACGCACAATTTCATCGATGCCGGCGTCGGCTCGGCGATTTGACTACTCGACGCGCTTCATGATGTGGAAGCCGTAGTCCGATTGGACCACGCCCACTTCGCCCATCTTGAGGCGCAGCCCGAGCTGCTTGAACTCGATCACGAGTTGCGCATCCGGCGCCACGGCGTAGGTGCGGCCGTTGCCGGCGCTGCCCGGATCTTCGGACCACTCCTTCATCATCGCGTCGAAATCGGCGCCGCCTTTGAGCTGCGTCAGCACCGCACGGACCTGATCCTCGGCGTCCTTCTTCGTCCGCTTCGCCGCGCGCGGGTCGTGCGTCTCGGTCTCTTTCCAGCCGATCAGGATGTGCTTGACCTGCGCGGTGTTCGAGAGTGGCTCGCGCCCGAGGATCTCGGCGGTGATGACCTCCGAGCTCTGAGCCACAGGCTCGGGGCCGCCGTTCATCGAGCTCTTCATAGACGGACCGCCAGGCGACCCCGAACAGGCCGAGGCGAAAAACATCACGAGGACAACGGCGCGCAACATGGCGGGGACGCTATCACTCCGCCGGAAGGGTGTCGTTGAACTTCGTGACATCCAACAGCATGTCGCCGTTGTCGAGAATGGTGAGCGTATCCGCGAGGCGGCGATGCCACAGCACGTGCTCGTCGGAGTACTGGTGCGATCCGTGGACGGTCTGCATCGTGATGTCATCAAAGCCCATCAGAATGACCTCGATCTCGAGCTCGGCCTTTTTGGCACTTTCCGCATCTAGACCTTTGAGCGGGCTACCGTCATCGATGATGTGCATCACTTGCCAGCCACGGCGCAGGCCACCGAGCCGGTCGCGCGTGAGTGTCAGATCCGTCGTCTTGTAAAAGGGTTTGCCGCGATCGTCCTGGATGGTCAGCGACACGCTCACGTGGATGCGAGTCTCGACGATCGTGTTCGAGCGCTCGTTACCGCAGCGGAACATGAACGTGAGCTTACCGAGGTGCGTACACACCACGGCGTCGGTCGAGAATGCAAACCGCCCGACCGCGCGAGAGAACTTCGAGAACACGAGGCCGGTGATCAGCGCGATCGTGATGATGCCGGTGATCGATTCGACGATCACGACGATGCTCGCCGCATGTGAGACAGGATGCATCACGCCGTAGCCGATGGTGCCGAGCGTCTCGATGCTGAACATCAGCGAATCGAAGAACGAGCCACTCGCGACCCCGTCGATGCCGCCGACGATAAAATACACGGCGGCAAAGATCAGGTTGATCGCAAAGAAGCCGAGCGCGATCAAGCCAAACGCCCAGCCCCATCGCATCTTCAAGAACAGGTGATAGAAGTCGCGCAGCCATGCACGGTCTGCGCCGTCCACCCAGATCGAATAGCCGGCGGGTTGGATGTTGCGCTGAGCCGTCGCGGGCACGCCTTTGGGTCGCACGCCCCTTGGTAGCAATTTTTTCGGCTAGGGTGCGCGAAATGGCCGATCCCGAGGGCAATGCCGACATCACCATGCAGCAGCTCGTGGACCTGCTGCCCCCACGAATCTGGTACCTGACTTCGAATGGCCAGGACATGTGGTGTCGTCGGCCGTACGGCTTTCTGTTCTCGACCGGCGTCTCGGCCGAAGCGTTCGCCAAGACGATGGGTACCGGTGAAGAGCTGTTCGCGATCGGGACCGACGCTGGCGCGCTGCTCTCGAACGAGATGCTCGAAGGTCTGCGCAACACCGCCGTGACGCGGTTGTTCATCGACCCCGCGATCGATCCGACGACCGGCGATGTGTTCGGCAAGATCCTGCGGCTCGCACCGCTGACTTGACGCGCCAACCGTCTGTCGAACAAACCATCAGCGCCGGAGAATGCGACACGGCGATCACGCGGTTACGTCGGCGTAGGGCCTGCACCACCCGCCCGGATGCGGCTCTACCTGCTCGCGGTGATCGCCGGCTGTATACCGGAGCCGGGTGGCTTCAGCGATGCGCCTCCCACGATCGGGTCTGCCTACGCCGATTTCCGCGCTCCAACTCCCGTCACGATCGAAGGCTATACGGGCACTGCGATGGAGCCATTTATCACCCGCGATGGTGGCTATCTCTTGTTCAACAACTCCAACGACGCATCGGTCGATACGAACCTCCGGCTCGCACGGCGCATCGATGCGACGACCTTCGAGTATCTCGGTGCGATCACGGGATCCGATTCGGCCTCGCTCGATGGGGTACCGACCGTCAGCTCCGACGGCACGCTGTACTTCGTCTCGACGCGCGACTACGACAGCTCGCTCTCGACGATCTTCTCCGCGACGTTTGCGGGCGAGACCGCGAGCGCCGTCGCGCTCGTGCCGAATATTTCTCGCGAACTGACGCTGGTCGTCAATTTCGATGTCGAGGTCAGCGCGGATGGCGATGACCTGTACTTCGTCGACGCCGGGATGAATCGCGATGGCGTCCCGCAACATGCCGACCTCGTGCTCGCGACGCGCACCACCAATGGCTTTGCTCGCCGAACGGACGACTTGCTGGTCAACGTCAACTCGACTTCACTCGAGTACGCCGCCGCGATCTCCGCCGACGAGCTCGAGTTGTTTTTCACGCGCGTCGACGCTGTCACCGCCGATGCGATGCCAACGATCTATCGCGCGACCCGAACGTACCTCTCAGAACCCTTCGGGATCCCGCAGCATGTCGATGCCGCCGAAGGTTTCGTCGAGGGCCCTACCGTCGCCTCCGATGGCTCGCTCTACTATCACCGCTGCGTCAGCGGCGCGTGCTCGATCTACCGGATCACGCGCCGCAGCGAGCCCCTCGCGATGACCGGCCCCCCGCGTGATGTGAGCGTCATGCGACCTTCTACGAATCGAGCTCGACCGGCTCGGGAACTGGTGTGACGCTTGCTATCAGGCACTTGATGCATATGATCGTCTTCGGAGTGTTGGTTTTCGCGGCATGTGGCGGCGGTAGCGTTGGAACCTCCGACGCGACGCTCGATTCGCACGTGACCGATGCGGCGGTGAGCCCATTGGACGCAGCGTTCTGCCCGGCGGTCGCGCCGCTCGATCTCGCGCAGCTCTCGGAGATCACCGTGGTGGGTGATTCGCCGACCGCAGGCATCTTCGATCCCTCGATCGTGTACCCCACCGATGCGGCGGGCGGCGCGATGGCGTATTCGGCGGTACCGGATCAGGAGACCATTCGAACCCACATCGCGGTGTCCTCGGACCACGGCGCGACGTGGACGTTTGCAGCCGAGACGAACACTCCGGAGGCCGCGACCGAGCCCTCCACCGAGTGCGGCGGTACGACCTGCACGGGACGTCTCATCAGCGAGGTCTCCTCGATGATCTACGACGCCGATGATCCGGATACCTCGAAGCGGTGGAAGCTGCTCGCGCATCGCTATCTGGTCGGACCGAACGTCACCTTGCACTACGCGATCGGCACGATCACGCTGCAGACCGCCGCGCAGCCGCAGGGGCCGTGGACCGCGCCTGCGAAGTTGATCGGTTGGAATAGCGATTCGACCTACAGCTCGACCGGCATCGTGGCGAACGTCTCGACGATGGGCGGGACCGCCGGCGATTGCATCGCGCTCACCGAGCCTGGCGCGATCTGGCTGCCCGGCGTGATCGATCTCGCCGTCGGCTGCATCTACCTCGACAACAGTGTACCGAAGATCCGGATCGAGCTCCTGCGCTCGACGACCCACGGCACGGCGTGGACCTCGGTCTCGACGCTGCTCGCCGCGAACGATGCGACGTGTGGTGCGACCTCGAGCCCCGGGCTCAACGGCGCCGACCTGTTCGCGCTGAACGGCACCGAATACGTCGTCGCAACGCCCTCGGATGCAAACGGCTATCGCGGTTGCCTCGTGTTTCCGCTCGACGATATCGTGGCCGGCAAGGTCAAACGCGATGGCGAAGGTCGTGCGATCGTCGACCGCGCATTCTCGGCGACCTCGTTCAATGGTGCTTGCACGTTCGCCGATGGCGCGGGTGGCTACGCGCTCGATGTCGGCTTCTTGACGTCGGCGAAGCCGTTCCACATCTACCGCAGCGCGATCACTCATCCATGAGGACGGGCCGAGGGTGGCTTGTCTCGCCTCGCGGCCCCAGCGCCGTCCATCGCGAGAAGCTCGGCCTCGTCGCGCATCACGAGCGCCTTGATGAGTGGATGCGGGAACTGGCGGTCGACCGTGATCGCGTGGAACGTCTCGACGAGGCCCGGCACACAGCTCCGTGAGTACGCCGCTGCGGAGCTCGACCGCCGCTGGACGGCTCGGCTCGCCAACGGCGACGACGACCACATCGCAGACCTGTTAGCGATCCGCATCGCCTGGGAGTGGATTGTTCTTCGCGGTGGGAGAAGCGGGCTCGTGGCGAAGTGGCAGCTGGCGATGGCGAGCTGGAGAGATCGACACGGTGGCGCGCGATTCGCAGACCACCGACTGGCTGCAGCGCGCGATCGAGATTGCTTGGCAGCGGGAGCTCTGCGAGCAGCTCGTGGCGGGACCTCGCGCAGCAGCGCCCGACATTGTCTCCGTACAGGCCGCGTTCTGCATCGATGTCCGGGCCGAGGTGTTTCGCCGAGCTCTCGAAGCGCAGCACCCGAGCGTGCAGACGATCGGTTTCGCGGGGCTCTTCGGCATGCCCGTCGAGTACGTCCCGATCGCCTCCTCGAACGCCCGGCCTCAGCTGCCGGGACTTCTCGCACCAAAGTTTCGGGTGACGGACACTGCCGCGCCCGCGGGTCTCGCACTGCGACGTGCGGCTCGGCTCACGCTCGACGCGGCCTGAGCTTCAAGACCAGCGCGCTGTCGAGCTTCGTGTTCGTCGAGTCGCTCGGCCTCGTGTTCGGCGGCAAGCTGATCGCCGACACGCTGGGTCGGAGCGAAGCTGGCTCCCCCGAGCGTGCCGGGCTCTCATCCGCCGAGCATGCGCGGCGCAAGCCGAGACTGACCGCGCTCGCCGGAGGTGGCGTCCTGCGCGTCGAAGACCGATGTTCGCTCGCCGAAGGAATCCTTCGCGCGATGAGCCTGACGCGAGACTTTGCGCGGCTCGTCGTGCTCGTGGGCCACGGCAGCCGAACGTGTAACAACCCGCATGCCGCCGGGCTCGATTGCGGCGCGCGCGGTGGCCAGACTGGCGAGGTCAACGCGCGATCGGCTGCCGCACGGCTGAACGAATCCGAGGTACGCCTCGGGCTATCTGCGCGCGGCATCGCCATCCCGGAGACCACCAGGTTTCTCGCGGGCCTGCATGACACCACCACCGATCACGTGACGCTCTACGAGCTCGACGAGCTGCCAGCCGCACACCACGATGACGTCACGACCCTGCGCGGCTGGCTGGAAGGCGCCGGGCAGCAGACACGTGACGAGCGCGCCGCCCTTGATCGTCGCGCCGCGTGCGCACTGTCGCCACATGAACCTCCATGGCCGCGCATTTCTTCACGACTACCGGTCCGACGAGGATCCGGACTTCGCGGTCCTCGAGCTCATCATGACCTCCCCGATGGTCGTGACGCACTGGATCAACCTCCAGTACTACGCCTCTACCGTAGACAATGTTCGCTACGGGAGCGGCAACAAGGTCCTGCACAACCTGGTCGGCGCGCATCTCGGGGTGTCCGAGGGCAACGGCGGCGATCTTCGGATCGGTCCGCCGATGCAGTCGCTGCACGATGGCGCGCGCTGGATGCATATCCCGCTCCGCCTCAGCGTGGTCATCGAAGCACCCTGCGCCGCGATCGAGGCCGTTCTCGACAAGCACGACAAAATCCGTTTACTCGTCGACAACGAGTGGCTTGCCTTGTTTCAGTTCGATGCCGGTACGCGGAGCGTTCGCGCATATCGCCGACATGGGTGGGCGGACCCGAGCCGTGACGATCAAGCGATGCCGAGGCGCACGTAGGCTTCGCGGCGGTCTTCGCTGATCGCGGCGAGCTTTGCCTCGAGCTCGTGTTGCGAGACCCGTGCGTGGTTCGCACTCGCGATCCGATCCGCGATTGGCGGCTTGACCGCGTGGATCCCACCCGCTCTGACGAGCATCGCGATCTGCGCGGAGCGCTCGACCGTGAGAGGCGGGCCGCGAACTTGATCGAGCAACGACAGCGGCACGCATTGCAGGAGCGGATCTGGAGAGCGGCGCAAGAACGGCACGAGCCGCGCCGGGGTCTGGCCATCGAACGTGGCACCGGGATGAAACTCGGCGATGCCGAGCGCGTCGGCACGCTTGGCGACGCGCTCGCGAACCTCGTGGAGCGCGCTCCGAGTGATGGTCAGTTGCGGCGCGACGAGCATGGCGACGCGGATCGCGGACGTCGCGAAGGCGCGCCGGCTCGCCTCGACCCACTCCTCGATGGTGGGGGTTCCCCACACGATCTCGACCGCGAGCTCTCCACCGGTGCGCGAGGTGCGCGCCCAAGGGCAGAGGTCGTAGTGCTCGACGATCTCGACGAGGTAGCGGTCGAGGACCCTGCGAACTTCGCGGACTTGGTTCGCCGTGCCACTCACGCAACCATTCTAGGCTGTGCGTGTCATCTTGAGGGAGTGAAGCTCGCCATGATCCTCACCGTGGTGGCGATGCTGACCGCGCCTGCGTTGGCCGAGCCTGACCGTTGCGCGCAGGGAATCGAGCTGGCGGCTGGCAAGGACCTGACGCGCGCGGCGCTGTACCTCGAGGGCTGCGCCGGCGATGCGGCAGCGCACGCGAGCGCCTCGGTCGCCACGCAGCTGCGCGTGAGCGAGCTCTCGGCGCTCTCGATCGTGAGTGACTCCTCGGCGGTCGTGGTCACTTTCGAGACCGATGCGATGCCAGGCGAGACGCTCGCGACCCCCGCCACGATCTGGGCGAAGGCAGGTACGTACAAGATCCGCGTGACGAGTGGCGTGACGGAGGTGACCACTCAGGCGACGATCGCAGCGCGGTCGCGTGCGACGGTCGTGCTGCGCGTTGCTGCCCCGAAAGCCGTGACACCGCACGATGGCGCGGTGACGTTTCTCGACGAGCCCACCGATCCGCAGATCGTGGCACCACCGCCGGCGCAAAAACATCCGAGCCTGTTGCCATGCAAGTACGACGGCTGCGACACCCACGGTGGCGAAGAGCTCGTCGATCCGCTCGCGTATCGAGCCGAGCACGTGCCACCCTACCCCCCCGAGCTCCGCGTCGGCGTGCGCCTCGGTGTCGTCGGCAGCGATCACGTGTCACCTTCGTTCGCGATCGCGGCGCATTGGCAGCTGCTCGCGCTGCGCGCGGATGGTAGCGAACGTCGCTACAAGAACGAGAGCTACGATGATCTGGGGCTGACCGCAGGCATCGCGCACGTGGTCGTGACGGCGCAAGCCGCATGGCTGTCACTCGGCGTCGGGTTGCGCGGTGATCTACGCGCGAGTGCAGCGATGACGACATCGCGCGCTGGGATCGGCGTGAACACCGAGCTCGAGCTCGCGCTGCGTTCGCTGCCGATCACGCTCGCGGCGCGCTTCGAGCAAGGGTTCGCGGGCGAGCACGCCGTGATCGTCGAGCTCGGCGCCGATTGGCGCATCTTTGAATAGGTCGCACGGCCATGTCCGTTAGCTGATCACGAGCGAGGTGCCGGTCCAGCGCGCGACCTTGTCGGCGGTCGGGACGCGTGACCACGCGAAGCTCTGGACGAGCTCCTGCGGCGCGCCCGTGCCGAGGTTTGCGGCGACGGCGATCACGCTGCACAGCTCGCGCGGATCGGTGTAGCGCCCGCGCAGAACAGTCCACGGGATCGAGCCGTGGAGCTTCGCGAGCTTTTGGCCGGCAGGCTCGAGGAACAGGAAGTGATGGCGATATCGCGGCTGCGCAAAGCCGAGGAGCCGCTGCAGCATCACTTGCGTGGCAGTCGAGGCGGCGATATCGCGACCGCGGATCACGTCGGTGATGCCTTCATCGGCATCGTCGACGACGACCGCGAGCTGATAAGCGATCGCACCGTCTCGGCGGCGCACGATCGGATCGCCGAGGTCGAACGCCGGCGTCTGCGACAATACCAAGCCTCCTTCATCGACGAGCTCGACGCGATCGTCAGGCAAGCGTACGCGCACCGCGGTCTCGGTCAGGGCGCGCCAGCCCCCCGCCGGCATTTCGCTAGCGCGGCACGTGTTCTCGTACGCCCAGCCACCGTCGGGCGCGACCCTGCCGCGAGCTAGCGCGAGCACGCGCCCCCGCCGCGCCGCGCGACTGCACGTGCACGGGTACAGGCGACCCTGCGCGGCGAGCTGATCGAGCGCGGCTTCGTAGCGTCGTGTGCGCGCACTCTGGACCACGGTCTCGTCCCACGCGAGCCCGAGGCAGGAGAGCGCAACGACCATCTGCTCGCTCCACGCGGCCTTGGTGCGCTCCGTGTCGATGTCCTCGAGCCGGAGGACCGCGCGACCACCGACCGAGCGCGCGCTCAGCCACACGAGCAGCGCGGAGAGCAGCGTGCCCGGATGGGCCTCGCCCGTCGTAGACGGCGCGAACCTCGTGATCACTCGTTATTCTAGCGCGGCTTCAAGAGCCAGCGCGATGCTCGTGCGGAGCGACGGCCACACCGGTCGCTTGGCGCCTGGCCGATTCAGCCCAGTACGGATGGTACCGGTTGTTGCCGTTCAAGAACGTCCACGCGGTGTTGTGGATCTGAGGGCGCGTATCGATGTGAACAAACTGCTCCTGCGGATACCAGCCGACGCCGACGTCGTTATAGGTCTTCCACACGTAGTCGCGAATGTCGCGGAGTTGCACGCCGCGGATCCGGAAATCGAGCGCGGTGCCCGCGCGATGCGGCGAGGTCGAAGACTCGGCACCACCGGTGCGGTACGCCGAGACGTACTCGACGACCTTGCCGGGATAGTGATCGGAGACATCCGCGAGCATCGCGAGCGTCTGCTGCGCCAACATCTTCTCGCGAAGGGTCCTGCGGCAGCGGAACAGCTTCTTCACGACGGCCTTCGTCGCATCGTCCACCGCGCCATCGCGCCAGATCGCGATCGTGCCGGTCTGGTGATCATTCTCGTCGTAGAGGCTCACCGCAACCGGCGCGGCAACCTCGGAATTCACGATCGTCGCGACCGCCTGGGCGGGCAACGGCGCCGGCGCGGCGGCGGTGGTCCAGCCTGCCATCGCAGTGGTCATGATCTTGATCTTGATCAGGATAGGAACCATCTAGGGATCGAACGCTCTCATGGATTTGCTTGGTGTTCAAACCGATTCTTGCTACCAGAAAAAACGTACGGATCGCGGACAGATCGGCGTTCAGATGACACCTCCTTACAGTTCAAGTCAGGTTCTACCTGCAGGAAATTCAGCGAGGAACACCTACAGTTTCCGCCGGACCGTTCGACGCTTTTGGGGAGCATGAGCTTTACCTGGGAGAACATCGCGGCGCGCGCCTTTCGCGACACGCGGCTTCTGCCCATCGGCTGTGGCGCAGACGAGATCATGCTCGGTATGATCTGCAAGGTCATGGGCGTCCTTCTCGTAGGCGTGCAGGTCCGCGCGGTCGTCGTCGCCGTTCTGCTCGCCGCCGCGCACCCAGCGCTTGCGGACGATGACGCGCGCGCTAGCGGATCAGGATCTACGACGGAACCTGCGCCACCACGAGCGGTCCCCCTACCAGCCCCAGCACCACCAGCGTCCGCCGTCCAGCAGCCGATCGTCGGCTTTCGCGTCCGCGGTGATTCGAAGTTGACCGAGCGAACGCTCGGCTACCTCGGCCATGTCGAGCTCGGCGACCTGATCTCGTCTCTCACGGTCGGCGAGGTCGAGGTCGCGCTGATGTCGAGCGAGCTGTTCAAGAGCGCGGTCGTCACTCTCGAGCCAACCGAAGGTGGCGTACTCGTCGTCGCCACGCTCCAAGACAAGCTGTCGTGGATCGCGGCGCCGACACTGTTCATCTTGCCGTCGAGCTACTCGATCGGCGCGGGCTATGCGGAGAGCAACCTCGGCGGCGAGAACAAGAAGCTCTTGCTCTACGGTCAGATCGGCAGCCGCACCTCGCTGTTGCTCGGCACGTTCCTCGATCCTTCGGTCCACGGCTCGCACTGGGAAGCGCGCTACGACCTGTACCTGCTCCACCAGATCACGACCGAGTACTCGAACGTCAACCCTCGCTCGTTCGCGATCGAGCGCGAATCGACCGAGACGTTTCTCGATGCCGGCTTTCTACTCGGTTACCGCTTCGCGTGGTGGCTCGTCCAGGAGTTCCGCTTACGCGGCGCGTACGTATACTTTCGCGATAGCAACGCAGCGGACACCGCGAAGACGCCGGTCGTCGAGCCGCAGAACGACGGCTGGGATATCTCGCTGCAAGCGATCACGACGCTCGACAGGCGCAGCCATCGCTTCGGCGTGACCTGGGGGCCGTATCTCCAGGTCCAACTCGAATCCGCCCTCCCTGGCATCGACAGCTACGGCTATCAATCGTTCAAGACTCGCGCGTATTACAGCTGGCGCTTGTTCGAGGAGCACGAGCTCGAGCTCCGCTCTCGGTTCCAGACCGGCCGGCGGTTACCGTTTCACGAAGACATCACGCTCGGTGGCGCGTCTGACCTGCGCGGCTACAGCGTCGATCAGTTCCGCGGCAACCTCGCGGCGATGTTCCGCGCCGAGTATTCGATCCCGGTCTACAAGTACAAGCTGTTCGCATTTCGTACGGTCGGCTTCTACGACGCCGGCTACGTCCGCCGCGGCGCGGAGGATCTCCCGGGTCGCAACTACCTCCCGGATCAACCCGCGGGGACGTCGTGGTTCCGCAGCGACGCGGGTGCCGGCATCCGGCTGTATGTCTCGACGATCGTGCTACCGCTGCTCGGCTTCGACGTCGCGTGGGGCATCGAATCGCACGCGCCCAAGTACTACTTCGAGCTCGGTCTCACTGATTTTTAGGCCGGGCTCTTCGGCAGCTGGAGCTCGATATCGAGCGTCTTCTTCTTCGTATCGAGCTTCGTCACCGGCTCGACCTGCGCTTTGACCGCATCCTGGATCTTCAAGATGCCGGCCTGCAGCTTCGAGCGATTGAAGATATCGCCGGTCTTCGCGCCGATGAACGCGATGTACTTCGCAGCATCGACGGGCGACGCGTTCGTCACCGAAAGCTTGCCGATCCGATACTGATCGCCCTCGATGACCGTGAACACCGCGGGTGAGGCCGCGCCGGCTGGCTTCGGCGGATCGATCGTGACGTTGAGATAGCCGTGGTCGTAGTAGTACGCGGTCAGCGCGAGCGTCGCGCGATCGACCGCCTCCGAGCTCCACGGCGATTTTTCAGCGAGGTTCGCGCCGATCGCCTTCATCAGCTCGGGCTTCTTGGCGTGCGCGTTGCCCTTCATCTCGATCGTCGTGATCGAGGAAGCGGCACCTGGCGTCACCTCGATCGCGACATCGGTCATCTGGCCGCTCGGGATCTGTTTCCAGGTCGCGTGGACCTCCGTGAAGCCCTTCGCGAGGTACTGCCCGCGCAGCTGGCCGACGACTGCATCGAGCAGCCCCGGATCGAGCGGTAAGCCGGTCGCGGTCGCGAGCTGGCTCGGCAGCGGGATGTCCGCGCCGCCGACTTCGTGTGCGGTGAGCGCGCGCAGTGCGGGTTGCGACGTGACGTTGACGACGAGCTCGACACCATCCTCGAGCTGGACAGCCGAGGCCGTCGCATCCGCGACGCTCTTGGTGCCGAGCATCGAGGCGAGCTCGCCGCGCAGCCGTTTGCGATCGAGTGGCTTGCCGAGCTCGGGTGCGAGCGTCTGCTTGATCGCGGAGACCTGCGTCGCGTCCTCGCTGTTGACGGTGATCTGCTTGACGTTGCCCTCGAGCTCGGACCAAAGCACGTGCGGCGGTGGCCCCGCAGCAGGCTTGGAATCTTCAGGCAGCGGCGATGCGACTTGCTTCGGCGTGCTACCACAGGCGCCCAGCCCAGCGGCAGCGAGGAAGATGAGAGCTGCGAGCTTCACGAATGCTTCTCCTTCACGAATGCTTCTCGATGTGGGAGGTCGAGCGCTGCTTCTTCATCCATTCGGCTTGCGCAGCCGCGGCTTTGTCATCGAACAGCGACGCTTTGACCTTGTCGTGCTCGGCCTCGTACGCGCCGAGATTCTTGTCGAGCTTCTTGACCTCGTCGTAGCGCTTCTTGACGTCGTCCTCGCTGACTTGAACCTTGGTCGCGAACGCGAGCTGGAACAACTTCGCCCCGCGGAGCTGGCGCTCGATCTCGTCGCGATACGACTCGCGCGAGAAGTGCTGCTCGGCGAGCGTCTTCTCCAGTTGCGCATCGTCGATGTGATTCTCTTGTTTGATCATCACGAACGCCTGATCGATCTCGGCGCTCGTCACGTCGAGATGCATGCGCCCCGCTTCGTTCGCGACGATCGCATTGTCGATCAGCGCGTCGATCGCGGACTGGGTCTGATCGAAGGTCGGTTTCGTCAGGTTGTTTCGCGTGTAGAGATCGTCCAGCTCGCTCTGCCAGATCGCGCGACCATCGACGACCGCGATCACGTGATCGAGCGTGGCGCTCGCGCCCGTGGGAGGCTTAGCAAACGCAGCAGAGGACGCGAGGCAGACAACCAGCAGGACGAAGCGTTTCATTGATCACTCGTGAGGTATGACGCCGTTGATCGGCACCCAGATTGTCTCGCCCGAGGCGCCGACCTCGAGCTCGTAATAGCCCTGTAACAGCTGACGCACGGTCGCTGCTTGCATGAGCCCGTTCGGCCCCGGCACCAGCACGCGCACGCCCGGCGCGATCTTTCTGACGATCTCACCGGACGCCACCGACGCCACCGAGGAAGACGTGATGCCAACGCCGATCTGGGCACCGATCGGCGACATGCCGATGCCCATGATGCTTCCTGAGTCTTCCCCGGACGTCGAGGTCACAGTCGCGGAAACCCGCATCGAGCCCGGCAGTGGCGTGTGGACCCCGGGCTGCGTGATCTCGTCGGTCGATCGCGGCATCTCGATGCTGCGCGGCTTCGCCGCGGTCGGCTTCGGCAGCGGAATGTCTCTGGCGTCCTCGGTCTTGGCCTCGGTCTTGGCCTCGGTCTTGGCCTCGGTCTTGGCCTCGGTGGCGACGTCGAAGCCGAGCGCCGCGAAGCCCTGCACGGTCGCGCGCGAACGCGCCGCTGGCAAAGGCGTGCCTGCTGGAATCCTCTCGGGCAGTGACATCGGAGGGGTCGACGACGGGCGCGGCCGCACGACGATCTCGCCGGAGGCCTGCTGCGAAGGTTGGCTCGACGCGCGCGGCGCGT
>Ga0209511_1001280_pt1 | contig 22715 bp, 18 predicted proteins | sample SSSSmetaG_FD_184141 | JGI IMG/M metagenome (GOLD analysis project Ga0209511, IMG submission 184141) | Glacier valley bacterial and archeal communities from Borup Fiord, Nunavut, Canada, to study Microbial Dark Matter (Phase II) - ​SSSS... | ecosystem: Environmental > Aquatic > Freshwater > Ice >... | reverse complement strand
AGCGTCGGCGGCCCTGCAAACTGCCAGTCCACCTTGCCTAGCCTCGACTTGACATAATCTAGCACAATTCGATCCCCCGCCAGGTATGCGCCTTGCGAGTCACACTCGATCATCTCGCCGAACCAGAGTGGGCGCACACCCCCTGGTAGCTGCGGTTCGTAGCGGCGCACGATGGGGTCATCTACGTTGAGGATTGCGAAGTCGCCCGCTCGCTGGTGCTTGAAGATGGCGAACTTGGCCTCGGCATAGTCGTCCATGTCGCGGTAGCGGTTGAGGTGGTCGGGCGACAGGTTGAGCCAGGCGGCGATGTGGGGGCTGACCCCGATCTCATCCGTCCCCTCCAACTGCCAGCTAGAGAGTTCTAGCACTACCCAGGTGTCCTCCTTGATGTGCGGCAGCAGGCTGAGGGGCGGCTGGCCGCTAATATTGCCGCCAACGACGGTATCTGGCCGCCATGCCTGCATGATCGCCCCGGTCAGCGTGGTTGTCGTCGTCTTGCCCTTTGTGCCGGTGATGCCAATCGTGTGCTGGCTGGGGCAGAGTTGGAAGAATAGGCTAACCTCCATCTCCACTGGCTTGCCGAGGTCGCGGGCCAGCCGCAGCCACTCGCTCTCACGCGGCACAGCCTGGTTCCGCACGATCAGGTCGGCCCACTCGAAGTCCTCACGCTTGTGTTCGCCGAGGGTGTAGCCAACCTGGTAGCCCCCCAGTTCTTGCAGGCTGCTGCCAAGTTGGGCGGCGGTCTTGAGGTCGGTGACGCGCACCTCAGCCCCGCGCTCCAACATGAAGCGCGCCACGCCGAGGCCGCCCCCGTTGACACCAAGGCCGAAGACCAACACTTTCTTGCCACGCAACTCCAACATCATTGGTTGCTACCTCTCCTATGCCAGACTCACTTTGTGGCTGTGGCCGCTTAGGTTGGGCTGGGTGTTAGCCACCGCGCTGCCTACTTGTGCCTGCTGATGGTGAGCAGTCAAGTTGTCAAGCTCTGCATTGGAGCGGTCATCTGGATCAACGTGGACGATAATCTCACTCAGGCGTGGCAGATGGTGAAAGAGGGTGTGGCGTATCTCCTCAACCAGATCGTGGGCTATACTGACACTCAGGCTACCCGGCACGGTTATATGCAACTCTGCATGTAGCTTGTGTCCAAGCCAACGCACCTGCACATTGTGGACATCGCGCACCTGTGCTACATGGGTAGCAGTGTGTTCGATCTGCCCAACAATCTCCGGATCTACTGCATCCATCAGCCGCCGCCACATCGTTACAGTAGTATCCTTGAGAATAAAGATGATAGCGATAGTAATTAGCAGGCCGATCAACGGGTCGGCTTGTGGGAAGCCAAGCGCAACGCCAATAACGCCACCGAGGACTGCCAGCGAGGTTATACCGTCAGCACGGGCGTGCATTCCATCAGCGACCAGGGCGGCACTGCCAATTTCGCGCCCAACCCGGATGCGGAGCAAGGCCACCGCCTCGTTACCCAGGAAGCCGATCAATGCCGCTGCTGCCACCCACCAGAGGTTGCTGACCGGCTGGGGGTTGAACAAGCGATCAAGCGACTCGTAAGCCGCCAGCCCTGCGCTCAAGGCTATCACCAACACGATGAACAGGCCCGCCACATCCTCAGCCCGTCCGTAGCCGTAAGTATAGTGTCGGTTAGCGGGTCGCCGGGATAGTGCGAAGGCAACCCAGAGTGGCACAGCGGTCATGGCATCAGCGACGTTGTGGATCGTGTCGGCCAGCAGGCCGACCGAGCCGCTGATTACTACCACGCCAAGTTGCAGCAAGGCGGTGAAACCCAGTATAGCCAGCGACAGTTTCAGGGCGCGGATACCCTGCTCGCTACCCTCCAATGCGCTGTCTATATTGGCTTCAGCATGAGTGTGGCCGTGGCCGAACGGTAGTATCTCGCGCAGCCAGGCGAACGACCCACTGACAGGTGCATGGTCATGGTCTGACTCTTGTTCCTGGTCGTGCTGCCTCGATTTGTGGTCGTGGTCATGACCAAAGCCATGTCCATGCTCCGCCTCGGCGGGCTGCTGATGTGCCTGTGTGCGTGGCTGGCTGTGTTCGCTGGCGGCACCGTGATCATGGTCGTGCTGATCGCTCATTTGTTTCCTCCTCTAACTAACCGTTGGGGCGAGAGCCAGGGCTACGCCGATCATGGCGGCGACAATGCTGATCAGGAAGAAGCGCATCATCACCTGAGTTTCGCTCCAACCCAACAACTCGAAGTGGTGGTGCAGCGGGGCCATCTTGAACAACCGCTTGCCGCCGGTCAGCTTGAAGTACAACACCTGCAAAGGCGACGAAGCTCCCACAGCCAGAAAGATGATGCCGATGACTGGGAGGAGCAGCCACTGCCCGGTCATGAACGCCACCGTCGCCAGTAGGCCGCCGAGGGTCAGGCTGCCGATGTCGCCCATGAACACTTGGGCTGGGTGCGAGTTAAACCAGAGGAAGCCGAGCAATGCCCCTACACAGATGAAGCAAAACGGCACAACCGGAGCCTGCCCTTGCAGGTACGCGATGATGCCGTAGGCCGTGAAGGCCGAGATCAGGGTCGAACTGGACAGGCTGTCCAACCCGTCGGTGAAGTTGACCGCGTTGGCGACCCCGGCCACGACCAGGATCGCCGCTGGCACATAGAACCAGCTAATGTCGAATCGCCCCACGAGTGGGACGTAGATGCCGTTGTAGCCCAGCGGCCCGTACAGGATCAGCGCGACGACGGTCGAGAAGATCAGCAGCCAGATCAGCTTGAACCGCGCCTTCAGTCCGCCCCGCGCCCGCCCCACCGTACTGAGCAGGTCGTCCACCCCACCTAGGATACCAAAGCTAATGATGATCCCCAGCGGCAGCAGCAGCGAAAGTTGTTGCCAGGGCTTGCCTTGCTGGATGTTGCCCAGGTTGACAACAACGAGATAGATAATCGTTGAGAGCGCAATCGTGCTTAGGATCATCAGCCCGCCCATCGTTGGCGTACCCATCTTCACCTGGTGCGACTGTGGGCCGTCGATCCGAATCTGCTTACCGATCTTGTTCTTGATCAGGAAGTTGATTACCGGCCTGCCGATCACCATGCAGATGACGAAGGCTACGCCAGCGAAGATCAAGGCGTTCCGCATCACCCCAATTGGCAACGAGGTCAGCACCTGCGAATTGCTGAGCGTCTGGGTCGTGGTGATCGCATCCGGTATCGGCAACATCAAGCCCTGACTTTCTGCACAATATCCTCCATGTGCAAACCTCTGGAACCCTTGACCAACACCGTGTCGCCTGGCTGCAATTTGCGCCTTAGCCAGTCAGCCGCGTCGTCGTTGCTGCTGGCGAAGTAGACCTGATCTGCTGCCATACCGTAGCTGATAGCGTCGCGGCCAATGCTATGCCCCAGGCTGCCAACCACCACCAGGCGGTTGGTCACCTCCCGCGCCCGGATCGCCACCTTCAGATGCCCAGCCACCTCCTGGTCGCCCAACTCTAGCATGTCGCCGAGGACTGCGACCTTGCCGCCACTCATCTCATCCAGCAGGTTGAGGGCAGCGAAGACCGAAGCGGGGCTGGCGTTGTAGCTGTCGTCGATGATCATCGAGCCGTTGACCCCTGGTACGCTGAGGATGCGTAGCTGCGCGCCGCTAGTCGAGGTGCCAGCGTCCTCCAGGCCCGCCGCCACCTGCGCCCAATCCAGGCCCATGACCAGGCCAACGCTGGCGGCGGCCAACGCGGTGTTGACGCTGTGCTGGCCGAGGATCGGCAGGTGCAGGTGCAGCCGTTGGTTCTCCTGCAAGGCGGGATTGCTGACCGCCCCCAGCTTGCCCGCGTCGTAGCAGAGGACGAAGGCAATCCCTTCTAGCCCGCGCCCCTCGATCTGCTCGGCCCAGAGGTGCGCTGTGCTGTCGAAGCCATAGTAGAAGACCCGTGCTGGGGTCACATCGGCCATTGCCTTCACCCGCAGGTCGTCGGCGTTGAGGACAGCCCAGCCGTGCGTGGGTAGGGCGCGGGGCAGTTCGCTTTTCATCTGCGCGATGTTCTCGATGCTACCCATCCGCTCCAGATGGCTGTCGCCCACATTGGTCACCACCCCCACCTCTGGCAGAGCGATGGCGGCCAGGTCGGCGATGTCGTGCATGGTATAGCCGCCGCCCATCTCCAACACTGCCACCTGATCGCCTGCCTTGAGGCGCAGGATGGTAAGCGGTAGGCCCGTCTCGCTGTTGTAGTTACCCTCGCTCTTTAGCACCCGGTAGCCCTTGCTGAGAACGGCGGCGGTCACTTCCTTCGTGCTGGTCTTGCCCACACTGCCAGTAATGCCAACCACGCGGGGGTTGATCTTGTTGCGCCAATAACTAGCCAGTTCTTGCAGGGCGGTTAGCGGCTCGGCGACGCGGACCAGGGCAACCGCCGGGTGCATCCCCTCGCTGACCGGCTGGTGCTGCCAGTCCTGGGTGAGCAGCACGCCACGTGCGCCCCGGCCAATTGCATCGTTGATGAAGCGGTGACCGTCGGTGTTCTCCCCCTTGAGGGCGACAAAGAGGCCACCAGGCCTGATCTTGCGCGAGTCGATCTCTACCCCCTCGAACACAACATCTTGGGTATAGGCAACTGTGACGGCCCGATCCTGGGCCACCCATTCCAGTTCCCCCCTTGTGCCAGCCAGTACATCTTCCAACGGTAGCATCTTTACTTTACCTTCCCACCTTGCGTGATTAGCAGTTTTCGTCTCACTCAGTCGCTATTATAACCTAAGTGCCGCTTGCTGCGTAGCCAGGTAGTAGCCGCCACACTGCCCTTGCCCAGCCTATCACGGCGCAGGTGGCTGTACGTTGTAGTAGGTGAGCAGGTCGCGGGTGATGTAGCCAAAGATCGGCACTGCCGTCAGCTCACCCCACTGGCTGCTGGTCGGGCGGTCTAGCTTGACCAGGGCCACGAACTTCGCGTCCTCTGCTGGGGCGAAGCCAACCACGCCGCCGATGCTGTTGTTGGGGTCGTAGCCACCACCGCGCAATGGCACCTGTGCTGTGCCAGTCTTGGCTGCGATGCGGTAAGCCTTCGTCTCCACCGTCTTAGCCAAGCGGCCTGTGCCACGCTCCACCACTGCCTCCATCATCTCGGTCGTCATCTGCGCCGCGTCGGGGCTGAGTAGCTGGCTCTTAACCTGAGGGCTGCTCTGCTTGACCACCACGCCGTGTTTGTCCACGATCTTCTGCATGATATAGGGCTGCATGAGATTGCCACCGTTGGCAACTGGCACGATAGCCACCACCATCTGCAAGGGGGTGATCGCTATGCCCTGGCCGAAGGAGTTGGTGTAGAAGTTGAGGTCGTTCCAGCCCTTGTCACCAGGGAAGTAGACCAGGCCCGGCTCCTCGCTCTCGCCGAAGCCCGCGCCGCTGGTCTGCCCAATACCCCACTGCTTGAGGTACTGGTAGAAGCGATCCTTGCTCACCATCTCGGCGATTTTCATGGCGGCGATGTTGTCGGAGATCGCCAACCCGGTCTCCATAGACTCGGCGGCGTGGGCGGTGCGGTCGTGGTTGCAGATGCGCTGGCGGTAAAGTTCGCGGCAGGCAGGTAGGTCGAGGGCGAAATCTGGGGTGATCTTGCCCTCGTTGACCCCCATCGCCCAGGTCAACACCTTGAAGGTACTACCCGGCTCGTAGATGTCGTTGACTACCGGGTTGCGAAAGAGGCTGAGGTCGTTGGTGTACTGGCTGTAGTTGTTGGGGTCGAAGGTGGGGCGGGCAGCAAGGGCCAGTATCTCTCCGCTCTTGGGGTCGAGGATCACCACCTGACCAGACTTCGCGCCGGTCGCTCTCATCCCTTCATCCAGGTTGCGCTCAGCAATAAACTGCACGTTCATGTCAATAGTCAGGTAGATGTCCTGCCCATCCACCGGCGGCTCGTACTGGCGTTGGCCGAGCGGTATCTCTGTGCCGGTCGCGTCGTATTCCGCCTTGAGCAGGCCTGGCTTGCCGCCCAGTACCTTCTCGTAAGCTCCCTCCAGGCCGTAAGCCCCCACGTTCTCGCTGTTGGCGTAGCCGAGGACGGTGGCGAGGAGGTTGCCGTTGGGGTAGGTGCGGCGGCTGTGCGCTTCCAGCCAGAGCGAGTCGCTGTGGTCGCTCATCACAGCGTCGAGGCGATCCTTCTGGTCGTCAGTAAGATTGGCCCGTAGCTTGCGAGTGCCAGTGATCTGCGCGCTGAGGCTGGCGAACATATCCTCTGGGCTGCTGTCGGTTAGCTGGGCAAGGCTGTCGGCGAGGGTGCGACGATCTTCCATCTTCGGCAGGTGGGTAAGGTCGGCGTAGAGGTCGTAGGCCGTGGCGTTGCCCGCCAACAGGTTGCCATTGCGGTCGTAGATGTTGCCGCGCTCGGCAGGCAGGCTCTTACTCTGGAGGTGCTGGTTGTCGCCCCGCTGGGTCAAGACATCATGTTGCTGCACTTGCAAGACGAACAGCCGCCCGATCAGCGCAACGGCCAGCACAACAAAGACGATGAAGGTGCCGCGCACCCGCCAGGTCTTGACCCGTAGGTTCGATTGTGCTTTCGCGCTCTGGATCGCCATCAGCCTTGCCCCTCTATGATCGCAGCGATGGTGGCCGCCTGCGCCCATGCCGTAGGCGGCAACTCGGCTAGCTCCTTCAGCTTGTTGGTCGCCACCGCTGCTTCTTGCTCCACGCCGCGCAAGAAGAATAGCACCCACTCGCGCCACCAGCCATCCTCATTGACAGCCAGCAGGAGCGCGTAGTAGTGGTCGCGGTTGCGCCAGAAGTAGTTGCTCAGGCAGAGCAAAGGTTGTGGCAACAGCCACCATTCGGCCAACAGCAGTTGGATCAGCAGCCGCCCAACTCTGCCATTGCCGTCAATAAAGGGGTGGATTGCTTCAAAGTTCTGGTGGGCGAAGGCGATTTGCACTAGCGGCGGGTTGCTGTCGTTGCTGTAGATGTACTTCTCCAATTGGTCAAGGCAGGTCAGCATCTCATGCACGGGAGGCGGCACATAGGTAGCACTACTCAGGTTGCTGCCACCAGGCCCGATCCAATTCTGGCTGCCACGGAACTCGCCTGGCTCAACCTGCCCATTGCCGCTCATTAGCATGGCGTGGCACTCGCGGAGCAAGCCCAGACTAAAAGGTAGCTCTCGCCTGCGGCTGAAGCCGTGTTCGATTGCCTGCACGCAGTTCAGCACGGCTTGCAGGTCGCTTGTCCACCTCTCTGCTACACTATCAGCTTGCCAGTCGCCCGCTTCATAGCGGTAGAGGTTTGCCAGCGTGGTCTCGATCCCTTCAATGCGCGATGACTGCACCGCCTCCCAGCGCACGAACACGGCGGTCACTTGCTCAAGATTAGAGACGCTGCGGCTGTAGCCCACCAGTTCACCCAGGCACAGGGCAGTATTGACAAGCACCCTAGCCAACTCATGGTCGTACTCAAAAGTAGGCGGCAGGGGGTTTGGCACAAACGCATAATAGGCCGTGTCGCCACGACCTACTTTTGCCACCTTCCCGCTGCTGCTTTGTTTGAGTTGGACGATGCTCATCCCATATTACCTGTTCTATGGCTGCGCTGGCGCGTCACTACTTGCCCCTACCATCTGCGGCGGAGCCTCGGCACTGGTGTTGGTCGCGCGGTCGTCTACCAGCACGTAGATCACGTTCTTGCCCAGTGGTACCATGCCCAGCTTGTTGCGGGCGATCTGCTGGATGCGGGTGCGGGACTTGAGTTCGGCGATTTGCAGTTGCAGGCGATTGTTGTCACGCACCACCGCGTTACGCTGCGCCTCAAATGCGCGCAGGCGGTAGGACTGGCTGGCGACCTGGCTAGTCTGCATCAGATAGAGCAGGCTGATTGCGCAGACCAGCGCAACCGCCAGCAAGTAGCGCACTGCCGGGTGCAGTTCGAGGTAGCGAGGCAGGTGTTGGCGGCGGGTGCGTACCCGCGTAGCAGAGAGGGAGTCGTCGCGTCGGTTGCGCGGTAGCCCCATAGACTGGACGGCCATAAGCAGTTGCTCCTGAGAGGTTAGGATTGGTGCTATTATTGCAGGCAAAGCTGGAAGATAAAAGAGGAAAGAAGTCTGACTACTGACCAGTGCCGCACTGCTTTCCTCTTTTCTCTACCCTCTCTGCCCTAGATTTTCTCGGCTACCCGCAGTTTCGCGCTGCGGGCGCGGGGGTTGTCGCGCCCCTCCTGCTCACCCGGCACTGTCGGCTTGCGCGTCAGCAGCCTGAGCGTCGCTGGCCGCTCATGCGCGTAGATGCTGCCCTCCACATAGCCGCCCGCCTCGCGCTGCATAAACTGCTTGACGGCGCGATCTTCCAGCGAGTGGAAGCTGATCACCGCCAGCCTGCCCCCTGGCTTCAGCAGCCGCATGGCCGCCTGCAAACCCTGGGGCAGCGTCTCCAACTCGCGGTTGACGGCGATCCGCAGAGCCTGGAAGCTGCGGGTGGCTGGGTGGATCGGGTTGCGCGTGCGCCCTGCTACCTTGCCGCCCAGTGCGTCACTGACGATGCCCGCTAGCTGCGCGGTAGTGGTGATCGGCTGCTCCTTGCGGGCTGCTACGATCCGTCGGGCGACTCGGCGGCTAGCTGTCTCCTCGCCATACTCGTAGAGCAGGTTGGCAAGCTCCTCCTCGTCGAGGTCGGCTAGCAGGTCGGCGGCAGTTGGCCCGCCACTTGCGGACTGGTTCATCCGCATATCCAGTGGCGCGTCCGTGCGGAAGGAGAAGCCGCGCTCTCCCTGGTCAAGCTGCATTGAACTGAGGCCGAGGTCGAGCAGCACGCCGTCCACCTCCCCCGCCTCCCAGCCCCATGTGCTGGCGGCAAGCTCTGTCATCTGCGCGAAGTTGCCCTGGGCCAGACGATAGCGGGCAGCGAACGGCTGCAATCGCTCCGCTGCCAACGCCATCGCGCTGCGGTCAAGGTCTATGCCCAGCAGCAAGCCGTCTGGCGCACTAGCCTCAAGCATACCCCCTGCATGGCCGCCCGCCCCCAGCGTGCCGTCAACGTAACGACCACCAGGCCGGATGTTCAGCCCCGCCAACGCTTCTGCATACAGTACCGAGATGTGCATTTGTTAACGTCCACCAACCCCTACCCTGCCCACCCCGCGAAAGGGAGGAGAGGATTATGGCTTAGAACAACCCAACTAGTTGGGCCGAGATGTTGTCAATGTCCTCGCTGACCTGTGCTTCAAGGTTCTGCCACTTCTGCCTGGCCCAGATTTCGATGTAGGTGTTCATGCCCACCACCACCGTGTCGCCCTCGACTTCAGCGTGCTGGCGGAGCATGGTTGGCACGGCGATTCGGCCCTGAGCATCCAGTTCCACATCGCTAGCCCCACCAAAGAAGAAGTGCTGCATATTGCGGGCGTTGCGGTCGGCCAGCGACAACTGACTGAGCCGTTCGGCCAGCTTGTTCCAGGCATCCATTGGAAAGAGGTAGAGGCAGTGGTCGGGGCTACGGGTAAGCACTGCGGTGCTGCCGAGCGAGTTGCGAAACCGAGCCGGTATCGCCAGCCGCCCCTTAGCATCCATAGTGTGTTCAAACGAGCCGAGGAACATCGCTTCTTCCCTCAAAACTAGAACATTCTAGACAAAGAAGACCGGCAGAGTGGGGGAGGATGGCCCCTCACCCGCTCACCGGCTTCTCGATCTGTATGGCGGCTGGCTGCTCCCCTCTCGGAGGGGGGAGGATGGCCCCTCTCCCCTCGCCTGAGCAGCAGGCCGCTGGTCTGCGGTCGGCACCGACGCTATTGGTCGCAAGTGCTGGTTAGGATGAGCGGTCAGATGGCCCCTGCCCTTCACCCACCAGCAAGCTGTACGACCTTGTGTGGCTAGCTGGGTGCTGTGGTCGCCTGGAGTTTAGATGGCCCCTAAACTCTGGTTGCGCTTGGAAGGGAGGAAGTTATCCACTTTCTTCCCCACTTTTCCCCACTTTGCACCCCACTTATCCACATTATACTCATTTTCTGCCAAAATGCAATAGGTAGCCGCCACCAATTTGCCAAAATGTGAAGAATAGTACACGTGTTCTGCCATTCTGTGCGCTTGCCAGCTTGCAGCGGTCGTTTGTGGACAAACCCCCTGATTCTGGTGGATAAGAGGGGCAATTTGTGGATAAACCCCTTGACAGACACAACATCTTGTGATACCCTTTATCTTGTGCTTTTAGTCGTCCCCAAACCCAAGATGTAGTCTCCACCAGCCTTCAGCGGCGGGTGGGCAGCTACCTGGCACCCGCTTCGGCCCAGCTTTCTTGCGAATTGGCAAGAACAGGCCGCGTTATCGCAATCGAGGCTAACTTATGCGCTGTCCCTACTGCCACCAGGACGACTCGCGGGTGATCGACTCGCGGGACACTGCCGACAATGATGGCATCCGCCGTCGCCGCGAGTGCATGGCTTGCAGTCAACGCTTCACCACCTACGAGCGGGTGCAGCCAGTCAGCATTGCGGTAATCAAGAAGGATACCCGCCGCGAGGAGTACAGCCGCGAGAAGCTGTTGGAGAAGATCATGATCTCCTGCTCCAAGCGACCGATCAGCAGGCAAGCGATCACCAACATGGTTGACGAGATCGAAGCGACCATCTTCCGCACGGGGGAGAGCGAAGTTCCCAGCCAGATGATCGGCGAACTGGTGTTGGAGAAGCTGCGTAAGCTAGACCATGTGGCCTACATCCGCTTCGCCAGCGTCTACCGCAACTTCCGCGACATTGGCAGTCTGCGCCAGGAGCTAGAGTCGTTGGAGGAGCCGAAGCTGGCTGCTGAACCAGCGGCAGTGTTGGACGACGGCTCGCGGCGGGTGGGCCGCCCCCGCCGTACCGCAGCAAAGAAGGGGCGACGCGCAGCTAGCAGCCTCAAGGAGGTAGCGGATGAACGAAGATCGTTATGAACGCGGCTGGCGTACGCTGGCGCAGTTGGATGCGGTGGGCGGGCAGCGAGTAGTAGACCGCTTGAATGCTGTTGCTCCCGACCTGGCCCGCTACACCGTCGAGTTTGCCTTTGGCGATGTTGTCTCCCGCCCTGGCCTGGAGCTAAAGAGCCGTGAGATAGCTACCGTTGCCGCCCTGACCGCTCTGGGCAACGCGCCCGCCCAACTAAAGTTTCATATGGCGGCTGCGCTCAACGTTGGCTGTAGCCGTGTGGAGTTGGTCGAGATAATCATCCAGATGGCCGTCTACGCGGGCTTCCCTGCCGCCCTGAACGCTGCCTATCTGGCCCAGGAGCTTTTTGCCGAGCAGGACGCGGTGGCAGAGTAGCAGGCAGTAAGTAGTGCTAGGCGGGAAGTGGATAGGTGCGGCCTTGCGCCCGCCGCTGAACATCAATCAACATTTAAGTTCAAGGAGTATATCCATGCGGATCGTTCGTCACTTTACGCGAGAGGGCAGTGACCCCTACGCAGGTATCAACTTTGTAGCACGAACCTCGAAAATCAGCAACCCCGACGGCTCGGTAGTCTTCAAGGCCGAAAACGTGATGGTGCCAGATAGCTGGTCGCAGGTGGCGGTGGACATCCTAGCCCAGAAGTATTTCCGCAAGGCTGGGGTAGCCGCCACGCTGAAGCCAGTGGAGGAGCAAGGCGTACCAGAATGGCTCTGGCGCAGTGTGCCAGACGAGGGCGTAGACAGTAGCAGGTCGTGTGGCGAGACCGACTCGCGGCAGGTCTTCCGCCGCATGGCTGGCACCTGGACCTACTGGGGCTGGCGGGCGGGATACTTCAGCAGCGAGGCGGACGCGCGCACCTTCTACGAAGAACTTTGCTTCATGCTGGCCCGCCAGATGGCCGCCCCGAACTCGCCGCAATGGTTCAACACGGGGCTACACTGGGCCTACGGCATCGTAGGCCCGGCCCAGGGCCACTACTACGCCGACGAGCAGGGAGCAGTCCACCGCAGCACCAGTGCCTACGAGCGGCCTCAGCCCTCCGCCTGCTTCATCCAGTCGGTTAGTGACGACCTGGTGAACGAGGGCGGCATTATGGACTTGTGGACGCGGGAAGCGCGCATCTTCAAGTACGGTTCTGGCACCGGCAGTAACTTTAGCTCTATCCGTGGTGAGAACGAGCCACTGTCCGGCGGTGGCAAGTCGAGTGGGCTGATCAGCTTTCTCAAGATCGGCGACCGCGCAGCCGGGGCGATCAAGAGCGGTGGCACCACCCGACGTGCCGCCAAGATGGTGATCCTCAACGTAGATCACCCCGATATTGAGCAGTTTATTGACTGGAAGGTGATCGAGGAGCAGAAGGTAGCCGCCCTGGTTGCGGGTAGCAAGCTCTGCCGCAAGCACCTGACCGAGATTGCCACCAGCTACCTCAACGCGCACGCCGAGGGGGTGAATGGGCAGGGGCCGAGCCTGCTAGTAGAACACAAGCGGGCGATCCGCCGCGCAAGGCAGGCTGGCGTGCCAGAGGGGATGATCCAGCGCGTCTTGCAGGCGGCAACCCAGGGCTTCGAGGGCTTCCAGTTCCCTGAGTACACCACCGATTGGGATAGCGAGGCCTACATGACCGTGGCTGGGCAGAACTCTAACAACAGTGTGCGGGTCAGCAATGCCTTCTTGCAGGCGGTAGCTGCGGATGGCGATTGGCAACTAACCTTCCGCACCAACGGCAAGGTGAGCAAGACGCTCAAGGCCCGCGACCTCTGGCAGAAGATTGCCGCCGCAGCCTGGGCCTCTGCCGACCCTGGTCTTCAGTATGACACTACGATCAACGAGTGGCATACTAGCAGCAACGATGGTGTTATCAATGCTAGCAACCCGTGCAGCGAATATATGTTTCTGGATGATACCGCCTGCAACCTGGCTAGCCTCAATCTGCTTACCTTCAAGAGCGATGTCGCTGGCGAAGCGGTCAAGATTGCCGACCTGGAGTACGCCTGCCGCCTCTGGACCATGGTCTTGGAGATCAGCGTGCTGATGGGTCAGTACCCCAGTCAGGAGATCGCCGAACGCAGCTACAAGTACCGCACCCTCGGCCTCGGCTATGCCAACCTCGGCGCACTGCTGATGCAGTTGGGTATCGGCTACGGTTCATCGCAGGGCTATGCTATCTGTGCTGCAATCACTGCGCTGATGACTGGGGCCGCCTACGCTCAGTCCGCCGCCATTGCCGGTGAGGTGGGCGCATTCGCTCGCTTCGAGGCCAACCGCGAGCCGATGCTGCGGGTGATCCGCAACCACCGCCGGGCTGCTTACAACGCCGCCGCCGCCGAGTACGAGGGGCTGACTGTCACCCCGCGTGGCATAAGCCCTGCCCTTAGCCCTGCATCCCTGCTGGCAGCAGCCCGTAGGGTGTGGGACGAGGCGTTGAGTGCAGGCGAGGCACATGGCTACCGCAACGCGCAGGTCAGCGTGCTGGCCCCAACTGGTACTATCGGCCTGATCATGGACTGCGACACCACAGGCATCGAGCCAGATTTCGCTCTGGTGAAGTTCAAGAAGCTGGCGGGTGGTGGCTACTTCAAGATCGTCAACCAATCGGTGCCGCCCGCCCTGCGCTTGCTCGGCTACACGGAGGCGCAGATCGACGCGATCATCAAGTACACTATTGGTCACGGTAGCCTGCTAGGTGCGCCAGCGATCAACCATGAGACGCTGCGGACGCGAGGTTTCGACGACGCGGCTCTCCAGCGGCTGGAAGCGGCCCTGCCAACCGCCTTCGAGCTTGAGTTCGCCGTCAACCCCTGGACGCTGGGCGAGGAGTTCTTGCGCGATCAGCTACACCTGACTGCGGAGCAAATCGCGGCTGGCAACCTGCTCGGCACGCTCGGCTTCAGCAAGGACGAGATCAGCGCGGCCAACGACTATGTGTGTGGCACGATGACGGTGGAGGGCGCGCCCGGCCTGCGTGATGAACACCTCCCCGTCTTCGACTGCGCCAACCGCTGCGGGCGCAAGGGCCAACGCTACCTGGCGGCCTCGGCTCACCTGCAAATGATGGCGGCGGCTCAGCCCTTCATCAGTGGCGCGATCTCCAAGACGATCAATATGCCCAGCGAGGCAACGATCCGCGACGTGGAGGAGGCGTATATGCAGAGTTGGCGGCTCTGCCTCAAGGCGGTCGCGCTCTATCGCGATGGCTCGAAGCTCAGCCAGCCGCTTAACAGCGGTAGCGAGGACGACATAGCGGACGAGGAGACGTTGGAGGAGGTAGCCGCCAGCACGCCTGGCTTTGCCGCGCAGGTGGAGCAGCTAGCTGCCAGCTACGCCAGTGAAGTGCAGCAGGCTGTGGTGCGCCGCCGCCTACCGAATCGCCGCAGCGGGTACACCCAGAAGGCACGCATTACCGGCCACAAAATCTACGTCCGCACCGGTGAGTACGAAGACGGCACCCTCGGCGAAATCTTCATCGATATGCACAAGGAGGGCGCGGCCTTCCGCAGCCTGATGAATTGCTTCAGCATCGCTATCAGCCTCGGCTTGCAGTACGGCGTGCCGCTGGAGGAGTTTGTGGATGCCTTTGTCTACACCCGCTTTGAGCCGAACGGCATGGTAGCGGGCAACGACCACATCAAGATGGCGACCTCGGTGATCGACTACATCTTCCGCGAACTGGCGATTAGCTACCTCGACCGCCTCGATCTCGCGCACATCCCTGGCGACGATGGCGAAGCGATCCGCAGCGACGCGGTACGCCAGCTTGAGCCAACCCACGCGATCATCAACGCTGGACCTGCCGCCCCCAGCAGCCACCTGCGTCCGCTAGACAGGCTGGCAGGCAACGGCCACACTGCCGACGCGCACGCCAGTGACAGCCACGCCGTCAGCAGCCCGCTGGTCAGTAACGGCCATGGCAACAGTACGGCGGTTGCACTAGCCAGCACGATCACTCTCGTTCGTAGCACCGCCAGCCAGCAGGCCGAGGCGAAGCTGAAGGGCTATGAGGGGGAGGACTGCCCAGAGTGCGGCCAGTTCACCCTTGTTCGCAACGGCACCTGCATGAAGTGCGATAGTTGCGGCGCGACGACGGGGTGCAGTTGATCGGCGGAGGGAAGTAGCAAGTAGTAGTAGGGGCGGGTGGCGACACCTGCCCCGCTTGTGCTACACGGGGGATCGCTACTTTCTCTAGCTAGACCCCGTGCTGTGCAAAGTAGCTTCAAAGGACGATCCGCTTGGCATCGTCAGGTTGTAGGCAATGAAAAGGGGGCAGCTTTCGCTCCCCGCAGAAGGCCTCTCCCCTTTTGAGGTCACGCCTATGGCAACTATACACCATCCAATGGGTAGTGTCAGCGATTTTGGGCAACGGCACGCCCCTTGCTCATCAATCCTCATCTCAACAAAGGAGTATTCACAACATGGCTGAAGCAGAACACATCCAGGTACAACACATCCTGATCGGCTTCAAGGGCAGCGTCCCTGGCAAGCCAATCAGCCGCAGCAAGGAGGAGGCCAAGACCCTTGCCTATGACCTCCTGAGCCAGGCCCAGGGTGGAGCCGACTTTGACGGGCTGGTGAAGCAGTACACCGACGACTCGCACCCTGGCATCTATGGGATGTCCAACAAAGGGGTCAAGCCCGCTCAAGGCGAATACCAGCGCACCCAGATGGTACCTGCCTTCGGCAACGCGGGCTTCCCGCTCGAAGTGGGCGGCGTAGGTATCGCCGACTTCGATACCACTACCAGCCCCTACGGTTGGCACATCGTCAAACGCACTAAGTAGCCAATAAGGTGAGAGGGCGCACTACTTCCATGCTGCGCCCTCTACTTCTGCCCCGCGTACTTCTGGAAGTAGCCCTCGTCCAGGCGGCTGAGGGTGTAGCTCGCTTCCTCGATCACGCCCAGTTTGTACTCGATCATCAAGTCTACTAGCTGCTTGCCGTCGATCAACACGATCTGGCGGTCGATCTTTGCCACATACTCCTTTGCTTCGCGGGTAAAGCGGCTGGTGGTGATGAACACGCCGATCACTGCCTTGCGGATACCCGCCAGTGACCCCTCGAACTCCTGCAACATTGGCCGCCCAACCGGATGGCTGGTAGCGTTTGGCCTGGATGTAGACAGTATAGAGGTTGAGCTTGTCGTTGCCCCGCACAATGCCGTCAATGCCCTCGTCACCGCTCGCCTTCGTCACCTGCGCGTTCACCTCCTTGCGCGAGCCGCCGCTGTATCCCATCGCCACCAGCAGATCAACGCAGAGGTACTCGAACAGGCGGGGGGAGGCCTGCAAGATGCGGGCGATCAATTCGTCACCGAGCAGCTTCTGCAAGGCCAGATAGTCAGCCTCGATGCGCTCCTTGAGAGGGGCAGCCTGGGGCGGAGTGGCTAGCAATTCGCTGGTCGCAATCAGCGGCTGCTTGCTGGCTATCCCCTTTGGCAGGCGGCCCGGCTGCTTGCCCGGCTTGCCCCGCAGCGTACGTAGTCCCAGCTTGGTGATCCGCAGCCGTCCCCAACTGGTGCGCCGCAGCAGCCGCAGGTCGCTCAACTCGTCGCGGGCGTTTGCCACCCGGTTGCTGAAGCGTGCTTGCTGCTCATCATCCGCCAGGCCCATGCCGAACTGGGCGGCAAGCTGACTGCTCAACTGCTCTAGCCCATGTTCGTGGCGGTCTTCCAGCGACCGCAGTAGCGTCAGCAATAGAGCTTGCACGTCGGGGATGGACATCGGATTCCCTCAAAAGAGAGCGCACCAAAGTACGCATTATGGCCGCTATTCTTCGCAGAAGTAGTCTAGGTCTATCTTCTTGCCCGCGTAAGTTGTCACTTCAGCGTGGCCCACGTTGGCGCAAGGACTCGTAGAGGGCGATGCTACCCGCGACAGCAGCATTGAGCGACTCGACCTGACCGTGCATTGGTAGGCGCACCAGGAAGTCGCACTTCTCGCGGGTCAGGCGTTGCAGGCCGCTCCCCTCGCTGCCAACCACAATCAACAGCGGGCCAGTAAGGTCAGCACTCTCAAACAGGTGATCGCCAGTCTCGTCCAGCCCCGCTACCCAGACACTTTTGGCCTGCAACTGCTCGATAGTGCGTGGCAGGTTGGTTATCTCGGCGATCTGAAGGTGTTCAACCGCCCCAGCAGAGGAGTTGCTGACCGCGGGGGTGATGCTGGCGGCGCGGCGGTTGGGCAGCAGTACCGCAGCCACCCCCACTGCCTCGGCAGCGCGTAGGAGGGTACCGACGTTCTGGGGGTCTTGCAGGTGGTCAAGAGCGAGCAGGAGGGGATTGGTAGTTACATCCAGGGCGGCCAGGATGTCGTCGAAGTCGGCTAGCGGGTAGTCACTCACTTCCAGGGCAATCCCCTGGTGGTTGGCTCCGCTAGTAAGCTGGTCCAGGCGTTCACGTGGGGTGTTCTCCACCCGCACCGCCGCTGCTTTCGCCAGGGCTATTGCCTGCTCCAAGGTGCTGCTGCTCTCGCTCTTGACCCCTTCGGCCAGCAGCAGGCGGTGAACATTGCGCCGCCCGGCCCGCAGTGCCTCGCGCACAGCATTGCGCCCGTAAAGTAGCTCCATCACTCACCCTCCGTCGGCTGGCGGGTTCTAGCTAGCTGCTGGCGGTGCTGGGCGTGTCGCTCTTGCTGTCGGCTTTGGCTTCGCTCTTGCCCTCTGCCTTAGCCTCCGCCTTGCCCTCTGCCTTAGCCTCCGCCTTGCCTTCTGCCTTGCCCTCTGCCTTGCCTTCCGCCTTGCCCTCTGCCTTGCCCTCACTGGCGGACGGTTCGCTGTTGCCCTCGCCGCTGTCTACGGCACCCCAGCGGCTCGACTTGCTAGCAGTGCTGTCGCTCATATACCAGCCCGTCCCCTTGAAGACGATCCCCGTGGCTTGCAGTACACGCTTGGCCGTGGCTCCACATTCGCAAGTGTAGATTGGCTCGGCATCAAAGCCCTGCCGCTTCTCAAACTGGCTGCCACAATCGGGGCAACGGTATACGTAAATTGGCATTGTACTAGACTCCCCTGGTTGAGTGGCCTGTTTACTGCTGGCGCAAGTACGCCTCTACGCTCAATTGTACCAAATGCCTTAGCACTCTGCAAGTTTGAGTGCTAACCCGCTGGCTGACAGCCAAAAGCCCCCCTCTGGCAACAGAGAGGGGCTAGAACGACGGTTGGTTAGCGCAGGAAGGTGAGGAAGCTGAAGCTGCCAATGAAGGTGGCAGCAAGGAGCGACACCGCGATCAGTGCGCCAGTCAGCACGTCGCTCTGGAAGGTGGCAGCCATCAGTTGACCGTAGCCCGGCACTGCCTTGATCTGCTGGGCAGCCTGCAAGCCCTTTGCCACAATCGGGAAGCTGATCAGCGCGAGTAGTGCGAACCAGGGGAACACGCCAAGCAGCACACCCACGAGCAGACTGACGTAGGCACTGATCGCGATCACCCAACTGAACTTGAGCGCACCATCCACCCCGAAGGCGACGACTGGTGTGTTCTTGTTCGCCAGCTTGTCGGCCCTCCACTGCAAGAAGCTGTGGTTGAGCAGGATCGCCGTGGTCAGCAGGCCAGTGGGCAGGCTAGCGAGGAAGGCGGCCCAACTGATCACCCCGGTTTGGGTATAGTAGGCACCCATCACAGGCAGTACGCCGAAGCTGAATAGCACGCCGATTTCGCCGAGGCCACGCCCGATGTAGCCGTAAGCAATCGGTGGGGCGACGTAGAAGTAGGCCAGTAGGAAGCCGAGGACGGCGAAGATCAACACCTGCCAGCCAGTGAGGAAAGCAAGACCAACCCCGCAGGCCAGGGCGACCGCAAAGAGGATAGCGGTGAGCAGGCCAACCTGCCCAGTGGTCATCACCCCGCTGACCAGCACGCCGCTGTGGGTGGCAACTTCACCTTCGCTCTCCGTCGCCAGGGTGTCGGCCCCACTCTTGTAATCCCAGTAGTCGTTGACTGTATTGGAGGCCAGGTGGGCCGCCGCTGCGCCGACTACGGTCAGCACGAAGGTGAAGAAGTTGAACTGGTGGGTGACGGCGGTTGCCAGCAACGTACCCAGCACCACCGGTAGGATCATCACCAGCACCACCCCAGAGCGGGTCGCCTTCGCCAGCAAGCGCACCTGCTCGCCTAGCGTCTTGTTCTCTACCTTGCCACTCTCGTTAATCCAGCCAAAGCCGCTGCCAGCGGCAGGCTTGAACTTCGGCTGCTCGCTGCCTGCCTGCGCTGCCTGCGCGACGGCGGTGTTGAGATCGCTAGCGGCATTCTCGTTCTGCGTGTTCTCGTTCATTGTGATACCTCTTTCGGCTGGCGCAAACTGTGCTGCGCTGTACTGCTGGCGTGGGCCACCCCGCCCTTGCTGCTAGTGGGCGGCGGCCTCGATCACCTCGGCGGCGTTCACTCCACCACCCGTCCAGGGGTTGAGCAGTTCGTGGCCCGTCTCGGCATCCAGGAAGTAGCGGCGGTTCTTGTCGGCCTCGTAGTAATTGGCGAGCTTGACCTCGGTGGCCTTGATGATCGCTGGGCTGACTGGCAGGTTGTCAATGAAGAACTGGGCGGCGGGAGCGTTGCTAGTCAACACTTGATAGGCGTGTTCCTGCTCGCTTTGCTCCATGATGTACATCTCACCCATGCCCTGGATGCACTCGCTGGGCTGATCCGGGCCGATGTAGAAGCTGACCTTGGGGTTGATCGCCAGGTTCTTGCGCTTGCGGCTGTCGCTTAGCACCGAAGCGTAGAAGCGCAAGCCGAACTGGTCGCTCTCACCCACCACTGGGAAGAACTCGAAGCCCATGTAGAGGCCGGTGATCCAGGGCTGGTTGTCGTCGCTGGTGGCAACAAAGAAGGTGTTGTGCTGGCTAAGAATACGTGTCAATTCCTCAACTTGCTGGCTGTTCATCGCAAAATCCTCTCCTTACGCACTGTCATAATGGCGGAGCGTCTGCCCAGACGCTGTACAACCTGGCCGCTCCAATAGTTATTTTAATCACAATCTGGTCAAATGTCAAGGGCTGGGCATGATCTTTGAGTATGAGAATGGTGAGAGAGCCTCAACCACCCGATTTCGTGTGCCAAAACTGCTCGCAACCTAGTTCTGACGGCTGCCTAGCGGTTTTGGTGGAAAACAAGTTGACATTTGCAATTAGTTGCGCTATTATATAGGTGAGCCACCAGCATAGCAGATTGCTGCTGGTCTCCCGCTCTCCGCTCCTCCCCTCGATTTCTGGCTCATACAACGTAGTGTGAGGCAGTGCTTATGGCATTGTCTCGCTTCTGGCTACCCCCTCAGCAAGCAGGTGCAGCGATGGTAACAAGTCACAATCAGGTCAAGCACGACCTCCCCCTTCCCTTGGTGCCAGTCAGCCACGCCACCATTGACGACCTGCGCGCCGCAATCCAACAGTTCGAGCCAGATGCCGACTTCAGCGTAGTAGAGCAGGCTTACAACTTCGCCCGCGCCGCCCATGAGGGCCAGTCGCGCCGTAGTGGAGAGCCGTACATCCAGCACCCGCTGGAGGTTGCTCTGATCGTGGTGCGCGATGTCCATCTGGTCAACCGTGAAGCTTTGGCGGCAGCCCTGTTGCATGACGTGATCGAGGATACTCCCTGCACGAAGGAACACATTGAGAAGGAGTTTGGCACCCGCATTGCAGAACTGGTGGATGGGCTGACCAAGCTGGAGAAGTCGCAGTTTGGCGAACACAGTGGGGTTGGCTCTGGCCCCGAAGTCAGTGCCGAGCGGCAGGCTGAGATGGTAAAGGAACATCAGCAAGCCGAGAATATGCGGAAGATGTTCCTTGCTATGGCGGAAGATTTGCGGGTCGTCTTCATCAAGCTGGCCGACCGCCTGCACAATATGCGGACGCTAGCCGCCCAGCCTGCCCACAAGCACAAGCGGATCGCCAACCAGACGCTTGACATCTTCGCTCCCCTTGCCAACCGCTTTGGTATGTCGGCGATCAAGAACGAGTTGGAAGACCTCTGCTTCCGCTACCTCGAACCCGAAGCCTACGCCCAGGTGCAGAGCGACCTGCAACGGCGCAAGGCGGGCGACGACCGCTATCTGGCCCAGATGATTGCTGAGATTCGTAGCAGCCTGGCCGACATCGGCATTGATGTGGTGGTCAAGGGGCGTAGCAAGCACCTGTTTGGTGTGTGGCGCAAGATGCAGCGTAAGAACCGCCCCGCGGACGAAATCTATGACGTGCTAGGTATTAGGGTGATCATCCCCTCGGAGGAGGGCGACCTGGAAAGCTCTGCTGTGGGCAAAAGTAGCCCCGGCTGGCGCAAGTGCTACACCGCACTGGGCATCATCCACAGCATCTGGCGGCCAATTATTGCTGAGTTCGACGACTACCTGGGTTCGCCTCGCAACGGCATCTACCGCTCGCTGCACACGGCAGTGCATGGCCCAGACGGTCGCTCGGTGGAGATTCAGATTCGCACCAGCAATATGCACGAGGAGGCAGAGTACGGTCTTGCTGCCCACTGGCGGTACAAAGAGGACTCACCCGCTGACGAAAAGCTGCTGGACAAGATCGCTAGCCTGCGCCGCCTGATCGACTGGATGAAAGACGTGAGTAGCCCCAGCCAGTTTGTTGAGGACTTCAAATCGGAGGCCTTCCAGGACTATATCTACGTCTTCACCCCTAACGGTGATGTGCGCGAACTGCCTGCTGGCTCGACCCCGGTTGACTTTGCCTACCACATCCACAGCGACATCGGCAACCACATGATCCAGGCGATTGTGGATGGCAAGACGGCGAGCTTTAGTACCCCCTTGCAGAACGGCCAGGTGGTGGAGGTGATCACCAACAAGGTGCTACGTCCCGGCCCTACCCGCGATTGGCTGGACGAGAGCAAGAACTTCGTCAAATCCCCCTCGGTGCGGGCTAAAATCAAGCAATGGTTCCGTCGTCAGCAGCGTGACGAGAACATCACCGAAGGTAAGCGCATCCTTGACGCAGAACTGCGAAGCCTGGGCCTTACCCGCCTGAGCTACGAAGATATCGCCTCCTACTTCTCGCGCACCCGCTTCCGTACCACGGATGAGTTCCTTGCTGCCATCGGCTATGGCGAGATCACCGGCCAGATGATCAGCGATAAGTTCCCCAAGACTGTGCTTGATCGGGCTGAAGGGGAACAGGAGGAGGAGGCGAAGGAGAAGATCAGCAAGCTATCGCTGCCCAGCGAGGAGCAGGGTAAGCTGGTCATTGACGGTTCGCGCAGCATCGCCTGGTCGCCTGCCCATTGCTGCAACCCCATGCCCGGCGATGAGGTGACAGCCTACTCGACCAAAGTGAGCAAGATCACCATCCACCGCGCCGACTGTGCCAACGTCGGCGGCTTCGACCCGGATCGCCTATTCAAGGTAGAGTGGGGAACCCACGGCCAACGCTACCCAGTGGCCGTGATGATCAATGCACTCGACAGTTCGGGCGTGCTGCACAAGATCACTGGCATCATCTCCGAGGAGAAGGTAAACATTGCGATGATCAACACCGCCCGCGAGGAACGGCGCGGCACAGTCAGCGTCACGGTGACGTTGGAGGTGAGCGGCGTGTCGCAACTGCGCCAGGTGTTGGCCCGCATCAGCGCGATCAAGGAGGTCTACTCTGCTACCCGCCTGACCAACGAGAGCGGTAGCAGTAACCGACCTCCGCAGCCTACCACCCAGCGTAGCGGCCAGCGGCCCAGCACCCCCTCCGCCAGCCCTCCGCCAGCCACGCCTGCCCGTGGTGGCTCGCTACGAAGCAACCCGCTACGCAGCAGCAACCAGCAGCGCATCATCCCCAACCCACCACGTAGCAGCCGCCTACGCCGCCCAGCCTGAGCCAGCCGAAGATTCAGCAATTCTGTTCG
>Ga0209511_1001276_pt1 | contig 22772 bp, 12 predicted proteins | sample SSSSmetaG_FD_184141 | JGI IMG/M metagenome (GOLD analysis project Ga0209511, IMG submission 184141) | Glacier valley bacterial and archeal communities from Borup Fiord, Nunavut, Canada, to study Microbial Dark Matter (Phase II) - ​SSSS... | ecosystem: Environmental > Aquatic > Freshwater > Ice >... | reverse complement strand
TAATTACCCAGCTTTTTCTACATGGTACCTGTTTGTCGGTGAGTTGATAAAGGATCACCTTTTGATCTCTTTGATGTTTAGACGGTAGACAAAACAGCAGCTGAAGATGATCCAAGAGCTGCTTTGTTCAGGGAGGGCGGGCCCATGTGGATAGGAAAGGGGAATTCTAAAATCAGGTATTTTACAATTTATACCGGGTACGAACTAACAAAAAGAACTGCGAAGTGGAATCATTGGTGAGACAAGTTAGTTTAAATTAGTTATCCAGTAATTAAAAAAACAGTATGAAGAGTTTTAAAACAATTGAAAGTAACTTTGATGCGGTGACACCTAAATGTCAGTCTGCCATAATCGGTGGTACAGGTACGCAGTTATCAAATATCCAGCTTCAAGCGCTCTTCTTCATCTAATGTTCCATGTGGAACAAAGCGAAAGCTTGTAATTTAAGATCTGTATTGCAGGGTAATTCCAGCTATTACTGTTCCACGTAGAACAGCATGATTGCCCATCATTTAAAGACTGGTAACGACGGGTTTTAAACGCAACGTTTTATATTCTACCTGGAACAGAACGATGGAGTGCCAACTTTGCATTTTTAGTGTATTTGCTTTATGAGTTTGCGTATGTTGTACCATGATCAATCTTAGGGCCTACCATTTTCAGCTTGTTAAGTGTAGCGGGTAAATGAGGTGGATAATGCATCACTTGAATTGGTGGCGTTTTGAATAAAGCAGTTAATTTAGATTGCACATTCAAATAGCTAATAAAGGATGCAACTTCAATTCTTGAATCAAAAAGGCGCACAGACTAGTTCAATTCAAGATAAGCGAGTGTTGGCTATACATTATCGGCCTCGTGATTACCCAAAGAAGAATCTCTATTTTTTGGAAAGAATTCTCTTACTAAAAAGGATATGCAATCATTGTTTGCTTCACAAAGTGTAAGACCAAATAGGATAGAGGCATGTAATAAGGAGATTTTTCGGGTTTAATGTGTGGCAATGTTGCTTTGTTCCACGTGGAACAATACGTTGGCAGCAGAATCAACTAATTGGAAATGAGAAGTACAGATAAAATAAAGGATGTTCAGGTTGGTGGCGAAAAAACCTTATTTAGGAGATCTTGCATCCCAAGATTAAATAAGGCGCGTGTATTTTGGATCATAAGAATAGCGATCACTGCCGGCTCTAGCTTTTGTGGTATAATACCCCAGGCAGACAACATCAGTATGGTGAGAAACACGATGAAAAATGAATAGTATTTTCTGGCCTTATTTCTAAGTGCGGGGTAAATTAGATGTAGAGGGAAAGCCCATAAAATATTCCAATTATATCGAGTCTCTGCATGATCTGAAACGAACCAGAGGTATAGAAAAAAAATTCCGAGTAAGCCACAAATTGAAAAGAGCATTAAATCTATCATACGCGATGCCGTGGCATTGAAAGAAAACCCAACGACAGCCAAAAACAATAACCAAAATAAGAGAACAGGGCTGATAAGTGTAATCGAGTTTTGACTTTTTTTACCCTGTAGCACAATAAGTTCGCTGCTAATTAAAGTTTGACCATTTAGAAGCCGCATTGTTTTTAAGGCTCCATATAACCCGTCGGGCATGAAGGTTTCTTCATATGGGGTAATCAATCGATCTGCCGGGCTACCGATTACAATATTGGTTGCAAATTTCATCCATAAATCGCTGTATAAATAGGGCTCTTCATGCTCTCTAAAACTAGTGGCACCTTGTTTAATCTCATTACTGATAAAGAAATCTTTTCCAATGCCAGTCTGTAGCACATCTCTTAATTTGGTTGAACAGTTAACCTTTGTCCAGTCGTACAGGTAATATCTATTTTCCGGCAGGTATAATCTGAAAAGTTCATCAGAAATTTTTTGTTTTTGAAGCTGGCTTAGATTCAGCTCTTGTTCAACGATACGATGGGGGTCTTGATAGGCAGATGCTAGGTAATCTGAATAATTATAAATAGATTCTGTATAACGGAGCGTACCCTGAATGAATTTTAAATAAAAGTATTCGTCATTAAAATCAAAAGTTCCAAAATTAAAAACCTCATCTATTTTATTTAAACGATCGTTGATCCTGATAGCAGAATGCCCCCAGGCAGTATAGAAATCAGATGCCGGGCTTTCGGTAAGAAGACTTATAGTAGTTGAATCACTCAGTATTGGAAATGATGACCCGTTACTTTTATGCGGCCAAATAATACTGAGTATGAACGAGGCTATTAAAAGAAAAAAAAATTTCATCAGCACAATTGATGTTAAAAGTAAGGCTGTTCAGAAATATGAAGGAGTACCTAAAAATGTCTTTTAAGAAGGTAGAAGTTTTCTTTATCGCGCATTCTGATATTGTCTTTCTCAGTCTTGTCGGCGAAACCACAAAGGTGCAAAACACCATGAATCATGACCCGGTGCAATTCATCTGTTTCTGTCTGATCATACGTATCTGCATTTTCTCCGACACGTTCAACGCTTATAAATATATCACCCTCAATTTGTCCTTTCTTAATTGAATGATCAAAGGTGATAACGTCAGTAAATGTATGGTGGGCAAGATAGGTTTGATTCAAACCCAACAAATACGCATCTGAACAAAATATAAAATTTAACTCACTGAGTTTTTGACGCTCATTTTGTATACAGGACTTTATCCAGGCCTTAAGGAAAGTTGTATTCCTGGCTTCAAAATCAATATCTTCATTAAAAAAATTAATAGGAAGGTTGCTCATTAAGAGATGCAGACACGTTATGGCTTGTAGCTAATCTACTCAAAACAATTTAGTACCTGAATGTTAACTCGATTTCGTTTCCAGATTTATTAAAAACAACCTGATCTGCAAGGTGCTGTATTATGTAAATACCACGCCCACTAAACAATTCAATATTTTCTGCGAGAGTTGGATCAGGAATAGAAGTATAGTCAAAGCCGTCTCCCTCATCTTTTATCGAAAATATGAGTTTTTTTCCATGCTCAGATTCTACGTTGATATAGACTTTTTTACCAGGATTCTCTTTATTGCCGTGCAAAATTGAATTTATGACAGCCTCATTCATACATGTCAGAATATTGGCATAAATTTCTTCAGGTATTGAGAGTTCATCCTTAAGGTTATCTATAAACTTTTCTAGTTCTGTGATGCTCTCAAGTTTAGACGCCAACTGAAGGGTGTAAAGCTTGTTTTCGCTGGATAAAGTTTGACTGTTTTCCATTAAATTAGTTCCCTTCATTAAGTGTCTTAAAGTACGAATTTATTCTTGTTTTATAAAACGAATTTAGATCAGGAAGTATTGTTTTAATTAGGTTTTCGTCTTGTAATTTTTCCATATCTACCTTTTTTAAAACAGCTATTTCACTTGGAGCCAACGTTTTTCCTTCTTTTGCTTCGCGTTTATTATCTTGATCCTGCTCTCTTCCTGCCTTATCAGCCTCCAGGAGACGCGACATGATCTCTTTTTGTCTTGACAACAAATTATTGTCAAGCCTTCTGTTTAAAAGGTCAGTTTCGGTTTCATCCATCTTTTTGAGAGCCTGATTTAAAGAGCTGTTAGGTTTTCCACCTTCTTTATTCAGCCGTTCAAATGCTTCACGTAAGGCTTGTTGTCGGGCTGCCATTTGAGCCAGTTCCTGTGACATATTTCCGGGATTTGTACGGGAATTACCACTTTTTTGTTGCATTTCCTTATTAAGGCTCTCTTGCATTTTGCCTAATTCGGTCATTGAATTTCCTTTACTTTTTCCACCTGGTTTACTTTTGGCGTCTGCCATAGCTTTTGTCATCTGAGCTTCAGTATTACTTAATAATACTGCTAGGTTATTAACCGCTGTCATTATAAATTGTTGTTTTGTAGCCGCATCATATTGTTGTCTATCACCTAAATTTTGGATTGCACCCTCAAGATTTGAATTGATTAGGGCAAATTCACGGTTAACAAATGACTGAATTTGAGGAACACGTTTGCTCAAACTGTACACACTATCTTTGATCAGAATTAAATCTTCCTTTAGATTATACTGTTTTTGTACAAGACTGGTATACAATGGATCATTTGTGTTTACCACCCGCAGTTTTTGCATAAGAGACTCTTCTGCGAAAGAAACACGTAGAAGATTCTGTAAAATTATCCTAATTGCACCCAGATCTTTTGTCATTTCCTGCATTGCATCTTGTTGTTGCATCTGGCTCAATTCCTGAGACAGTTCTTTCAACTCATTTTCGGCCTCCTTTTCACTTTTAGAAGCAGCCTGCTGCCTATTAGATGCAAGCTGTTCAGTAGCTTTTTTCAGTGATTGACCTGCTTTTTTTGTTTGTTCTTCGGGATTCTGGAATGGTACATCTTCAGGCTTGTTTTTTTGCATCTCTTTTAACTCATCCTGAATAGTTTTAAATTGATTTTTGATCTCCTGTTGTTTGGCTAAACTTGATTTCTGGTCTTGTTTATTTCCAACAGACAGCTTGTTTTCTTTATTGGCAAGATCCCTGACTTTGTCAGCCATTTGCTCAAGATTTTGTTCGAATGCCATTTTTTTGTAAAGAGTGTTCATGCGGTCGAGTTCTTTTTCAAGATTTTTACTCTCTGTCTGTATATTATCTAGTGATTCACCAGCTTTATTTTTTTCATTTAATAATTTCTGAAGTTTATTAAGCATCTCTTGAGTTTTAGGATCAACCAGGTCTTTAAAAAGGTTGGCCATTTCTTGTTCCTTCTCTTTGAGCATTGAATTTTCAGGACTATTCTGAATAATTGATTTAGTCTTCTCACTCAGTTTTTGCAGCTCGGCAAGGTTCTGCGCTAATTGACGCTGCTGGGCAACTATTCTTTCTCCTTCTTTGCGGTCTTCATAATTCATCTCTTTCTGAGTTAAGAGCTTGTCATGTAGCCTGTTTGCATCTAACTGTAATTGAGCCGCTTCAATCTGTATTTTTCTGATTTTATTTAATACTGCGGCATCAATATTTTTCTTTTCGGCCGAAATTGAATCTTTTGAAGGAAAATGCAGGTAAAAAATATCAGAACGGCTGGCTTTACGATCATGCACCAGGTCATTATCCCGAACTTCAAAATAGCCACCAAGCTTTGCTCCATCATTTGAGGATAGCATTACTGGTGCCCAGTCATAAAAAAATGACTGAGTAGTACCTGAGAGGTTAATTCTTATTTTAGATACTCCAAGTACTTTGTTTAGAGCACCAGACTTATCCGTATAACCATATATAAATTGCAGGCTACTGAGTCCAAAATCATCATGAATACGGCCCGAAAAGGTTGCAGATTTTGAATCTGCCGAATCAGGATTTCTACGAACTGAAATTTCTGGACGTTGGTCTTTAACGACCTGAATTAAATAGCTTAGCGTATCTGATTTTATATTTTGCTTGCTTACTGGCATAAGATAGTACTTGCCTGAAACGATCAGCTTCCGTTTAATCTTTGTAGAATTTGATTTATTAACGGGTAGATAGCGGCTTTCTGAATCATATCGAAATAAGATTGTTCCGGCATTTACCGTTTGGCATGTCCAAGTTGCAATTGTGCCTTCAGGAACCAATAAGTCACCAGAGTTTTGCATTTTTTCACGAGCCCGGTGTAAATAAGAAGGGTATTCTAATAGTACATTAAAACTGAGAAGCTCAGGTTTAGGAATTACATGTATTGTAAAGGGCAAAGAATTAATTCCAGAGGCATTGCAGTTTAAGGTAAGACTTGATTGCATGTTGGAGAATGTATAGCTGAATACATTGTTCTTAACTTTCTCCATTTGAAGATTCATTTTATCATCAGCAACAAACATATCGGCAGGATTAACATCACCTGTAGTTTTAATCTGCAGTATAAAAGAATTTCCCTGAACCACCGAAAGGTCTTTATTGAGAATGGTAAACGAAAATGGGGCGGGTTTTAAAAACTGTCTGCCAGGGTTAAAGATCATTGCAGAACCCACACGTAGTATCGCAGGTGAAATAATCAAGAGTAAAATAATGACGGTAAGTGGAACTAGAATAAATCGTATGTATTCAAGATTCCTTTTAATATCAATTGCTCCTGAAAAAGAGAAGGGTGTTAACTCCAGGGCTTTCTGATTGATCCCTGCCTGTATCAGTGCAGCGTTTGACGTAGCATGAATACCAATTTCATGTAACTCAATTGTATTTAGTAGTTTGTCTTTTATTTCTGGAAAATACTCTCCTATTAGACGACTCGCAGTTTTATGATCGATTCTTTTGCGAATCTTAAAATACGATAATAATGGCCTTCCGATAAACTGCCAGAATGTTGTAAAAAGCAAGATCAGGCTAAAATAAAAAATCAGGCTTCTGGAAAAAACACTAAGCCATGCAACATAAGCAGTAACTGATGTGATTAGAAAAAGGGCAAACAGAATAGTAATAAACCAGATTGCCCCCTTAATTATCTGATTGAGATAAAACTTGCGGATAAAAATTTCAAGCCTGGAAATTATCAGTAAATAGGTATTCTCCATTTTTTCAACCATGGGTATGCTAAATCTCCCAATCAAGACCAGAAAACGGTATTTGTCTTAAATAAAATTATGTTAAAATTAAACATAATGAGAACCAGCATCAAACTAATTAACAGAAAGTTTTTAGAGTCTGTATTGGAGTGTAACTGCATAAGAAGTTTTTAGAGTCTGTATTGGGGTGTAACTGCATAAGTCACCCAAACGGGTGCGAATTCAGATATTCGCCATTAGCATATTAAAAAAATGAGTTAATATAATTTGTAGGCAATGAGCCTTTCGGGGTATTGAAATGTTTGTAAACAACAAATTTGTAACTATCATATTTATTCAGGCCATTCTGAGCAACTATGCATTATTATGACTGGTAAAACGTATTGAGGGTTAGGCTTTGTCTACTAGTTTAAAATTAGATTCATTATAGCGATCACCTGTGTCAGGATACTTTTTAAGAATAAGTTGAATTGCATGAAAGTCTTGAGCTGTCAGAACTACTGACAGTGCCCCAACATTCTCAATCAGGTATTTTCTGCGTTTTGTTCCTGGAATCGGTATGATATTATCGCCCTGGGCAAGTACCCATGCTAATGCTAGCTGTGCGGATGAGCATTCTTTTGACAAGGCTAACTCAGCAAATTCCTGAGCAAGCCCCATATTGTTTTCTTTATGTTCTTCCTGATATCTTGGCAGTGTTTTCCTGAAATCGTTTTCTTTTAATGTAGAAATATCAAGGGTATTTGTAATAAGACCTCTTGAAAGTGGGCTGAATGGAATGAATGAGATTTTTAATTCATTACATAATGGCAGTATTTCAGCCTCAACGTCTCTTGTTAAGAGCGAATACTCACTTTGAAGAGCAGAAATCGGATGAACAGCATGTGCTTTTCTTATAGAATTAACAGACGCTTCAGACAAACCCAGAAAACGAACTTTTCCTTCTTTAACCAAATCGGCCATGGCACCAACCATATCTTCTACTGGTACGGTAGGGTCTATCCGGTGGGCGTAATACAGATCAATAACATCAGTTTTGAGTCGCTTTAAACTTTTTTCAACGGCTGTTTTTAAATAAGCGGGTGAGCCATTGAAATCCATTGGTTTACCATCAACATTGGCCTGAAACCCAAATTTTGTAGCAATAAATAGACTTTTTCTATTGGGTACCAATACTTTGGCAATTAACTCTTCATTTTTTCCTGATGCATAAATATCGGCGGTGTCCCAGAAAGTAACTCCCAACTCCAATGCTTTTTCTAAAGTTGCAATCGATTCTTTGTCATCAGGCTCACCATAAGCATGGCTCATACCCATACATCCAAGACCTAGAGCAGACAGTTCAACATCTGTATTTCCTAATTTTCTGAATTTCATAATTGCCATTGTTGGTCATTCTCAGCCAGAACATCAAACATTCTTTAAAGCCAGTTCCCTTAATAAAATTTAACTGTAAAAATACAATACCTGCACAATTATCATCGTGCTTTTTTCAGGAGCGTATTCATAAAAGCTGGTAGTAAAATAGTTTGCCAAAAAATTTTTAAATACGGGCAATAGTTTAAGTTTCATTAAACGAAACACAGAGGCGGGTTATCAGTTTTCGTTAAATAATAGCACTTTTTCTTAACCCTGGCTTAGCATAGGGGTATTTATTTACTTATAGATAATGTTTTCTTATCAAACTGTTTACTTTAAGGAAACATACTGCCTTTAGCTTTGATGCAATTCATTCATCAAAAAAAACCGCATCTATGATTAACGCACTACACAAACGAAGGCATGCACACTTCAAAAAAAGTGCAGTACTTTATCTTTCTATATTCTGTTGTATATTATTAAGCACTGCAGCAATCGCCCAGCAGCAAATTAAAGGAAAAGTATTTTCAGTTAAAGAAAAAGAGGCACTACCTGGCGTGTCAGTTTCTATAAAGGGGAGTACCCTAGGTACAAGAACTGATGCAAATGGTGATTTTTCAATTACAGCCAGAGAAAATGATCTGCTGGTATTCAGTTCAATCGGGTATACGACAGTTACATTACCTCTTTCTGGAAAAACATCAATCACGGTTTATTTGAAAGATAATGAACAGCAACTCAATGAAGTTGTAGTTACCGCGCTTGGTGTTACCAAGTCTACAAGAACAATTGGTTATGCAGTTCAGACGGTCAATGGCAGTGATTTAACAAAGGTAAGAGATCCCAACCCAATCAGTGGGCTTGTCGGTAAGGTTGCTGGTCTTTCGGTAGCCCCGTCTTCTGAACTTCTCAGAGCACCAAATGTAATGATCAGGGGAGAAAACGTTACACTTTATGTTGTTGATGGGTTTCCGATCAATACCGATACCTGGAATATCAGCCCAGACGACATTGAAACGTATACGGTGCTTAAAGGCCCCTCTGCCGCAGCTCTTTATGGTAATAGAGCAACAAATGGTGCAATTCTTATAACAACCAAAAAGGGCAATAAAAATAAAAAAGGAATTACGGTTGAAGTAAATAGCAGTACCGTTCTTAATAAAGGCTTCCTTGCTTTTCCACGTACCCAAAATAAATATGGACCGGGTGAGAATACGCAATATGAGTTTGTCGACGGTAAAGGTGGTGCACCAGGTGGGGTTGACAGTGACTATGATATTTGGGGCCCTTATTTTAATGGGCAATTAATACCACAATACGATAGTCCGGTTGTGAACGGAGTGCGTCAGGGAACGCCCTGGTTAGCCAGAGGCAAAGACAACCTGAAAAATTTTCTGCAAACAGGTTTTCAGACTGATAATAATATAGCCCTTAGCGCCAGCGGTGAGAACTATACGACCCGTCTTTCTATCTCTCAACAACATCAGCAAAGCTATATTCCCAAAAACTACCTTGATATAGCAAACTTCAATATGTATGCTTCATTTAATGCAAGCAAGCGCTTGAAGTTTGAAGCAAATCTTGATTTTAACAGACAGTCAACAGATAATTTTCCGGATGTTGACTATGGACCAAACAGTTTGATTTATAATCTGTCAGTTTGGACAGGCGCCGACTGGAGTGTGAACTCACCAGATATCAGAGCAATCTGGCAGCCAGGCAAAGTAGGGGTACAATCACAGTTTGAAGAATATACCCGTTATCATAATCCATGGTTTATGGTAACCGACTGGACTAGGGGCCATCATAAAAATGATCTGTACGGATATTTGTCATCAAATTTTTTAATTAATAAAAATCTGAATGCAACTTTACGCACCCAGATTGATACTTATAACCAGTTACGTACAGAGAAAATGCCGTTCTCGGCACACCCTTATGGGCGTGAAGGTAATCGGGGTGATTACCGTGAAGATCGGCGTGATCTTTTTGACAGCAATACTGAACTATTTTTGAACTATGATTATACGGTCGGGCAGTTTTTAAACTTGTCAGGACTTGTCGGGGGAAATATGAGAAACTTCAGTTATAATTCAAGTTTCACTTCTACAGATTACCTGAATGTACCAGCGGTTTATTCTTTCAGTAATTCAGCCAACCCAATCCAGGCGACTAGTTTTAATTCTGATATGCGGGTATTGAGCGCCTATTACTCAATTGATGCATCTTTTGGAAAATTTCTGACCTTGTCAAGTACTGGCAGAATAGATAAATCGTCTGCATTTCAAACACCTACAACCTATTACTACCCAAGCTTCTCTGCTGCGACTGTAATTTCTGATTATGTCAAACTACCCGATTTTATTTCATTTCTGAAAGCCCGGGCTTCTTATGCAGGTATTCGTTTTGATGCTACTTCGGCAACAATTGGCACTGCTCCGTTTAACTCAATTACAGCATTTGGTGGTAGTACAGATGCTTCACTGCATGATAATCCAATGGGTTATGGCAGTTCGTATGAGTCACCCTATAACGGCCCGAATTATTCACTGAGCTCTTTTTATTCAACAAATAAGCCATATAATAATCAGACCTCAGGTTATTCTACTACAAATTTATTTGCGCCCAACCTTAAAACTTCTGTGCGGGTGAATTATGAAGAAGGGCTTGATATTAAATTTCTGCGTAACCGTCTTGGCCTGAGTGCAACTGCTTTTCAGTATATAGATGGACCACAGGTGCTGGCCAATGGGATCTCTACAACCAGTGGATATAATACATTATACCTGAATGCACTTAAAACCGAAAGAACAGGATATGAACTGTCATTAACAGGCACGCCAATCAAAAACCTTGGAGGTTTTAGTTGGGATATCCTTGTTAACTGGTCAACTTACAGAAATACATATAAAGAATTACCGGCTGGTCAGTCATCATATCTCCAATTCTTCAAAAAAGGAGACCGTGTTGATAAATTCTACGGATCGGCTTTCGTAAGAACAGCAGCTGGGCAGATTGTGAATGATGCCGCTGGTAAGCCGCTAAATAATCCGGTACCCCAGTTTTTGGGTAATTTAAATGCTGATTACAACTGGAGTATTTATAATAAGGTTCGTTACAACAGTGTAAGCCTTGGATTTCAGTTTGATGGTTCTGTTGGTGGTGTGACTACAGATTATATGCACCTGAAAACTATGCGCGGTGGGGCTAATATTGAAACTGCAACAGGCGCATTTGGTACTGCGCGCTATGCTGACTGGCAGAATTATGGTTTGAAAGGGTATGCGGGCTCGTATGTTGGACAGGGTGTAACGGTTTCAAATGGAACAGCCATCAATTATAATTCTACAACAGGAGCAATAATCAATGGGAGCAGCCTTCAGTATGCGCCGAACAGCCAGAAAGTATTTGTTCAGGACTATGTAAGTAAGTTTTACGGTGTTCAGGAATCAAACCTGATGAGCAAGACCTTCGCTAAACTGCGTGAGGTTACTTTATCATATGACGTTCCCAAAAGATGGTTGCAAAATACGTTTATTGAAAAAGTTTCAATTTCAGCAGTTGGGCGTAACTTATTATACTTCTATAAAGATCCCCGTTTTAAAGACGTAGATCTTGATCAGTACAATAATGCTACTTCTGCAACAGGTCTTCAATCACCTTCGGTGAGGTCATACGGCTTTAACGTTAATCTAACTTTCTAAATAAGCAACCGAGTAATAATTATTACCTGCTTCGAAAATATAAAAATCCAAACATGAAAAGGATATTGAAAACAGTTCTAATGCCCTTTATGCTGATTCTGGCAATTGGTGGTTGTAAAAAGAACTTTCAGGAATTAACAATCAATAATAATAAACCAAATGCTGTTCCCGCATCATTATTATTCAATGGAATTTTAAATGATATGACAGATTTGCCAGGTGGAAATGACGAAATCTGGGACCAGTACTATATCTATAATTACGATTATTACGGCAATAACCGCTATGATTTTACAGGTGGTAAAACGTATTATACAACGTTGGTCAATGTACACAATATGGAAAATCAGGCAAAGCTTTCAGGCTCCCCATTGGTAAATCCATATACCGCAATGGGAAAGTTCTTCAGGGCTTATTTCTTTAGCCAGATGAGTCTTGAGATGGGAGACATCCCGATGACCAATGCCCTTAAAGGAAGTGCAAACCTGACACCATCATATGATACCCAGAAAACGGTCATGCTGCAATCACTGGCTTGGCTTGAAGCGGCTAATACTGATCTGACAACCCTCGTCTCAGCAGGTACGGCAACCATTGATGGAGATATTTATTTTAGTGGAGACCTGCTTAAATGGCAGAAGGTCGTAAATGCGTATCATATCAGACTACTGGTTGAATTAAGTAAAAAGGCAACAGACCCGGATTTAAATATTCCTGCCTCATTTGCTGCGATTCTTTCAAGTCCAGTAAAATACCCGCTTATGACTGGTAATGCAGATAATATGCAGTACACCTTTTTATCTCCAACTAATTACTACCCCGACAATATTGATAATTTTGGTCAGAATGGGTCAAGAAAAAATTCTTCAGCAACCTATATCGGGCTGCTTACCCAATTCAGTGACCCACGAGTCTTCGTAACAGCTGAACCATCGCGTTATTTGGTAGATACATTACATCTGAGCCCAACCAACTTTGCTTCATTCGTTGGTGCAGATCCTGGTACTGACCTTGGTACCATGTATAATAATGCAGGTTTACAGAAATATTCATTCTTAAATAGAAAAAGGTATTATTCTACTTATTTAGGTGAGCCAGGTATACAAATCGGATTTGCTGAACTTGAGTTTAATATAGCTGAAGGCATCAATCACGGGTGGGCGACCGGTAGCGCTGAAGCGTACTATAAATCGGGTATTCTTGCATCAATGGCTTCTTATGGAATTCCTGTTTCTGGTACTTTCACAGCGTATTTTTACAAACCTGGAGCCGCAGGAGTCTCAGTTGCTTCGAATTATGATACGTATGCTATTAATTTTGATTTTCCAACCTGGTATAGCAACGCTTCAATTCAATATGCTACAGGCTCATTTGGATTAACGCAGATCTTACAGCAAAAGTACCTTGCCATGTTCAGGCATTCAGGTCTTGAATCTTACTATAGTCAGCGTAGAACCGGTGTGCCGGTCTTTACCACGGGCCCTGGTACAGGAAATGGTAGTCGTATCGCCTTGCGATTTCAGTATCCTACATCAGAAATTACAGCGAATGCCGTTAACTACAAAGCTGCTTTACAAAGCCAGTTTGGGGGTAATGATGATATAAATGGGCTCATGTGGATCTTAAAGTAAGAAGCAGGCCAGTTTTTAACTGGTTAATCGTTTAATCAGAAAGAGTCATCAAAAAGGAATAAACTGTTTTCAATTAGCGTCTAACTTTTGGGGGCAATTCATACGAATGCGATGGTTCTTTCTGTTATTAATATTGTCAAATACAATGACCGGGACCAGAAATTTTAAAACTTAAAAATGAAAAATCTACTCATTCAGGAAAAAATCGCTGATATATTCGGACTTTATGCTGCTTTTGGGAATGATGAATATATTGGTGAACCGGTGTCACAATTAGAACATATGTCTCAGGCAGCGGCATTTGCCATAGAGGCTGGTGCAGATGATGAAGTTGTACTGGCAGCTTTCTTTCATGATATTGGACATTTACTGGCTGACCGGCTTGAGGTGGCATCGATGAGTGGTTATGGAGCGTTAGACCATGAACAGCTAGGTGCCGACTATCTAAAATCGTTGGGTTTCTCCAATCGTATCTGTAGTCTAATTAAAAATCATGTACAGGCTAAGCGCTATCTTACACTTACCCGCCCGGGATATTATGAGAAGTTGTCTCTGGCAAGTTTAAAAACACTTGCATTTCAGGGGGGTATGATGACAGAATCTGAAGCAGAGCAGTTTAGATCAGAACCCTGGTTCGAAGAACATATCAGGCTTAGAAACTGGGATGAACAGGCGAAAGAAGTAGCGATTCCGGTGATAGATCTTGATAAAATTAAAGATATGGCCCATAAGGTGCTGCTTAATCAACGACATGACTGAATCAGTCAATGTTAAGGGGCTGCTTAATCAACGACAGAACTGAATCAGTCAATGTTAAGGGCTCTTAGCTGATGCTGGACTAACCTATTTAAGGTTACTGGTTTTAAGGATGACGCAGGAAAAACCTGGTCAAAGGTACTGGCTTTAAGATGACGCAGGAAAGACTCACTCCTGACAGGTTGATATCTCAATATCTATATTTTTCCTGCCATAATTCTCGTAGTCTGATACGCATGGCCTGTTCTAGTTTATTCTGACCCGGACTATAAAACTGTTTGCCCTCGGCAGTAGCGGGCAAAAATTCCTGATTGATGAAATTACCAGGATATGAATGGGAATATTTATAATCCTCTCCATACCCGATATCTTTCATCAGGCTGGTAGGAGCGTTGCGAAGGTGCAGGGGTACAGGCAGATCTCCCGTATCTTTAACAAATTGCATTGCCATACCAATTGCTTCATAAGCGGCATTGCTTTTGGGTGAACTTGCCAGGTACGTTACTGTTTGTGCCAATATGATTCTTGCTTCGGGCAACCCAATTATTTCAACCGCCCGAAAACAGTCAGAAGCAAGCTGCAAGGCCTGGGGGTTTGCATTTCCAATATCTTCAGCCGCCAGAATAAGTAGTCTTCGGGCTATAAATTTGGGATCTTCACCACCGTTGATCATTCTGGCCAGCCAATAAATACCTGCATTTGGGTCGCTTCCGCGTATAGATTTTATAAAAGCTGAGATAATATCATAATGCTGTTCGCCGGCCTTATCATATAGGGCCAGGTTTTGCTGCACTCGGGATAAAACAAGTTCGTTTGTAATTACCTGCTCTTGGTCTGTATCTTCTATCAGCAATTCAAAAACATTGAGCAGTTTTCTTGCATCGCCTCCAGAAAGTCTGATCAGTGCTTCGGTTTCGGCAAGAACAATTTTCTTTTGCCCGAGAAATGCATCTTCTTTAATAGCCTTATCCAGCAGGGCCAACAATTGTTCGGCCTCGAGTGATTTTAAAATGTAAACCTGACATCTTGAGAGCAATGCAGAAATCACTTCAAAACTGGGGTTTTCTGTTGTTGCCCCAATTAGAGTTACCCAACCTTTCTCAACAGCTTCAAGTAAGGAATCTTGTTGCGATTTACTAAACCGATGTATTTCATCTATAAATAGAATCGGGTTTCTATTATTAAAAAGGTCTTGTTTGCGTGCCTTCTCAATAATTTCACGGATATCTTTCACCCCTGAGTTTATTGCACTTAGCGCATAAAATGGTCTCTGCAACTGACCGGCAAGAATTCCTGCAAGAGTTGTTTTCCCAACACCTGGTGGCCCCCATAAAATCAAAGATGGGATATAACCTGTAGCCAGTGCCTTGGCAAGAACTGCACCCTGACCAATCAAATGCTGCTGCCCTGTAAAATCAGCAAGGTTGTGGGGTCGCATTCGTTCTGCCAGAGGTATATCACGAGAAATCATGCAATAATTTCTTTGACATTACCAGTACGGTGTAATGATCCCCAAGTTTGAAGTTCACCTTTTAAAGCCTTGCGAATTGACTTAAAGAGTATATAGTACATTAGCTGCCTGTAAACCAGACGCTGGGGGATAAGCCAGAGAACCCTGGTGAGATTTTCTTTCTCAAATAAGAAAGCCATGATAGACACACCTGCATCAATAAGCACAAAGGCTGTATAATAAGCAAGAATATGCCAGCCATTTCCCCAAAGGATACCTAGAATCATAACAATATCAGCCAGGGGGGCAATTAATGGAAGTAATATCTGGAAAATAAGAATATTGGGCATGGCAATCATCCCAAGGTTACCGTATTTCGCATTGAAGCAAAGATCACGGTGTTTCCAGAATGATTGCATAATACCGAAACTCCACCTGAAGCGTTGTTTTAAGAACATATTCAAAGTTTCAGGCGCCTCTGTTACTGCAATTGCCTTTTCAGCATTACGAATTTGGTAACCACTTCTCAGAATACGAATGGTAAGATCGCAATCTTCAGCCAGGGTATCTGTTGTAAAGCCGCCAGCTTCCATAATGGCTTTCTTTCTGAAAGCGCCAATAGCACCAGGTACTACAGTTATGCAATTAAGCAGATCAAAAGCCCGCCGGTCAAAATTCTGGCTGGTGATGTACTCTATAGACTGCCAGATTGTAATAACGGTACTTTCATTTCCTACTTTAACATTTCCAGCTACAGCACCAACATTTTCATCGTTAAAATAACCCATCAATACACCAATTGCATCATTTTTTAACTGAGTGTCAGCATCAATGCAAATCACGAATGCCGCATCTGATAAAGCGAGCCCATAATTTAAAGCTGAGGCTTTTCCTCCGTTCGGTTTGGTGATAGCAAGTACTCTTGGGTTACCATCAAATGCTTCGGAAACCAGACGATAAGTAGCGTCCTTAGAGCCATCATCAATAAAAATTATCCTGATTTCGGGGTAGGTACTCTGAAGCAAGTTCTGGATAGTTTTAACCGCATTGACTTCTTCATTATAGGCAGGCACAAGTACATCAACTTTTTCACCTGCGGCATATACCCGCTGTATATTATGTTTTGATCTTGATTTTTGTCTCCAGGCCATCACGCCCAGAAATAAAATCTTGCTGGTTCCGAAAATGATCGATATTAAAAACAAAGCAAAAATAAAGTGCCCGCTCCAGTAACCCAAAGAAGCAAGAACATAATTACTTTTTACCAATAAGTATTCACTACCAAGCGGAATACGGGGCATCATATCGTCATGTGTCTTATTCAGAAGACTGGCAATTGTGGTGAATTTATAGCCCTTACTTTTAAAATAATGAATAATCCTGGGTAGGGCAGCAATAGTAGCCCATCTTGACCCTCCGGCATCATGAAGGAGAATAACATTTCCATTTTCCTGCTCTTTAACAACGCTGTTAAATATTTTATCGGCCGTAATTCCAGGTGTCCAGTCTTCTGGATCAATTGATTCACCTATTGTGTAATAATGCTCGTTTTTGCTCAATACCACAGGTAAGATTTCCTGAAGACTCTCTGGCTCAGAATCTGCATTATAGGGGGCCCTGAACATAATTGTAGAGTGGCCCGTGATACTTTCAATCAGTAAACGGGTAGAACTCATTTCAAGTTTAGCCCGGGGCAGGCTTACGACGGCAATATTGGGATGGGTAAACGTATGATTACCGATCTCATAGCCTTCGTCATAAATACGCTTCACAATTGGAATATTATTTTCAGCCTGTAACCCAATCATAAAAAAGGTTGCAGGTACGTTTTCCTTTTTTAAGATATCAAGAATTGCAGGTGTATAGGTAGGATCAGGTCCATCGTCAAACGTTAGTACAACCTGATTATTTTTATGTCCGAATTTTTTAATAACATATCTGGAAGGCAGCTGTACATATTTTTGTTCTGTAATAATAAGATCACTTGAATCAACTTCCAGCTTAATTTTACCTTCTGCCGGGGTAGTCAGTACATCAAGAATTTCTCCTTCACCAACATAATCAACATCGGTACTAAAACCCGATCGCGTTAATGAAGCGAAATTGAAACCGTTTTTCAATAGAGAATCCTGGGTGAGATTACGACCAAAGAAATTCCAGATCCGGGAGTCTTCAGAACCCAGTCTCCATAAAGCTACGCCTGCTGCTCCTGACTCATCTGCAAACCGCATGGTATTAAAGTTTGTAGCGGCATCTGTAAAATAAACTATATGTTCTATATTATTGTCATCCTCGTATTTGAAACTCAGGTTATATGTATTGTCATCATAATGAATTTCCGATTCATTTTCTTTTGCCAGACTCAATGCCTCCTGATAGGTCACCGTACTGCCAATTGAACCCTTAGGCCAGTCATAACCATAACCTGCAATACATAGAATAAGCTTATTTGCCGGAACCTTTACTGCAATCTCTGACAATACTTTCTCTATCCATTTCTGTTCAGATATTGGGCCAGCTGTTGAATGATCATCATGCTGGTCATAGGCCATTACAAAGATATAATCATTGAATTTTTGTAATTCATTATAATTATAATCGTTGTTTTCAGGCACGATATCCTGGCTTACTAACAGTCCTTTGGCATGAAAGGCGGTATAAAGCTCCTGCTGAAAGATGATCATGTTTTCATCAGTGCTTTCTTTCAATTCTTCCATATCAATATTAACACCCTGAAACTGATACTTTTCTATTTTTGTAAGCAGGTCAGTGATAAGATGTCTTCGCTTTACAGGGTTAGAGATAATTCGGTGAATCAGGGCTCCGTCGAAATCATGTGTAATTGAACTGATATTTGATAATACGGGTACAATAGGAGTTTTATGCTGTTTTATGAGAATCAATGCCCGCTTATCGATTTTAAGCTTTATAGTGTCTGTCAGGGGGTCAATTGTAAACCATTCAAAAGGCATTACCATATTCATTTTGGTAATATTCGCCCTGAGTGAATAAAATGACTGGGCATCCCAGTCAAGATAAAAGCCAGCACGAACCTTTACTTTCTTATTCAGGCTGATATGGGTAAACTTTGGAATGGTATTCCATTGTTTTCTCTTCTGCAAGAGGTAGTTTCTAAAGCCCTTATACTTGGCGTTATACTTAGTTGTTAAGGTTAGCCCCTGTGATGGATTCAGAATCTTTTTGTATTGCTCGTTTTGATCTTTCAGCTGAGGAAGATCAGGATGGGCACCCTTTGCTAGGGTGATTACAAGAATTGCAATCAAAAACAGCGTTAAGAAAAGAATTAACCTGCTTGTCCATTGCAGTCTTTTCCATTGTTTAGGCGAGGAAGTTTGAAAAATTTGTTTACCGGAAGAATTACTCATTCAATAAATCGTTTATCCTGCAAAAATACAATCAAAATCAGCAATCTGCTAAAGTTCAAACTTAATGCCCTGGGCGAGGGGCAACTGGTCACCATAATTAATGGTATTCGTTTGACGCCGCATATAGTTCTTCCAGGCATCTGAGCCAGATTCACGCCCACCACCAGTTTCTTTTTCACCCCCAAATGCTCCTCCAATTTCTGCACCTGATGTTCCGATATTGACATTGGCAATACCACAGTCAGAGCCTTCAGCAGAAAGATAATAGCCCGATTCACGCAAATCTGTCGTCATGATTGCAGAAGATAACCCCTGTGGCACATTGTTCTGCAAGGCGATGGCTTCAGCCAAGGTTGAATACTTGAAAATATAGAGCAGGGGGGCGAAAGTTTCAGTTTCAACGATCTTTATTGGACGAATAACCTCAAGAATCGCTGGTTTTACATAACAACCAGATTCATAACCAGGACCGGTCAGTAATTCACCTTTGACAAGTGTTACGGCCCCTTGCTCCTCAGCAGTAGACAGGGCAGTAAGAAAGGCGTCAACGGCAGCCTTGTCAATTAATGGCCCGATATGATTGCGTTCATCAAGTGGGTCACCAATCAGAAGGGTGGCATAAACTTTAACCAGCCGTACTTTAACTGCCTCATAAATTTTTTCATGTATTATTAGCCTTCTTGTGCTTGTACAGCGCTGACCGGCAGTGCCAACAGCACCAAACACAATTGCGGTAAGCATCGTATCAAGATCAGCAGACGCAGTCAGAATGATGGCATTATTACCCCCAAGCTCAAGTAGTGAACGCCCGAGTCTACCTGCAACAGCAACACCAACCTGCTTACCCATCTTAACTGATCCGGTAGCTGAGATCAGGGGAATGCGCTGATCAGCAGCCAGCCACTCACCCTGGATTCGTTCACCAAGAACCAAGCCTGAAATACCTTCAGGATAGTCAGATTCGGCAAGAACCGACGCAATTAAGGTTTGACAGGCAATAGCCGTTAAAGGGGTTTTTTCAGAAGGTTTCCAGACGCACACATCACCACATACCCAGGCAAGGGCAGCATTCCATGCCCATACGGCTACAGGAAAATTAAAAGCAGAAATTATACCCACGATTCCAAGTGGATGGTATTGTTCAATCATCTGGTGCAGGGGTCGTTCAGAGGGAAGGGTAAGCCCACCAATCTGGCGGGAAATTCCCTGGGCAAAATAACAGATATCTATCATCTCCTGAACTTCACCCAAACCTTCCTGCAAGCTTTTGCCCATCTCATAGGATACCAGTTTCCCCAAAACTTCTTTATGTGCTTCAAGTACACGCCCGAACCTTAATACCATTTGACCACGTTTAGGTGCAGGTACAGTACGCCAGTAGTGCGCTGCAGACTGGGCAGCCCCGATAACCTGCTCATAGCCGCTACGACTGGCCCCATATAGAGAAGATATCGGCAAGCCATCAACCGGAGAATAACCAATCCTTTTTTCCCCTTCTTCAAATGCGTACCAGTTTGAACCGGTAGATGACTCAGTATGGCCTAACCCTATCTTAAAAGAGGAAAGGATTGATTGAATAGAATGCGGCATATTAATGGTATATTTGTAGATTAATTAGATAATTGGCATTAAAACAAATAAACAAAATTTATTGTGCAGACGAGTAAAGTCAGCCAGTAGAAAATAAGGATTGAAACAGCTGGTTTAAACATGTTACTTAAGCTGTTTAGCATTCATTTTCAGTTGTATTCGGATAACTACCAGTTAAATGTGCATAAGTTTTAAAATGATCGGTTAAATTTTTTAGTAGATTGTAAAATAGCGTAGAAGCACAGGTATTTTATCTCTTTTATTACTCATGAAATCGCCGAACCTGAACATTCAGGTAAAAACAGTTGAGTTGCTGTAGTGTTGTTAAATCGTTGGCGTTCTTTTTGATACTTTCAAAATAATTTAATGGAAGAAGATTTCGAATTTGACTATACCGAAGATGCTAAATTTTCGGTAGAAAGGTACGAAGAAATGCTTCGTAAGCAGGACCTGTATTTTTTTGACTCACAGGCATTTGAAAACATTATTGATTATTATATTGAGAAAAGTGATCCAATAAAAGCTTTACAGGTTGTCGAAATTGCGATTTCACAACATCCCTATGCTTCAGGCTTTTTAATTCGTCAGGCACAGCTTATGCTGATTACCGGTGAAACAGATTATGCTGTCGCCCTTCTTGAAAAAGCTGAGAGCCTTGAGCCCTCTAATCCAGACATATATCTTATAAAAGGATCTATTTTTGAAACCAGAGAATGGCATGCTGAAGCGCTGGAGCTTTATAACAAAGCACTCACACTTTCAGATGAGCCTGACGAAATTTATCTTCAAATGGCTTACGTTCATGAAAATCTTGAAGATTATCAGAGTGCAATAGATTGCCTCAAGGCTAGTCTTGAGCATGATATGGAGAATCAGGATGCTCTTTATGAGCTTGCATTCTGCTATGACATCATTGACCAGCAAGAAGAAAGTATAAATTTCTACAACCAGTATATTAATAAAGAGCCTTACTCATATGCTGCCTGGTATAATCTTGGTAATGCCTGTACAAAAATGGGAATGTTTGAGAAAGCTCTTGATGCATATGATTACGCCATATTAATCAAGGATAATTTTGCTTCGGCCTATTTCAACAAAGGCAATGCCCTGGTAAACCTTGAACGTTATGCAGAAGCCATTGAAATTTTCAAACATACCTTTGAATATGAGCAGCCCGATGCCGAAACGTATTGTAGCATTGGTGAATGTTATGAAAAGCTAGAGTTAATGGATGAGGCCAGGTCATATTATAAAAAAGCTGTAAAGCTTGATCCTAAACTCGCTGAAGCCTGGTTCGGCATTGGCATTACACTTGATTTCGAAGAGCGCTGGTTTGAATCGATTCATTTTTATAAAAAAGCACTCGGGTTTGATGATATGAACGCCGAGTACTGGTTCGCTCTGGGCGATTCAGAATACAAGCTTGGTAATATTGAACTGGCAGTTGAAGCCTATGAAAAGGTACAGGAATTAAGTCCTGATGATGAAAATATCTGGCTTGATTACTCTTCGCTGTTTTTCGAACAGGGAAAAGTTGTTGAAGCCATAGCTATGTTGCTAGAGGGAATCAATATTTTACCCGAATCACCTGAGTTACGCTATCGTATGGTTGCCTACCTCTTTAGTGACGGGCAAATTCAAGAAGCACTGGCTTGTCTCGAACGTACATTGGTCGGTCATCCTGAAAAGCATGAATTGCTGTTTGAATATCTTCCTCAGTTACAGCAAAACAAAGTCATCATTGATATAATTAACAGATATATTTTTTAATATTTCTGCCTTCTAATCGCAGTAAATTCTTTTAATTTGGCAACCCGGAGCAAAGTAAACCGGGTATACTCTATGAGTTACGAATTAACACAAATACCTTTCAGGGAGCCAAAGCCCAGGCAGAATGGTCTTACCATGGTAATGGACAAAGGGCTGAGTTTCAGAGAAGCAGAAGATTTTCTCTCTGTAGCCGGTGCATATGCTGATATAATTAAACTTGGGTTTGGAACTGCCTATGTGACCCCAAATCTTGAAAAAAAGCTTGATCTGTATCGTGAATATGGTATTTCAGTTTACTTCGGGGGTACTCTTTTTGAGGCTTTCGTAATCAGAGACCAGCTCGACGACTATAAGCGGATGGTTGAAAAGTTTCAGATCAAGATTGTTGAAGTAAGTGATGGCTCTATGAATATTGATCACCCTACCAAATGCAACTATATAGCTGAACTTGCCAAAGAAGTCATCGTTATTTCAGAGGTTGGATCAAAAGACATTGAAAAAATCATTCCACCTTATAAGTGGATTGAGCAAATGCAGGCTGAATTGAAAGCCGGTTCCTGGAAAGTTATTGCTGAGGCGCGAGAAAGCGGAACTATTGGAATTTTCAGAGGTAATGGTGAGGTTCGCTCAGGTCTGG
>Ga0209511_1001274_pt1 | contig 22785 bp, 17 predicted proteins | sample SSSSmetaG_FD_184141 | JGI IMG/M metagenome (GOLD analysis project Ga0209511, IMG submission 184141) | Glacier valley bacterial and archeal communities from Borup Fiord, Nunavut, Canada, to study Microbial Dark Matter (Phase II) - ​SSSS... | ecosystem: Environmental > Aquatic > Freshwater > Ice >... | reverse complement strand
TTTGGTAGGGGTGCAGCCCTCGTTGATACAGGTTCCGCCCACATGCACCCGTTCTATCAGGGCGGTTCGTAAGCCACCTTTTGCCAGCGCGGTGGATAGCGGGCCACCCGCTTGCCCCGCCCCAATAATTATCGCATCATATTTATCAGAATTTTTATCCATAATTATTACGCTCCTTTTGGTTGTCGGTAATAGTCGAAGGTCGAAGATTGAAAGTCGAAAGAAAATTTACAAGGATAGACAGGATGAACAGGATATTGGGAAGTGCTGAGTTGATAAAACCTTAATTCAAAACTCAAAACTTTTCATTCTTGCTTCTTGCTTCCTTATTCTGACTCCTGAATCCTTGCCTTATTATATTAAAGCCCTATTTCGGTTATTATCGCAAGGGTGATGCGGCTAGAATATAAAACAGTTCTCCCCAATTTCTCCCCGGACTTAGCTGCTAATGGCATAAATCGTGCCTGTGGCATAGTTATAAGCCTAACTTCAGGCTACAAAGGGCCTAATTGAAATGTGATATGATAGCACTAACATTTTGCTTTAACTGCTCCTTTCAATCATAATTTAGACAGGTAAATTTTTTGGCTAGGACAATTGATAACCAGATCTATGACCGTTTTGAAGATGACTGGTGGGACCTCAAGGGGGAAGCCCGCCTTTTGCACGAAATGAACCCCACTCGTTTTGATTATTTTCGTAAAATAGTCAGCCAGAGAGCCGAGATTACCAACCTGAAAGTGCTGGATGTAGGCTGTGGCGGCGGGTTGGTATCGGAGAAATTTGCCGAGGCCGGAGCGCAAGTGACCGGGATTGACCTATCCGGGCCAAGCCTGCAAGCCGCCCGCCAGCACGCTCTCAATAATGGTTTAACTATTGATTACCAACAGGTCTCCGCCGATAATTTGCCTTTCCCGGCTGCGGCTTTCGATGTGGTGGTTTGTTGCGACTTTGTAGAGCATGTTAGCAACAAACTCGACGTTTTTCTGGCGGAGATGGCGCGGGTGTTACGTCCCGGCGGTATTTTTTTGTTTGATACGATTAACCGCACTTTTATCTCGCAGTTGGTAGCAATCTGGATTTTACAGGATATTTTGCAAATTGTGCCGCGCCGCACCCATGTCTGGCGGATGTTTGTAACCCCTGTCGAGTTTAGTAACGCCCTACGGCGAGTGGGTATTGAAGAGGGTAATAGCGTTGGGCTGTTGCCGTCCAGCCTGCCTTGGCAAGTGGCGTACAATGTGTTACGCCATCGGAAAATCGGCGGGTTTCGTACCAGCAAGAGATTCAAACCCTTAACCTACGCTGGGTACGGCTATAAGTTAATGGAAAGTAACGAGTAACGAGTTAAAAGTCGAAAGTCGAAAGAAAGAATAAAGAATATGTAGGCGCAGGCTCTGTCCTACGATAATCATCGGATGACGGAGCATCTTCCTACAATTATTCCGAAATATCCTGTTCATCCTGTCTATCCTTGTAAATTTTCTTCCGACTTTCGACTTTTGACCACAAATTTTGGATATTAGACTTTGGCTGATAAACCAGACCTGATAATAATAGGGGGGGGGCCAGCAGGAGCGGCGACGGCAATTGCGCTGGCGCGAGCTGGTCGGAAGGTGGTATTGTGCGAAGCCCGTAACTTCAAACAGTCCCAAATGTCCGACCTCAAAACCGGGGAAGTGCTTTCGCCGGGAGCGCAACGGGAACTGGCTCATTTGGGTTTCCCATGTGCGGTGGATGCGCCCTGGCGGTTGGACGACTTTGCAGTATTGCGCCAGTTCTGGAGCGAAAGGCGAGTTACGCGCCACCCGTTGCCAAAACAACTTTGTTACTGGCAGAGTGACCGGGGCGTTTTTGATAAGGCTTTGCTGGATTTCGCGGCTCAAGCTGGGGTAGAGGTAAAGTTGGGTTTCCGGGTGGCGGGGATTATTCGTGACGGTGATTTGGTTGGCGGGGTGCGCCAGCAGGACGGGACGACTTTAGAAGTTCCACTGGTGGCTCCACTGGTGGTAGATGCTTCGGGGCGGCGTTCCCCGTTACTGGCGCGGCTGGATTTGAAGCGACCCGACCCGGAATTTCAACGGCTGGCTCTGGTCTGTTTTTTCAGCGATGTACCTGACACCGCTAATGGGGAATGGGAGCAACATTTCTTGGGGGCTTTTAACACTACCTTGAACGGCAGTCGGATGAAGGCTGGTCTCTATCGTTTCACCCTGGAAACCGACCTTAAAGTAAAAGAGCGTTTCTCTAACCTGCACCGCCCGCTTGAGCTGTTTCTGGCGATTTTGCAGGAAGCGCGCCCCGCCCTGGCAGCACGCTTTCGGGCCGCTACCCCCCTGAGCTATGCCATCGCTTATGCCCCGATTGCCTATCAGGTGCCAAAAATTGTTCATCAAGGGCTTGTGATGGTGGGTGACGCGGCGGGTTATCTTGACCCTGCCACTGGACAGGGCATAGAATTCGCTTTGCGGATGGCTAGGCTGGCAGCAGGGGTGCTTGACCGGGCTATCCAGCAGCAAAGTTATAATCCTGAAGATTTCAGAAGCTACGAGCTTGAGTTAAAGAAAGAAATAAGCTATATCAAACGCGACTTACGGCTATATTTGCGGGTTACTCGGCGGCGGCGGCTATTAAATCTTTTAAGCCGGGTGCGCCCTTTGCGTTATCTGGTAGTCCGCCGGATGGTTACGCCTCGTTGAACGTTTGTCGGTTGTCGGAAAAAATACCGAGTAACGAGTTAAAAATATTTCCCCCTTCCGTCGTAGGGACACGATGCATCGTGTCCGGGGGCTAGGGGGTTAGGTTTGTTCTCATATCCTTGCTCCTATTCGATTTTAGATTTTAAATTTATCAGGGTATTAGATGAAACCAATTGCCATCGTGGGAATGTCCGGGCTATTTCCCCAGGCTCGGACTTTGCTGGAGTTCTGGGAAAATATTCTAAACAAACGGGATTGTATAACCGAAGTGCCAGCCTCGCGCTGGAAGCTTGAGGATTATTACGACCCTGACCCGACTCTGCCTGACAAAACCTATAGCATGAAGGGCGGCTTTATTCCAGAGGTGGAATTTGACCCACTTGAGTTTGGCCTACCCCCCTCTAACCTGGAAGTGACCGACGTGGCCCAACTCCTTTCGTTGGTAGTGGCGCGGCAAGCTCTGGAAGATGCAGGCTATGGTGAGGGTCAGCCTTTCAACCGGGAGCGCACCGGGGTAGTATTGGGGGCGGTGGGTGGGCTACAGTTGATTGAGCCGCTAACCAGCCGAATGCAATATCCAGTTTGGGAGCGGGTTTTTCGCAGTCGGGGCTTTTCCGAGGAAAAAATCCAGGATTTGATAAAAACTATTAAAGCAGCTTACGTTGGTTGGGACGAAAACGCCTTTCCGGGACTTTTGAGCAACGTTATCGCTGGGCGGATTGCCAATCGCTTCGACCTGGGTGGGATAAATTGCACTATAGATGCCGCCTGTGCCAGTTCGTTGGCGGCCTTGCGGATGGCCCTTAGTGAACTCAACGATGGGCATTGCGATATGATGTTAACCGGCGGGGGCGACCTGAACAACTCAATTTTCACCTACATGTGTTTTAGTAAAACCCCGGCCTTTAGCAAAAACGACCTCACCAGACCCTTTGATGCTGACGCAGACGGTATGTTGGTGGGGGAGGGTATTGGGATGCTGGTTTTGAAGCGTCTCGAAGATGCCGAGCGCGACGGCAATCGGATTTACGCCGTAATCCGGGGGATGGGTAGTTCCAGTGACGGGCGCTTCAAGAGTATCTACGCTCCCCGCCCCGAAGGTCAGGCTTTGGCTTTGCAACGGGCCTATCAGGATGCCGGAATTTCGCCCGATACGGTGAGGCTGCTTGAGGCGCACGGTACAGGCACAGACGCGGGGGATTTGGCGGAAGTAACCACCCTGCGAGATTTTTTCAAGGGTGAGGCTAACCGGGTTGCGCTGGGCAGTATTAAATCCGCGATTGGGCATACCAAAGCGGCGGCAGGGGCGGCGGGGCTTATCAAAACGGCTCTAGCCCTGCACCACAAAATTCTACCCGCCACGCTGAATATCACTACCCCCAATCCTGAACTGCACCTTGAAGAATCTTCACTTTACCTGAACAGCGAAACTCGCCCCTGGCTACAAACTGATTCTAGCCCTCGGCGGGCGGCGGTCAGTGCCTTTGGTTTTGGCGGCACGAATTTTCATGTGTTATTAGAAGAATATCAGCCAGAAAACAAAGGAGCCTATCGGTTGCATTCGGTGGCGCAAGCGGTGGTTATCTCCGCCCCTACCCCCGAACTGTTGTTAACTCGTTGCAGGGAGCTTGCCGAGGAGTGGTCAGGGCCGCAAGCGGAACAGACTTTCCAGCAATATATTAGGGTCGGACAGTACGAAGATTTAACCCACACCTCCGCCCGGGTGGGTTTCGCCTGTAGTTCGCTAACCGAAGCCCGTGAGCTTTTGCAAACCAGCCTGACCTGTCTGCAAAATTGGGCTGGGAAAGAGCTCTGGCAACATCCCGGTGGGATTTATTATCGCCGCCAGAGTGTTGAGGGTAAGGTGGTGGCTTTGTTTCCGGGGCAAGGTTCGCAATATCTGGAAATGGGTCGAGAGTTAGCCTTACACTACCCCGAACTGCGTCAGAGTTTTGCCGAGCTTGACCCACTTCTCACAGAGGCTGGGTTAGAGCCAGTTTCGGAAGTAGTCTTTCCAGCCCCGGCTTTTGAGGCTACCCAAAAAGCCCAACAGACTCAAAAGCTACAGCAAACCCACTACGCTCAACCCGCAATCGGGGCTTTCTCCGCCGGATTTTTCCACTTATTAAAACAGGCGGGTTTTCAGCCCGACTTTGCGGCGGGGCATAGCTTTGGTGAGTTATCGGCACTATGGGCGGCGGGAGTTTTGGCTGATAAGGATTTTTTCAGGCTGGTCAAGAGTCGGGGAGTTGCCATGAAACCACCCGCCGACCCCACCTACGATAGCGGTACAATGCTGGCGGTTAGTGCCTCGGCAGCGCAAGTAATGGCAGAGTTGAAAAATTTGCCGGGGATAGTCCTGGCTAACCTGAACTCACCCCGCCAAACGGTATTAGCTGGCTCAACTCCCGCTATTACCGCCGCCCAAAAATATCTGGAAACTAAAGGATTTGCCGTAACATTATTGCCCGTCTCAGCCGCATTTCATAGCTCGCTAGTGAGGCATGCTCAGACCACTTTTGCCGATGCACTGGCGGACGTGACTTTTAACCAGCCCCATATTCCAATTTACTCAAATACCTCGGCTCAGCCCTATCCCGCCAACGCCCTCCGGGAAACATTGGCGGCCCATCTGCTCCAACCCGTTTTGTTTCAGCAGACCATTGAGAATATCTACGCGGCGGGCGGCACTATCTTTGTCGAAATCGGCCCGCGCAATATTTTGACTATGTTGGTCAGGGAGATTTTGGGGGGAAAGCCCCATCTGGCGGTGGCACTTAATCCATCACGCCACAAAAATAGTGACCGCCAATTTCAGGAGGCGATTGCCCAACTGCGGGTGGCGGGTTTACCCCTGAAGTGGTTTGACCCATATCGCGCCGTTCCACTACCGCCTAAACCCAGGAAAAGCAAGGGCATTGTGGTGAGCTTAAACGCTCGAAACTATGTAAGCGATAAAACCCGGCAAGCTTTTGAAAAAGCCTTAAACGAAGTGCCCAGCGAAATTTATCAGCAGATTGAAACCCCTGAAAACGAGTCAATTTTAGAACATCCCAAACCTGGCAACTGGCAGAGTGAGGTGGTCGCGGTTCATCAGGAATTTCTAAATAATCAGGGCAAATTTATTGAAGGCTTTTCCAGCTTGATGCAGCAGATGATTCAGGCTGGTCAGTCGCAAACTATGCCAGCCGAGTTATTAAATAGCTTGATGCAAAACCTGACGATGTTTAATCAGCAACAGGCCGAGGTGGTACGGCTGCATGAGCAATTTATCGCCCAGAATTCCCAACAGCCCCAGCCCGTAACTGGCAGTTTTAAGGCTGCATCGAAAAATATTCCTGCTTCAGATTTAACTACCAGTCTATCTCTACCTAAAGCCGAAATTGAACCAAAAATCGCCGCAATGTCCCTAACACCCCCGCCCGAAATTGTCGAACAATTATCACCCGTTGAAGAAAAGCCCCTGGATTTAATCTTTCTGGAGGTGGTCAGCGACAAGACAGGCTACCCGGTGGATATTCTGGAGCTTCAAATGGACATTGAGGCTGACCTGGGGATTGACTCTATCAAACGGGTCGAAATTCTGGGCGAGATGATGCGGCGCGTCCCGGCGATGGTACAACCGAAAGCGGCGGATTTAGCCGAATTACGGACACTTGGTTCGGTGGTGGAATACATTCGGCAGGGAATGGCGAATTACCAGCCAGAACCCGCCAAACCTGAGCACAAAAATGGCAAAACTAACGAAGGGTCGCTAAACAGGGCGACCCATAATCACACTCTACCCGAAAAATCTAACCCCTTGAAGCTAAGCCGTAGCTTACCCCACCTCAAAACGTTGCCCCCACCTGCTTATTTTGAATTTAGTTTGCCCGCTGGTTATAGTTGCCTTATCAGCGACGACGGAACGGCAATTAGCGGGTTACTGGCGGCCTTGTTGATGGCCGAGGGCTGGAAAGTCACGGTTTTGAGCTTCCCCCTCACCACAGCCGCAACCCTGCCGGGTGGGGTCAAGCGATACACGCTGGCGGATTGGAGCGAGGAACAGTTAACCCAAACCCTTCAAAATATCGCGACAAGTCAGGGAGAAATTGGAGCTTTTATTCATTTGAGTCCCACCTGGAAGAATGAACAGGACTCCTCACCTAAAGCCGTTTTGAAGCAGGTTTTTCTTCTAGCGAAACACCTCGGCCCATCGTTAAAGGTTAGTGCAAGCCAGGGTTGGGGCTGTTTTATGGCAGTTACCCGGCTGGATGGGCAGTTCGGGCAGAGTGGCGAAGGTGAACCAATAGACGCGGGCTTGTTCGGGTTGGTCAAATCGCTGCGGCGGGAGTGGGACGAGGTATTTTGTCGGGCGGTAGATTTTAGCCCCTTAATTACTCCCGAACAGGTGGTTAAAGGGCTGCTGGCGGAATTGCATGACCCAGACCATAATTTGTCTCAGGTTGGTTATGGCGAGCAGAGCCGGGTTAGGCTGGTGGCAGAGTTACAGGAGAGTTTAAATGGCACAAATAAGTAGTCAGGCGGTTTTCCTGGTCAGTGGTGGAGGTCGGGGAATAACCGCCCAATGTGTCAGGGCGATGGCGGCTAAATACGGCTGTGGTTTTATTTTATTGGGTCGTACCGCTATAACTGAGCCTGAACCCGCCTGGGCCCAAAGTGTTCAGAGTGAGGCCGAGTTAAAAGCACTAATTGTGGCCGATATTCAAAAGCGCGGCGAGAAGCCCCACCCCCTGAAAGTACAGGCCATTTTCGGGTCGATAGTGGCGCGGCGCGAGGTGCTGGAAACTTTAGCCGCAATTCAAAAGGGCGGGGGGCGGGCCGAATATATCTCAGTTGACATAACTAACCAAGCCGAGTTACAAACTAGGTTAGCCGAAGTTGCTGAAAAATCAGGGCCAATAACCGGGATAATACACGGGGCGGGCAATCTGGCCGATAAACGGATTGAGGATAAAACGGCGGAGGATTTTGAGCTGGTGTATGGGGCAAAGATAACCGGGCTACAAAATATCTTGAGCTGTGTGGCGATTTCAAGCCTGGAATATTTGATACTATTTTCCTCGGTGGCGGGCTTTTACGGAAATGCTGGACAGACCGATTACGCCATTGCCAACGAAATTTTGAACGCTATGGCTTTTCAGTTTAAACGTAACAACCCGGCCTGTCGGGTGCTGTCGCTTAACTGGGGGCCCTGGGAAGGGGGAATGGTTACGCCAGAGCTTAAAAAGCTGTTTACCGACAATGGGGTTGAGCTGATTCCCAGCGCGTCTGGCGCACTCGCCCTGCTGGAAGAGCTGGAAAATACGACTTCTCAGGCAGTACAGGTATTAATCGGCAGCCCCGGCAAGTTGCGAGATGCGGGCAAGTTAAACCCCGAACCAAGCCGCCACCGTATCAGCCGCTCTTTGTCGCTTACGGCTAACCCTTTCCTACAAGACCACCAAATTGGGGGAAAGGCGGTGCTTCCGGCGGTTTTTTCGGCGGCCTGGATGGGTCATACTTGTGAGCAACTCTATCCAAGTTACACTTTTTTTAGTTGCGAAAGATATAAGGTCTTAAAAGGCATTATTTTTGATAATGATTTGGCTTCAGTTTATTATCTTGACCTGAACGAGCTAAAAATAGAGGTTGGGAAGGAAATTGTTTTTGAAGGGCTAATCTGGAGCGAGACTAAACTAGGCAAAATCCGTTACCACTACAGTGCCATAATTACCCTGCGTCACGAAACCCCAGAACGCCCGGTCTATAAAGATTTCGATTTGAGTCCTACGTTAGACCTGCCGGGAGCGCAACTCTATCAAGATGGTACGCTGTTTCAGGGGCCGGGTTTTCAGGGGATTGAGCGGGTACTTAATCTTAGCTCGGAGCGGTTAACCCTGGAATGCACTGCTCCAAAAGTGGAGGAGCGTTTTTCGGGGCAGTTTCCCACCCGTAATTTCAACCCCTATCTGGCGGATTTGCAGGGGCAGTCAATGTTAATCTGGACACGGCATTTCTATCAGTCCGCGAGTTTACCCCTCCAAACGCTGAAAAGTGAGGTTTATCAGAGTCCGCGCCCTGGCGAAAAAGTGTGGGTCTCGCTGGAAATTCGTTCTCACAATAGTATGCAACTCTCGGCAGATATTTTCACGCACGACCAAGCTGGCAAAATCTATCAACAGGTTTTTGGCAGCGAAGTAACTTTAAGCCCGCAGCTTAATGAGCTTTTTAGTCTAAAATCTAAAATCTAAGGTCAAAAGTCGAAGCGTAAAAGTGGCTAAACAACCCGATAGTTTGGAAAAACTCAGAAGTTTGCGAGATACTCCCACCGAACAGGCCGCCTATGCCCTGCAACTGCTCAAACCAGGGCAAAAGCGGGGCACAATGGAAGCGGCTCTGGCGGTTCTAACCGACTACCCTACCCCCGTCGCTCGCCCCGCCTTACTCGCCCAATATCGTTACTATGATGCCGATGGCCCGAAACTTGACCCCGGTGCGTATTTGCGAGGCTCTATCCTGAAAGTTTTGCGAAATCTGGCTCAGACCGCCGACCTTCCCTTGCTTGAACACGCCAGCCGCACTTACGAACAGATGCCCTCAATGCATGATGCGTTGGCAGCTCATTTGCGAGCGGCAGCTCTGGAGGTTATGAACGAGGTGGACGAAAATCTGGCGGCTTTCCACAGTGTTAGATTAATGGCCGATTCCAACACTTCTAAAATGTCGGGCGAACCCGCCCTGACCGCCGTTAAAGTGCTGGCGGGACAAGGTAGCCTATTGCCCCTGTATTATTATGTGATGCTGGAAGGGGAGAAAATTGATGAGGTGGTTGCCGAAAGCCTCCGTAGTCTGACCCGGCTACCCGCCACCTTGTTGGATGGTTTAGTAGAAAAATTCAGGCGGGCCGATAGCGAATTGATAATGGTGGGGCTGTTCGAGCTGATTATGGAGCATCGTGAGGCCGCCAAATATAGCGAATTCCTGCTGGATTACCTCAAATCCACCTGGAAATACGATTCTTACCGCTATCTGGCTCTGGCGATAATTAGCAGGGGCGGGGAAGCATTAATCAAAGAATTGTTGGCTTATTGCAAACTTGAAACTAACAAGAAGAAAATAGATATTCTGCTTGAAATCCTACCCCTGTTTTTAAGAAAAGAACCTGCCCTTGAAACTTTAATCCCTCAACTTCAAAAGCGTTACGAGCGCAAAGATTAAATTTGAGACGATTTTGATTCTGGCTGACCAAAATAGTCCTGCGATTAGCATCGGCTGACGGAGCAGCCTCCTACAAATTCCCCCTATCCCCGATTTTGGGGTATAATTAGGGCAGGGCGGCGGCACTTGGGTGGTGCTTTTCGATGTAAAAAGGATATTTTCTTGATAGACCATGATGCCCTCTTTAAGACCGTGATTGCCGAGTTTTTCCTGGAATTTCTTCAACTCTTTTCCCCTGACCTGGCTACCGACCTTGACCCGGCCTCCATCACCGAAAAAGAGCAGGAATTGATAACCGATATCAAGGGTGGGCAAACCAATCGCATAGACCTGATTAGTCAGGTAAAGCTCAACCAGAAATCCACATTGGTGCTAATCCTGGTGGAAGCCCAATCCTATGACGACAAGGAGTTTGGTGAGCGGCTCTTTCGCTATGTCACGCGGTTGTATGATAAATATCGGTTGCCGGTCTTCCCGGTGGCGGTATTGTCCTACGACTCGCCCAAAGCTAAAGCCTCCAACATTTTCAAGTTGGGGATTCAAGATTTAATGGTGATAACCTTTAACTATTTCCCCGTCCAACTAAATCGGCTGGATTGGCAGGAATATGTTAATACACCGAACCCACTCGCCAGTGCTTTTATGGCGAAGATGCCAGTTAAAAAGAAGGAGCGGGCCAAACTAAAGCTGGTAGCCCTGAACAAACTAACCGAGTTAGAGTTAAACTCGGCTCAGGTGCGGCTATTAGGAGTTTTTATTGACACATATCTGGATTTGAACTTCAAGGAACAAGTAGAATTTGAGGAAGAATTATCCAAAGTAGAGGGAGCGAAAAAGGAGGCCGTTATGGAACTCACCACCAGTTGGGAAAGAAAAGGCATTATTGAAGGCAAACGTGAGGGTGAAATAAACCTGTTGATTAAGCAACTGACCCGCCGCTATGGGCTGTTAACCGAAGTGGAAGAAAGGCAGATTCGGGACTTGCCGGAGGAGCAGGTGGAGAGTCTGGCGGAGGCGATACTGGACTTCCAGAACCGCGTAGAATTCACCACCTGGTTAGCCAAAACGCAAGGTTAGGTCGGTGGTGGTTGACCTAACCCCTTAGCCTCCTTTCCGGATTTCAGGAAGGGAAACAAGAATTCTTTATTCTTCTTTCTCATCCTGCCTATTTTTGTGAACAAGATACATTGTGCCCTAAGAATTTAAACCGACAATCAGTTTATTTCGCGGGCAAAATAATGTTGACCAGGATGATTACTATTGCCGCCCCAATCCGATACCACCCGAAAGGTATCAGGGTAGTGTTGCTCAGGAGGCGAATAAAGAAGCGCACCGCTATCAGGGCTGAGATAAAGGCCGCCACAAAACCAACGGCAAAGACTGGAATATCCGAAGCGGTTAAAAATTTCAAACTTTTGAACAGGTCATAGCCAGTCGCGGCGATCATCACGGGCACAGCCACAAAGAACGAGAATTCGGCGGCAGTTTTGCGACCAACTCCCACCAACATCCCCCCGATAATGGTTGAGGCTGAGCGCGAAGTACCAGGCCACAACGCCAGACATTGGGCAATCCCTACCCACAGCGCATCCTTGCGAGTCAGTTTGTCCAATTCCGTTACTTCAGCTTTGGGCTTTATCACATATTCTACCAACAGAATAGCCAGACCGCCCACCCCTAGCCCGATTGCCACCGTGATTGGGTTGAAAAGTTTCTCTTTGATAAAATCGTGACCTAAAAAGCCCAGCACAAATGCCGGAAGACAGGCAATCGCCAGTAAAATAAGGCCATTAATCCCGGCAAAACCCTGTTTATTGCGGAGGTCTACCAGATTAGTGAAACGTTGGCGATAGATGATAACCACTGCCAGGATTGCCCCAAGCTGAATAAAAACGTCAAAAGTATCGGCGCGGTTGCCCTCAAATCCTAGAAGCCGATTAGCAATAATAAGATGACCTGTTGAAGAAACCGGGATAAATTCGGTAATACCTTCCACCAGACCAAGAATAAGTGCTTGTAATAGTTCCATTGTGTGTCGTTGCCTGAGTTTAACCTTTCTTAATTGTCATTTGTTTTGTCGGCTGCGGCAATATTGGCGCGTTCCCGTTCTTGCCTTAAGACTTCCCGTACCATATTGTTGCTTAACATTGCTTGCAAACTCATGCCAACTATCACCGTTGGCAAGAGCGAAGCCAAAACTGAGCCAATCAAGCCGATTGCCATTAATAGGCCAAGTATCAGGTTAAAGCCCAGATATTTGAAGGTTGCCAAAAGGGCGTTGCGGAATAACAGGCGCACCTGGAGTTTGCCTTCCAGCCGTATCGCCATCGGCCATAGATAAATCTGCAACAAAAACCAGAAGAAAATAACCCAAATCCAGGCAATCGAAAAAGCCTTGATTGGGAAATCCTGGGAGGAATAAAACACAATGTTAAAATAGGCGAAAATACAAAAGGCCAGATTGAACAGGATTAAGAGCCAGCCTCGTTGGTAGTATTGGCGGATTCCGCTAAAGAACTGGCCTAATTCCAGCCGTTCCTCGCGCTCAACCTCGGAGGTTAGGGCGTAAAGGCCGACGGTGGTGGGGCCGGAGAAAATCGCCAAAGCCACCGCTACCGCAAAAATGTTGTATGGGACTGGTAATCTTGCTTGCCCTATCAAGAATGCGGGAGCCAGCGACAGAGCCCAGATAACGTTTGCTACAACAATCACCAGGATATTATCCCAGAGGTCAAACAAGGTCTTCGCGAAAATTGGAATTATACGGTGTAGCAAAAAAACCTTCCTTAAAGTTAATTAGTGGCTACTTCTTTTTGTAAAAGCTCAATGACTTTTGCGGCAAGCTTCTGGAAATGAGGGTCAAAATGCTCGCTGGCGACCCCAATGCTGGGCTGATTGACCCAATTGGATTTCAGGCGATATTCCTCCGCCGGGGGCACGCCTAACCAACTACTTAACTCGTCCTGCCAGCTTATCGGGAAATGCAACCGCAATCCTTCGGGGCGTACATCGGTTTTCACCAGGGCTTTCGCCGGGGTTTTTGCCAGGGCGATTTTACCCAGGAATACGCCGGGAGTAACGGTAGGCTCGTAGGACAAAACCAGTTTATCAGGGGTTGCCGCTACTCCCTGCCGTACCTGTTCCTCAAACCAGTGATATATTTCTTCCGCGTCCATATTTTTACCCTAATCCCAAAGTCAAAAGTTAAAAGTCGAAGGTCAAAGGAGCAAGAATGTGGTAACAGACCTAACCACCTAATCCCCGGACACGCTGCATCGTGTCCCTACAAAGGAAAGGGAAACCGTAAAAGGATGCTCCGTCATCCGATATTTATCGCAGGACAGAGCCTACTCCTACATCTTAATTTTCCCGACAACCGACAACTGAAGACCGACAACCGTTTAGAAGATTGCTGCACTGAGGTCGGTTTTGCTTAAATCGGCCCCGGTCAGGTTGGCCTCACGCAGAATTGCCCCTTGCATAATAGCATTTTCCAGGTCAGCTCCGCGCAGGTCAGCTTTAATCATTTTTGCCCCGGTACAATCCGTTTCGATTAACTTGGCGATAGTCAGGTTAGCTTCCTGCAAATCTACCGACTGCATGCGGGCCGCGCTCAGGTCAGCCAGTTGCAGGTTAGAGAAACTCAAATCGGCTCCGCTAATATCGGCAAAGCGCAAATCGGCCCCGCGTGACCGAACCCTTACCAGTCGTGCATTAGAAAGATTACAGTTGCGGAAGTCCGCCCCAATCAATACAGCCTCGGATAAGTCCGCCCCGGTCAGGTTAGACTCGTTGAGTCGCGTGCCCCGCAAATCAGCCCCGCGCATACTGGCTCCGCTTAGCAGAGCACTTTTTACTTCCGCTCCACTCAAGTTTACCCTATCGAGAATCGCCCCGTCCAGTTGTGTCCAATTCAGTTGGGCTCGCCACAGGTTAGCGTTAGTCAAATCGGCCTGAGTCAAAATCGCCCCTCGTAAATCAAGATAGGATAAATCCTCGCCCACCAGCGAAACCCGCGTCAGGTCTAGCCCAATGGGGCCACCTTGCGCTTGGAGTAGCTCCTGAATTTCAGCCCGTGTTAACTTTCGCCGTGCGCCTTCTAACGCCATTTTGCTTTTGCCTTTGACCTGATTCATACCCCCGCACATGGTACACCGTGTCCCTACAAGGGTTTAAGGGGTAACTTAAAACTCGTAGTCAAGCCCTAGTTCTTGCTGGGAGATAAACCGCTCGCCCTGGCTATTTTCGCAGCCAATAATAAGTTGGGCTGTTCCTTCCAGAGCCTTGCCACCGCCCGCCACGCCCGCCGGAATACGGATTACCAGACCCGGTTGCCCATCGCCCAACGCAAACTCCATTAAATTCCCATAGGTGGTCGAACCATCGCGGGCATCGTAAAGGGCTACTTTCAATTTGCCCGCCGGAACGTACCACCAGCTTGCCTGTTCAGGCTGGACGAACCAGGCTTTGACGGTTTCGGCTAGGATGGTGGTGTGGCCCAGGCGGGTGAGTCCCTCGCCATAAAATTCATTATCCAGCCGCGCCATCTCCCGAAAGAAACCCCGCTCGTCAGGAAAGGTTTTAATTTCGCGCTGAGCCACCCCTTCGATAGCTGCCTGGGTGGTCGCGGGTTTATCCCCTAGCATTTATTTCTCCAGTGTATTAGATTTGTAGATGTTGTAAGCAGTTGACTACGGTGTCCTTGAACCCTGGGTATTATACCTTATTGGAAATGGTTTAGAAAAGCCCGCCGAATCTCGCTGTCAGATATAAAAACACAGAAGCTCTTGTGTGCAAGTAACAAACCTTCCCCCTTCCCCCTTCCCTAACCCCCCTGAGTACAGGAGGGGCAGCGGCGGAAGGAGGAGCTCGCCTGTGTGGGAGAGGGGTTAGGGTGAGGTCTAAATGCCCTTTGCACAATAGGTCTTTTGGAATTGCTCTAGGGGTAGTTTACCCAGCCCAACCAAGCCTACTTCAATCGCACTGGAAGATTTGGCACGCTCAATTGCCAGGTCATACTGTCATAACTATAACCAAACCCTAATAGTTGATAATTTAACTGGTAAATGTAACACTCATTATCCGGCACACGGTTAGTAAAACATGTTGCCTGGATAGTATCGTAAGTGGCTGCGTTTGGTACGGTAAATACTAAATATAGCCATTGGTCATTGAAGTAGGCTTGCCCGCCCGAACGTAGCACCATCGAATAATTACTAACAGAAGGGAAAATACAGGGCATTGAAGCCCCGCGTGGGAAGGGCGAGTTAGCACTTTGGGAGGGACAAATAATTGGCCTCGTCAGCAAACGCTGGCTAGGGTCGTAAGGCACTGCCCCGTTATTTAGTTTCTGCCCATAACCGCTTGGCTGGAGAATCTCAATGGTCAGGTCAGCAATCGCGTCTCCTATATCAAATAACTCTAGGGTAACTAATCTTCCGGCATAAGTACGGGGAATATAAGCCATATCGAATATAATGTTCGAGGTCATTGCACTACTATTTGAAATCTGCATAAGTTGGGATACCGCCGTAATCGGGTAAACCATCGGGGTAGGCCAAATTGAAGAAGTAACGGTTTGTCCACTGCCTGGGTCAACAAAGACGGCATTTACAGGCTGGGGATTATCATATTCGGCCTTTACCGCAAAACGATTAGCCCCGCCGCCACCGAAAATCTGGACTTGAAGTAAATAAGTGCCGCCCCGCACATTGGGGCTATCGCTCTTTATTCCTTTTTGTCGTACTCCGTCCTGATAGCTAATCCGACAACGTTGGGTGGAACAATCCGGGTCGCCCGGTACATAGCCATAGTCGCTGATGTAAAGATAGGGTTGGTTGGTAATACCTTCGGCAGAGCGACGCAAACTGTTAAAACTACCGAGGCTGTTAAACCCGCTAAAACCAGGATTTAGGACGTTGTTGCTATCGAAATCCCAGGAGCAACGCCAGCCATGGTAACTTTGATAGCCTCCAGATAAAATACCAAAGCCTCGAATTCCAGTGTAAAGGGCATTCGACCCAGTAAAACGAGGGTCAGCCCCGCGCATATTCCAGGGTATCCGGGTATTACGATAGGGCGGCGGAACTGGGCCAGTCAGGTTTATAGCCGCTTGATAATCAGCATCGTTATCGTAGAGATTGGGGTCAACCAGACTGCGGCAACCCTGGCTAGGGTCAAAGCGAGTTGGGTCTACGGTTAGACCTTGCAAGCGACCCTGATAGTAACTGCTTGTACCTGGATCATCTACAGGTTCAGTAAATGCTAGGCTGTTATCAGGGGTGGCGTTCCAGTAAATATCATCAAGATTGACGTTGGCCTGCCCGGATGGGCAAGCGGTAACCAGATTAGTGTTAACACTAGAAGTTTTGGGGTTAGCAAACGTCCCGGTAGCTTTATCAAAGCTTGTATCGGCATAATAACAGTAACCAAGACCATTATAAGCACCGCCCGTTGTCGAACTCGCCATCCAATAGTCGTTTTGAGTAGACAATTCGGTGGCTTCCCAGGCCGCCACCAATCCTCCTTTATTCTTCCAGTTAGTAGTTACAAAAGGGTTTTCTGAGGGATAATAAAGTGAGAAGCGGGTACGTAGCCCGTTCTGGCAATATTGATTATCCTGATCAACTGCTCCCCCCGAAATAACCTGACCAAATCTATTCTTGCGGGATTGTCCATCTCCAGCCACAGCGGGCAACTCGTTGGTAATACAATTTATGGTTTTGTTGCCGCCGCGCGAGTTAGAGCTGCCATCCGCTGGACGTTGTTTATCGTTATAGCTGGTAGCATAGGGTAGAGTATTATCGGGGCGGGGGCCATAGGGGTTATTGACTGTATAATAATTATCGCCTGTGCCAAATAGCTCGCCGTTTCCCACATCTGACATAGCTGCATCATAAATCGAAACCTTAAAACTGGTAGAAATCTGGTTGGGGTCGTTCGTGTAAGGGTAGAGGGCTTTTTGATCAATGGTGATGCCTATCGAGTAGCCAAAACCCTGCACCCCGTTAGCATCAGGGTGGCGGTCTTTGTTGACAATGTTCGGATTGTTAGCAGCAGTATCGCAAACAGCAGCCCCATCCGCTAAAGTATAGAACCAGCTTTGAATATCGCTGACCCGTTTGCAATTCGGGATGTCATTATTTAAATTAACGGGGATTACCACTCCACCCAATCCAGCATAAGGCCCACCACTAGCGACCCCGACTGTTCCATCCCCCAGCGGGGTGTAGGCATCCCCAAATTGATGATTAGTTTCCGGGCCTAACATGTTAAGCCAGAAGCTACCAATACAAGGGGCGGGGGTAGGGGACTGGTCGCAGCGTTGCCTGACGTATTTTTGCCAGAGGGTGTTGTAATAATCCTTGCGCTCGGTGGAACCGCTTTGGTAGGCTTCGTTGCGAACCAGCCAGTCGTAACTAATTCCGTTTGTCCCCAGATAGTTACTTGCGCCGCCCATCCGAGCCGTTGGGGAAGCTTTGGCAACCGCTATGCGTTGGGCGTAGCTATTGCCGATACCCAGCGCACTCAGGAAGGGATGCTGGATTTCTGCGCCAACGGTAGTCTGATATTCGCCGTCCCCTAAATATTGCCCCTGGAACAAGGCTAATTCGCCCGGTTTGGTGGCTAAAAGTTCCTCGTAACTGTTGGTAGTATTAAACCCAGCCCTTTGTACCGCTTGCAACCCCCGCGCATTCGCCATCTCGGTTTGGTTGGGTAGCCAGATGCCCCCGCCAGTGCCGCTTCATCGGCAGCCTGTTGCAGCTTGTAGGTTTGAGCAAAGGCACTAGCTCCATCTACTGCCAGACCAATCGTGCCAATTAAAGCCAAGCCCACCACTGCCATCAGCACCAACGCCTGTCCTTCTTCCCGACGATGGATGGCGCGACTAAATCTTTTCCAGAGTAACGGAGTAACCATAATAGGCCGCATAGTTGTCTCCCTTTAGCAGATAAAATTTCTAACCAGAGCTTGCACACAAAATTATTTCTAATCCTATTTTAACATTAATTATATCTGCAAGTGTGAAATCTGGAGGGTAAATTTATTGGGAGTAAAGACTTTAGTTCAAGTAATTTGGTAACCGTGCATGAAGCCTCGTCACCCTGAGCTTGCGAAGAGTCTTGCTCAAAATAACAAGATTCTTCGCGTTTGCTCAGAACGACAAGGCCGGGTGGGTGCTGAATGATTATGGGTTTCTTGTTAAAGAGACCCGGAAAGTCTTTATTTGATAAGGCCGAATGTAGCTAGTAAGGGTATTATTAGCAATCTCAACCATATTATCGGCTAAATCATGCTCTAACAGATTAACCTCTACCGCTCTGGCGATAGGATATGGGAACTTCAGGCTGAATTTACCCCGCATGTTGGCACATTCATACACTCGAATTATCAAACCGTCATTATCCTCGGCCTTTTTAACCGTTTCGACAATCACGCTATTGTGATGTGATTCCACCTCAACCAACGACCAGCGTGTTGGGAGTTTTGGATGCTGGTTGGCCTCACCCCCGCTAAAAACCAACAAAGGATGATTCAGCTCATAGGCCGCCCGGTGTACCCTACCCCCAAACCAGCCGCCGAAGGAATGGGGTAACAGGCTGTAGGTAAACTCGTGCAAGCCGAGGTCGGCCTGGGGGTCGGGGTAAATCGCCCCTTTTAGGAGGGTCTGGCGCATCACATTCCCCAACACATCGTAACCATATTTACAATCGTTCAAGATAGCGACCCCATAACCCCCTTCCGACAGGTCAAACCATTTGTGGGCGCAGGTCTCGAACTTGGCGGCATCCCAACTAGTATTACGGTGGGTGGTCCGCTCGATATTGCCAAACTGCACCTCGGCGGTGGCTTTGGGGCTATGCACATCCACCGGGAAAGCCACTTTCAAGAGGGTCTGACGTTCCTGCCAATCCACCTGGGTCACAAAATCAATCCGGGGATTGTTGCGATAGAGATAAATTTTCTGGGTAATGCGCGTCCGCCCGTTATAAAGCCATTCCAGTTGTACCCCCGCCCGCAGTGGCCCTTGCTCAATTGGCTCAATACTGACCAGTTCGTCTAACTCCCAGCTCTTTTGTTTATAAAAATCATTAATATCCCAGGCATCATAATCCAGGGGTTTATCCTCGAAAAGCTGGAAAACGTTACCCCTTGCTCCCGCCACCAGCACTTCTCGTCCAGCGGTCTTATCAAATAGCCGGGAAATTTGGCCCTTTTGATTAAATTCCAGCCGATAATAGCTATTTTCCAGATATTCGGTGGTGGCTTTTAATATATTAACCTGGGAAGTTTTTTGAGAGGATTGCGGCTTAATTGGAAAAATTTGATAGCCATAGGCTGGTACATCTCTAAACTCTACCAGACTCCGCCCGTTGCCCAAATCCTGAATTTGATAACCAGAATACTGGGCAGCCCCTGCCTCTATTTCCACTAGAGCATCCCGCTCCCAGGGAAGACCGTTGAAAATCACCAGACTATCCGGCCCTAAATTCAAGTGCTGGCTCAAGGTTTCCTGGGCCTGGGTAATTATTTCGTCGGTAACGGCCCGGATTTCGGCGTAAGTTTCCTCGGCATCCTGATAAACCTCCCCGATTGAAGAGCCAGGGATAATATCGTGGAACTGGTTGGTTAAAACTTTCTCCCAGACCTGATTTAGCTCTTTTTGCGGGTAAGGTTGCCCACTCACAATGGCGGCGGCACTCGAAAGCCACTCGGCGTTATGCAAATTACGTTCGGTCAGGCGATTGTTACGTTTGGTGCGGGCCTGACTGGTGTAAGTGCCGCGATGATACTCAAAATAAAGCTCGCCGTTCCATTCTGGCGTAGCGGAATTATCTGTTACCCGTTCCTTTACCCTGTCCATAAAGTCGGCTACTCGCCCGGTTGAAGCGGTAGGTAATTCGGGACTCAACGGTTTGCCCAGCAATGCGGCGGCCTCAATCATTGGTCGGGTGGGGCCGCCCCCACCATCTCCCCAACCGTAGGCCACCAGCGTTTCGCGGTTAATCTCTTTCTGAGCGTAGTTCTTCCAGGCTCGGGCCAACACTCCTGGATGCATATCGCCGTTATAGGTATAGGCATGCCAGGAGTCGTCGTTTTGGGCAGTCAGGAAGTAAGTTAGCACCTTCGACCCGTCCATGCCCTGCCACCAGAAAGTATCGGCGGGCATGCGGTTGGTATCGTTCCAGCTTAGTTTGCTGGTGATAAAATATTCCGCTTCCGCCCCCTTGATTAGTTGTGGCAAGGCCGGACTATAGCCAAAGACATCGGGCAACCATAAAACCTTGCAGGTATAGCCAAATTCCCGTTGAAAGAAACGCTGCCCAAACAGGAATTGCCGCACCAAACTTTCGCCATTGGGGATGTTGGTATCCGACTCTACCCACATCGCCCCTTCCGCTTCCCACTGTCCGGCGGCGACTTTTTCCTTAATGCGGTTAAAAAGTTCGGGCTGGTCTTCTTTTACAAATTGGTAAAGCTGGGGTTGGCTCTGGATAAAGACGAAGTGGGGATAACGCTCCATATGATAGAGGGCGGTGCTAAAAGTATCAGCCGCTTTCAGGCGAGTATGGCTCAAACGCCAGAGCCATGCCACGTCAATATGAGCATGCCCGATGCCCGTAACGTGGGGTTGCCAGGATTTATCGGGGCTGAGGCTGGCAAACTGCTGGTTGATTTGGGCTATTCGGCTGGTGAGAATTTCCAGAGCTTTGCCAACCGATTGATAAAAGCTGTTTTTGTCAGTTTTGCGGAAGTCAAGGGCGGCACAGCTTTCTTCCAGAGCCGCCGCCAGACTATAGTAGCTGGGTGACTGCTCCGACAGATTTTCCAGGGCGGTCAAAATTAAACTCATCTGGGTGTATAGCTGGTGGGTGGGCTGGTCAATACAACGCAACTCCATTTTCTCCACCGTATGATATTTTTCGTTGATGCCGCTCCAGAGCTTGATACTGACTGCCAGTTTCCCTTTTTCGACCTGTTGCGAGGTTAAAATTATTTCGCGGTGGTAACGATCCAGGGCGTGGAAAGGATGACCATCAATTGAAACCAAACCCTCCACCGTGTTGATGCCAAAGGAAGGGCCAGTGGTTAGATTTAGATGCAAAGCGACCACCAGGTTACGCCAACTTGCCGGAATTTCTAGGTTAAAATTCAACTGGTAAATAGTATCATATTCTCCCCAGCGTTGCCCTTCGCTAAGGGTAAAGCCCTCGGTTTTGCCCCCTTCAAGGCGTTGGGCGTAAATTGTGGGGATTGGCAAACTATCGCCATAACGTAAATTTGCCAGTTCAACCAGACGCTTTTTGATTTTTTCTTTGCTAAACATTTTCCTGTTCCCTGAAGTATTCGATTTTGTTACCGAAAGTTCCCACCTATTTTAACCTATTCCTGGTTATTTACAAGAAATAACGATGAATTTTTGGTAGAGTAGGACTGCCCTAACCCCCAAAATACCAATGCCCTATCGCTACATATCCTACCCAGAAAAGCTATAGCCTAAAGCTTCTTCGCTGTCTCAGGGCGACTATGGTGGCGAACGCTCAAGTTTATTTTGCTATAAAACTTTAAGGAGGGCCGCTACCGATGTTGATAGTAAGTTAGGTAGTTGGTTGTAGTATAATCTTTTACTGAGATAGCAAACAGATTAAAATTTTAGACTAAAGGACTGAAAAACACGGTGGCAGTGGTAAATCTGTTAGAGGAAACTCTCGAAAAGTTAGCCCGGTGTGGCTTAACTACCCGGCAGGTAGGTTGGGTGGGTTGGTCAAATGGCTGGCAAGTAGTGAGTTGGGAGACTTTTGTTCAATTTGCCAATTGCGAATATGATAATGCTGCCACTACTCCTCAGGTGCATCACGAACTGGTGGTAGTTGGTGAAAGTTGGTGGCTTGAAAGAGATTTAGTAGTAAATGAAAGCAGCGGTGAAACCCAGGAGGAATGGGTCTACCGCTCTATTCCCGAACCACTCAAAAAAGCCTACCAGTCTCAATTTTTCTTTCCCTTTGAGAAAGATGAACTAGCCGCCTTGGCTGACCCTGACTATCAGGCAGACCTGAACAAGCTCCGGCGGCTAATTTATGAAGGTTGACCCTGCTGGATTCCGGCAATAGTTAAGGTCTAATTACAACCTGCACCTAGCGGAGTAAGGTCGGGTTTGTAAGAATAAAGGCAGCTAATTCCCGGCCCACTGACCGTCCCGGCTATCTGTGACCCTGCTACTTTTGCGGTTGTACCCGTATCGTTAAATATCGTTCTGTTTAGAGATCCCGGAGAAAGTTTGCTATTCAAAATGCTAGTTGATGCTCCTCCTGTATTGTAAATACCTGAATTCACGGTATTTTGGATTGAAGTTGTCGCTCCGCCAGTGTTATAAATACCATAAGATTCAGGTTGGTTTGGATTGATGCCAATACTTAAATTCAGAATCTGGACTGTCCCCCCATTACTATAAATGCCATAGGTTGCTCCACTGCTATTGATATAGGCAAAAATTTGCACATTATCAATAGAAGGGAAACTGTTGTTATTGGCAATGCCGTAATTGCTATTAGCACCGCCAAACAGGTATATAATTCCCCCCTTTATTGAAGGGCCGACCACAAAGTTAGCAGTGTTAGTATTAGAGATGCCGTAGGTTTGTGTAGTTGAAGAACCAGTGCCACTATATAGGTTCACATATATCAAAGGGTTGATAATGAAAGCCGAGGAGTTGCTATTAACAATAGCGGCACAGCTTACAGTACAGGAGGCGTTAATTTTCAGCTGTAATGCGTTGAGTAAAAAGGTCACAACAAAAGCGGCAAAGCATCGTCAGGGAGTGAAACCAAATAGGCTTCAATCTCTGAGTGAGTTAGCGGGTCAAACAAATGTCGCCTGACCTGCC
>Ga0209511_1001268_pt1 | contig 22857 bp, 28 predicted proteins | sample SSSSmetaG_FD_184141 | JGI IMG/M metagenome (GOLD analysis project Ga0209511, IMG submission 184141) | Glacier valley bacterial and archeal communities from Borup Fiord, Nunavut, Canada, to study Microbial Dark Matter (Phase II) - ​SSSS... | ecosystem: Environmental > Aquatic > Freshwater > Ice >... | reverse complement strand
CCAACAAAAAAGCAGATTACTCCGCCGAAGAACTCATTGAGCCTTCGGTTGGCGGTGCAATCTGCTGTCTATTTTGTTGGGGAACAAGTAGGAACCGGAGGCTCTTTCACCTCCATTTAAACGCTCTTTAAACCATCTTTAAACTTTACGGCGTCACATATACAATCGGACAAGTGACGGTATCGGTTACCACGCTGCCGGTTATATCGGCTGTATATCCCGTTTGATTTGCCGCCATTGTGATAAAGGCACTCCTACGCGATGTGTATTCAGCCAGTGTCAATTTCCGCATATCAGCGGCTGTAATGGCCGGATAGTTGGCGTTCCCTGGAAGCGCAGTCAGTAAATCGAATGTTACCGGATAACCTGTAAGTTCAATCCCATCCACTTTGCGGTGAATTGTAAGTTTAGTCGCTACAGCTGAACCTGTGTTTTTGTATAATAAGCTCATGATTATATAATTACTTTGTATTCGTAGTTGGCGTCTGATGCAGGTGTTGGTCCTGAAGAACAGGTATAAGATAATACATGTGCCATATTTGTAAGTTCTACCTGATATTGACCGGCTAAAATTACGCCGGTAACATCTCCACCCATTTCAGTTCCCATCGCAGGGTCCTCCGTGAAAAAGATTGTTACAGACACATCTGACGTAACGGGTTGATTCGAATATAGCATGAACAAACTACCCTGCTGCGATACCCGGATCACATTAATTGGTTTGTTTTCGGTAATTACTGCACATACCTTATCTGTCCATTCCTGCGATTCAACAGCCACAATTTCAGACACACCGCAAATGAAATCTATCCAGTTATGCGTGAACGGAACAACCGAACCTGCGACACGATAACTTTTACCTGCCAACTTGTAGCGATCAATCACGCTACGTGCAGCTTCAACATCTGCCGCCGATGCATCATCGGGGTGTTTTACTTCAAAATCGGGTGATGCTCCAGTTGTAACAGGCAATATTTGAACGCTTAATCCCGTTTCTGATAATACCAATCGTTCAAGCATTAATGCCTGGGGCGTTGCAGCTGCACGCAACCGGCGCTTTTCAGCCCAGGTATGAAAGCTGTCGTGCATCAGAATAATCGGGGAAATCAATACCCGTAGCAGAGAGACCAACCTCACCGTTCTGATCCGGAGCGGAAGCAGCAATAATATTAACCGATCGTAATCTATCTTCATGACATTGTAATTAACATGTTTACTTCATCCAGGATAAACGCTCCGGTGGCAGATTCAATCCGCACAGTGTCCACATTTGCAGCAGCAATAATGGCATGATTGTAGCGCATATCCTTTACTCCAGCGACATCCATCACAGCCGCGATCACGCCACTGGTGGAAATCTCGCCGCCATAATCCAGGTTGTTTAAGTAGGTTGAAATTGCCGTGGCAACGGATGCTCTACCGGCAGCGGTGTCCATCAATAAAAGTGGATCCCGAACTATCGAAAGATTAAAAGCAACTGAAACCGGCACACCAGAAGTGATTTCATAGGCCATCCCGGCAGCTCCAACGCGCTGCATATAACTTGCAAACGGTGCAAGTTCTTCAGCAGTAAGTGCAAGCTTATTCGCTTTTGAAACTTTGATTTGCAACTTAGTGCGCTCTGTGGTTGAAATTGGGATAACTTCCTTGACAGCCACAAACTTCAATAGTTGTTTGGTTTCATCAATAACCGGATAGCCTACCTTATAGGTCAGCGGATCATAGGTCAGATCATCACCTGCCTGGTATGCCAGGGCAGCTGCATGATACCACCTGAGTGAAGTGATGTAAGCCGCCTCGATGCGACTATCTACTTCCAAACTGAAGGCATCAACGATTTTCTCCAGTGTCCAGACCGATACGGCAACGATATAGAGAATCAGCATCTCGAGGCTTACACGTGAGAATTGCTCATCGAACGTTTTTGCCTGGTCCAGTCCGTAAGAGTTCGCCAGCTCCACGTCTGCGACGAAGGAGGCTTTGATTTCGAGTGATATTTGGGTGATGGTTCTTGACATAACTAAACTCCTATTGCGTTAGCAAATAAATCAGCAATTGCGGCCATCCCTACATCGCATGGGTGATTGGCTACACCTTGATCGGCTATTAGGTGCTGGACTCCAGCTTCATCGTATACTATGGTTCCTATCGTAGCCTTGTTTGATGGGTCAGAATCTAACTGACTCATTTTCACAAACTGAATCTTCCTTATGTCACAAGCTGCTTTCATTTGCAAATCTCGCGCGTCATTCGTCCAAAATAACCCGCCAACAACAATTTCGCACATTGGCAATTGCGTTTTTATATGGTCTATCAACCTCCCGAACCGTAGTTCCAAATCTCCAGATGCATCAACCACATTCTCCCCTATTCGAAGACATACAAGATCTATCCCGACTACCAAATATTGATCAAGTTGAGTTAAGTCATATGAGTCAAGAGACAGTTCAAAATCTGCAATATTTTGTGCGGAAATAGTAGATGTTGGTTCATAAACTTTTATTCTATCACCCAATACATGCACCCAGTCGTATATTTTACGAGAGGCAGCCATACCACAAATATTCCACCACCTGTCTGCCAACAATCCATGTATAGTGATTGAATTGCCTAAGCATAAAACGTTTTTATATTTATTGCTCGTTGTATAGAGCGTTCCATCAGAAGTGACTTTTAACTTATACACAGTGCCGCCTGATGACTCTAATTTCAAGGGGCTATTAACCTTCGCTGCAATATCTCCAAGTAGCAATGACATTGGTATAACTTCAGTTTTTGTTGCGTACCCCGTTTTGTCGTATTTTATGTCGAAATCAAAACTTAAGCTACCTCCATATGTCGTTGCGAGTCGCCCCAGAGGGCCTTCTAATGTCTCACTATACATCATTTCTGTGGCAGTCGCGATCCAATTAATTTGATATTTGAGCAGGTTTTCACTTTCCGAAACAAAAATATATTCATCCTTAAATATCATGTCGTTAACTACCAGAACATTTTCACCCAATATAACACTTAAGCTAAACTCTTTCCTGAAAACAGCCTTACCCCATTGATCTATCTTCCCAAAGAAAAACTTTGCAGTTCCAGCATTTGAAGATAGAAATCTAATATTACTAATCATTCCGTCAAATAGAGATGCAGTATCCTTCCATGCAGCTACACCTGTCTTTCCTCCAAGTATCTCTCCATTCACTCGAATCCCTATCGTTGCACTTGCTGATGTTCTATTTAATTCATCATTTAATACCTTTATGCTGTCTGCTATCACCCACTGAGTGTGTCCTTCGTATGATATAATAGATAATTGCTCTTCGGACATTGCAGCAACAGTACTCAAATACTGAAGAGATATCATGTATTCGGTGAGATCAGTTGGACGATCTCCTACGACAGTATATGTATAGGTACCATCCGTGTTGATGACGGATGATACATTCGCGTGATTAATTTCGATTAATCCTACATATGTTGATGATGAAAAATAAAACAGCGTCACATCGCCCTTTGGAACTTTAAACTTCACAACAAACCGATCTTCTGATATTATCACGCCTAATCGACTGTCAAATCCCGTACTGCTAATTGGAATTGTTATTTCCGTTCCATTAAATATAGATCCGGCTGCACCATAACCGAAAATAGAATATTTAGTCTCTTTATATTCGGTTATTCGTCTCAATTCGGTGACATCAGTACGCGTTTCTGAAATTAAATTAGGATCATAATTGCAAACAGAGTTGAAGTATATTTCCGTTGTTTTGGCAATGATATCCTGGGACCCACGGTGCCAAAATATCCAATATTCTTCTGTTCCGGCAAGGGTGTAGTCGATGGTGATGCCATATGTCCCATCACTTTTCAACACCATGTTGGCTGCTGCAATCAACATACCATTTACCCAATTAGCCTTAGAAACATAAATACCATTAGACGGTATTTGTCCTGTTGCTACTATTGAAAATCGTATATTTCTTATCTCTGGTGGAATAACACATACTACCCTTGAATCGAAACCAGTTGACCCTGCCGGAATTACCAGCTTGTTACCTGATACTGTTGCTCCAGCACTGGGAGAAGTAATTAAGTCAAGATGTGGCAATAAATTAGGATGTATTACGTTTTCTAAAATTTTTGTCATATTGTCTAAACTATCAAATTCTCCCTTCCTTACCGGTTCAGTTGCACCTGTCGGAAGTAAAAGCCCAGTGATTCTTTTTCCATTCGCATCAATATCAAAGTTGAGTTTTGACAGCCATCCTTTTAAGGTATCCAAAATATCAAGCATCAACTGGAATACCCTTGTTTTAGTATTCTTCCCGGGTTTGTTTTCGGACTTCCCTTCGTTGATCCGTGTTTGCAGGTTGGTTAAAGTATCTTGAGCCATATCAGTATTTTATCGAAAAGTTAAATCAAACGTATCATCAAATGTGCGGTTTCCTTTCACCGCATCGGTGTCACTTGCAGGTATAATATCACCGATGGTATAGTAGTTGACAATCCCTTTATTACCCACATCAGGGAGTTTCACTATTTGCCCTGGTATCAAAGTATCTGTGATACAGATAAGGTTCCGCACAGCCAAATCAAAAATGCTCTCTACCGATCCACAGGTCTGAACAGCCAGGTCAAACAGTGACTGACCTTCACGAACCGGAAAGGCATTCCTGCTCTTTACACTGTTTTGAATTTCCATCGCACTACCTTGTATATTCCAAATAACAGGATCAAACCCAAGAACAGCCGTCCGGCCATTATCTGTGTGCTTTGCCACTTCGTTAGTTTGTTGACTTCAGGACCTGGCACATTTACATAAACCGGCACATCCTTGTATATATAGATATCCTTTCCCTTCACGTAAACGATATCAAAAACAGTTCTGAAGTTGTACTTAAAAACCCCTGCATTGAATGAAAAAAGGCTTTTAATGCGTTTACTCTTCTCTTCAGTGAGTTGCTTCAGTATGACCTGATTCAAATTATTGCATTCAAATAGAGCCATGATATCCGCACTATCAGTTGGCAATTGGAAGGGAACAAGCTTGTCAACAATCTTCTCCCTATATTGAATCGGAACATTATTTGGCAGCTGTGTAGTTTTGCATGCAACGACCGCAAATAGTGAGAGCGTAATAATCAATAATTTATTCATGATGTTCGTGTATTTCTGTTTCGTTTAAATCAATACCGGCTGTATCTTCCACCCTCTTTTCGATAAAGCTGCTTAGTACCCTGAAAATTTTACCACCTGTGAGCTGATCCATGTTCTCTGAAGCGCTCCACACATAAAACCCTGCAATCAGCCAGGCTGCTATATTATAGGTTGCCGCAACATCCTGATGCATCTCTTTGTCCATCGCATAAAGCAGAGCGACAAGAACTGTAGCCCCAATTGCCCGGCCAACGGCTGTGAAGGCTTTCGACATTGAAAACTTTTCCCTTCGCTTTAATAGTGAAGCCATAATGCCAGCGATCAAATCGAAAGCCAGCGTAGCCCACATTACGTGAACGGCTCCCTGTATATCACTGAAGTATCCAATAACAGCCAGGAACAATCCGCATAGAATATTGTAGAAATGATTGTACAGCCAGTCCATGGTTATGAGAAATAAAGGGTTGTTTCATCTGTACGCCTTCTGACCAGTCCTGGAAGTCTTTTACCTCCACCGTTCACCCACTCACTAAACTGTGCCCGGATAACTGGGGAATTGGGGGTTGCACGGATTGACCGGAGTATACCCGATTTAAGAAAAGCGCCAAAACCAATATTGTAGATAAAGCATACCAGGGCATCAAACTGATTTTGATTAATAGCAAGTTTCAGATTATTAAGATCCCGTTCAACAGTTGCAAGGTGTTTTCTCAGCATCTCAACAGCCTGCTCTTCTGTGACCACCATTCCTTCAGTAACGCCAACAGTTGAGCCAAAGCCAACCGTCCAAACTCCAGCAGGACATTTATAGGCTTTCGCCTTAAACCCTTCATGCCTCTTGATTAACTCAATACATTTTCCTGATGCTTTCATAAATCAATCTCAAATTGTGACAGGTCATCTCCTACAATCACTTTGGCTGTAGTCATCCCGTCTGATTTCAGTTCCTTCGTTAATTCGGTTATAAATTGTTGCCGTTTCTGTGATGTGACCGACTTCAAATAATTGTCGATACCAAAGCCCAGGGTCGGAAACTCTTTGAACTCTCCCTTTTGCGCCTCGATGATCATCCGGCAACGCTGATAGTCAATATTACCGACTACCAATCCGGATGCGATCAGCCCGTTGGCCAACCTTACCGGTTCGATCTTCAGATCATAATTGTCATCAAGCAATATCCCGTTCATTTTATTTGTTTTTATGGGTGATCACACAGAATCACCCTTACGATATCGTTCCTGTACCAGCAGCTGTTGTTGTTCCGGTTTGAGCCGCTGCCGTTCCGGTTGTGCTTACCGTTATGCCCGTTGCAACCGTTACTTTGGCAGTCTTTATAAAAGCATCGAAAGCATCAGCCATTTCATCAGCCATCTTTTGGCGAAGTGCATCAGGATCGGTAATGCCGGTTGCTTCCGGAGAAACGCTGTCAAAGATTGTCTTCAGCTGCTGTGCCAATGTTGCTTTGTTCAATGCCATTACTTCAGTATTAGTTTTATCCGGTTCTTGATCTCCTCCAGGGCAGGAACATTCGGACTCGTTCCCTGGACTACGATGATCTTTTGCACTTCAGCGATCAGATCGGTCATTACCTTCTGGAGATTCTCATCATTGCGGTTGAACAGAAAGCCATTGTTGTCGAGCTCCAGCATTGTTGTACCAATCTTTGCCTTTACTTTCTGCACTTCAGAACAGCGGATTAACACCGCTTCAGTCTTCATATTCTCAATGATTGCTACCAGTACCTGCGATCCTTCAACCGGATAAACAGTAAAGCAACTCTCCAGGGCATCATCAATTGCGTTTAGCCGGACATCATAAAGAGCGGGGGCATCCTGCCGCTCCACAGTACAGGTCAATTCTCCTACATCTTTGGCTACCCCGGATAAGACTTGCTTAACCTGTAACTTCCCTGCATGTTTCAAAATTGCCTGTTCGATTGCCTGTTCAAGTGCCCCCATGCTCTATACTTACTTTAAACCCACTTTAAAATCTCGCGTAATCGATTATAATCGGATAAACGACTAACTCACCAACCAAAACAGACCGTTCATTAAAACGGCACGTTTAAGCCATAAACTATATTTTGTAACTCAGCGTGTTTTTGCGTGAGAAGCCGCTTGATTCGTCGTAAGTGATATCCACTTTTTCGATCATATATTTACCGTTCCGATCTTTCTCAATTTTGTCTTCAATCACCAGGGCATCTCCGGCATGTGTGCGCGGTGATCCAAAACCGGTGATTGTACCTGAATAGCCGTCGTAACATCGCTTGTTATATATGCTCGTAGCAATTTCCTTCAACTGCTTTTCGGTATATTTACCCGGATAAGTAAAATGAAGCGTTGAACATTCAGTCTCCTTGTTACCTACCTCGACGGTTGTCTTTTTGCCGTTAGTCAGCATTGAGGTGACCTTCACCAGAAGCTTATAATCTTCCTTCCGTTTAAACTTCAGTTCGTTTTTCTTCACCAGGCTACCGGCAGAGGTGACCGGGTTGATCACATAGGTATGGACATCCTTAATGTCGGTACCGTTGACAATATCTCTAAGGTTGACCTTCAGAACGCCTTCCTGTAACCTGGAGTACAATCCGTAATCATTCTTAATCCGCTGAAGTACCTGGAATGAGCTTTCCTTGTCAATCTGGAAACGTCCCAGGTTAACGTCAGGACATTCAAAAACCATTGGCTTTGGAATTATGTCAGTTAAGACTTGCTTCAATGTCACATCCCGGTAACTCTTAACATGGCTGTTTTGCCTCAGTGGATAGGTTTCATCATCACAATAGATGATCAAAGGGATATCACTTTCAATCTCCCTGATGAAGCCGGTGAACTCCCGTTTCACGTCAACAAAGTCTTCGCGGTAATAACCGGCATCGATCGTGACAGGATTGCCAACCTGAAATTGTTCCAAAATCGCTTTCTGATCAAGCTTGCTGTAAGTTTTCGGCACGGTAATCTTTGCCGTATTACTCATTTCAAGAACGCTCTCGCTGATCTCAAACTTTGAAATATTTTTCAGCAACACTTTGCCCAAAGTGGCCTTTGCCGTCATATTCAGATATAGCATCATGGTGCAAATAATTAGCAGTATTCTCATTTTGTTATTATTAATTAGTCAATTGAACTTCTTGCGATCTGATTGCCCTGGTTGTCATCGTATAGGCAATTGTATCTTCGAAACCTTCCACAAAGTCAATGCTGATGTCGCGGATATAGATCGTTTCAACTCCGACCTTCCTTAGTATCTCGCTATCGACTGTCCACTCCCGGTTCGCCTCAAAGATTTTGTTTAAGGCCTCCATTTTGTCAATCGGGAATTCGTGATTTTCCATATCGATGAGCAATCCTCTCCAGGTGATTTCCCATGGCTCGGTTCCGTAACGTTCGATCACCTCAATATCGCTGTTGTCAATCGGGGTGCTGATCAGTTTCTTTGCCCGTTTCATGCTCAGCATCGGTGGAGTTGCAAATATGTTGCTGTAATCATCCGAGAACGATCGGTAGGCGAAAAAGTAGCTTTCAGAATTGTTGTACCGGAGTGTGATTTCGTCAAATGTTGCCTCCTTACCCGAAAGAAATACATCGACATTGATGTTACTCTCCTTGACAACATCACCAAACATCTTGTCATAAAGCACGCGACTGGCCGCTGCCGTCACAAATCCAAATGCTGCCTGAACCCTGCCTGAAAAGTCGAAAATCATGTCGAATTTATAATGTGATACCTTTTAAGAAACCTTCATCAGCCAACCATCGCAGCTCTTTAATGCGCCTGGCATATTCGTCATCGGAGAGTGTGTCCGGATCTTCTTTAAAAAAGAACCTGATCATCGCATCGTACATCTCCAACAGATCATCCACATCGCAGTTATCCGCATCCTTTAAGGACTTAATCGGCGGTAACTGCTCTATAAGTTTTTTACGATCGCTTTTCTGACAGGGATCAATTCGGCAATCCCGGAGAGTGCGCCATAAAACAGGCCATCATCTGCCAGTACCTCTTCTTTGTGCGAAAGCAAACACGCCTTTACAATGATATCATCGGCTTTACGAGGGTCAGTTTCTGCCCAGCGGCGGTACTGGCCAACAACAGTGCGCGAAGGCACACATGCCAGGACTGTTTTGTAAGCTGAGTTCTCTTCATCAATTGGGAGGTCAATCAGCTTTACTTTATCTTCACCATGCTTCACTTTTGCTTCAGCAACCATGGCTTCAGTAATTCCTTCAGGTAATTTTTTCATCTTTAAAATGGGTTTATTATTGATTTAAAATAACCCGTCAGGCGGTTTCAAACCCCTGACGGGTTTTAATTGAATTGTTGTTTATTAAATTCCTGTATGCAATTTCACATCCAGGACAAAAAGTTCAAGTTCCTTTTCCAATTCACCATCAGCGGTGATATTGCGGCCATTGCCTGTAAACTTTGCAAAGACCACATCGTTAATCATCACATTCTCGGTGTTGAAGAATGAGACGTTGATCGGGAACGGCCTGATCATCGCGATGTCTCCTTTCGGAGCTGCAAGTTCGATCAGCGTAATTACATCCATCGGAAGTGTAATCTTTCCGTCCATCTCTTTGGCACCCATACGCCAGCCACGAGGGTTGCGTTTGATTCCACGCTGGTATTCATGTGCATACTTGACATTGTACTCCAACGCGCTCGGATTGACATCGTAAATACCGGCTATGGTAACAACGACATCACCTGCTGAGTAAACCTCTCCCATACGTCTGATAATCATAGCTTACTTATTTTTGAGGTTAATAGTCCCGACAATTTCATTGATACAGCCCGTTGGTACGACTGCAAACTGGATGACCAGTATCTTTTCAATCAGCAGATCGCTTTGGGGATCGGTGGTTGCTTTGCCATCCGAAATCAGTTCACGACCGGCCATCTTGTCAAATATGCCATCACCAACAGCATCGTAGTAACCGACCATTGAGGACGGAAGTAAACCGCCTTCAAGAACGACAGGCTTTTTTACTTCAGGCAGATAAGCCATGCGCAAAGCACGTTTCACCATGTCGATCGTGTGCGAGTAGTAGATCATGTTCTGGTTCATGCTCCCGGTATTATCCAGGACAATCGGAGCGCAGACATGACCGTCATTCCACCAGTACCCGGACAAACCCTGATACTTGATCGGGAAGATATAACCCTTATCGTTCATCGTTTCCAGATCAGCATAAACCTCGCTGTACTTTTTGTGATTCGAAAGGCCACCGGTGATCCAGACGCCAAGTGTGGCGTTGGTGAGATTCTGGGTTTCCACTTCACCAGGATTACGGTTCCAGGCCTGAGACGCGATAACGCCCAGGAATGTCCCAACATCGGCAAACTTCTTACCCAGTGCCCAAAGCGTTTCTGCATAATCCCAATCCTGACCAATCACCAGGGTCACCTTTTCAGCTTCCAGATTCTCAATGTCACGCAGATCAGCCACAGCAGAAAGCGTGTCACCAATTCCCCGGCCTTCAAGGATGGTGTGAAGCGGCATATCCTGCCCATCAGCCCATTCAGCAAATGCCTGGAGCGATGTAATTGCAGCGTACACATCTGCATTGATGCCGTTAAGCGGCGTCTCGACGTATCCGATAGCAGGGTTGAAACAGAAAGCCATATCTGAAATGTTACCATCAGCAGCAATGGCCAGCAATTTGGCTGGTTCTGTCATGTCATCGATGATTACCGTTTGAGCGACAAGCATCAGGTGTAATTTCTTACCCTCACCGGCACGACGGTAGAACTCGCTGATGTGCCTGAAGATATTGACGCTGTTTGCGATGTCGTAAGCAGCATCAATTCCGATCGCAACAGCATCGGACGGACGGCGTAGAACGTAAGGCAAGGCTAATTGTGCCTTACCTACAACTGCGACACCGTTACCGATGAGGCCGAATTCACGACCATCACCGGCAACATTTGCCCCAATCTTACCCTCTGTAATAGTTATTCCTCGCAACCTCATTATTGAGCGGTTTTAGTAAGCGTTTCGTCATCCTGAACTTGTTTCAGGATCTCCCCATCTTTCAGCGCATCTTCCTTAATGTCCTTAGAGTCCTTAACCTCCTTAGTTACTTCAGCCAATCCAGCGAGCTTTTTCATAGCAGCCTTTACAACAGAAGGCCTGTTTTTGCCTTCAGTCTCAGCCTTCAGAATAGCTTCCACAACCGATACTTCAGTTGCAGTTTCAATGTGTACAATCACATCAGCAGCTTTGTCCAGGTCTGTGGTTGTTTTTTCTTCAGCCACAGTGCCGGTCAGTGATACTTCAGCAAACTTGTCTTTATCGTACCCAACCGACATGGCAGCGTAGCTTTTATTGCTGAAGAACTCACCTTTTACGTTTACAAACAGCTCTTTGAAACCATGCTTTTCAGCCAATTTCAAGCCTTCTTTTTGTTTATCTTCTGATATTTTCATCTGAGTTATGTATTAAACCCTTCGGGTGGTTATCACCCCCGAAGTGGTTTGATTAATAAATTAAGCCGGTTTGCCCGACACGATAGCCCCGATTTCCTGTTGGATAGAAGGCATACAGATGAAGAAATTACGCATGGCAATCAAGTACCGTTGATTTTGTGCATCAGGCAAATCTTTGTATACTTTGATCATTCCGGCTGCTTTTCTGGCAAGGCCAACATTGAATACAACCGATGCCTGACGGTAATCAGTAGTAACCACAGCACCAAAAGCCAATTTAGCCTTGGTAGTTACGTTGAAGTAAGGGTTCGCTGCATACTCTCTCATCTGGAATCCAAGCTGATTGGAAATAATGCCGCCTTGAAAATTGGCATACGATTTCTGGAAAGTAGTATCAGCCAATAAAAGGTCATTTACATGATCCTGGCACAACACAAGGCGTAAATCTTCAATAGAAAAACCCGCGGCGGTCCAGGCTGATCTAAGTGCTATAATATCATCCCATTTCAGGCGCAAGCGTAAGCCATCGGCTGTGGCAGCTCCTGTGGTCAGCAATACCGGTGTTTTGATAGTATGCCCTGCCGGTGCAAGTGCATGGATTGATTTTTTCAACCTGGTTTTAATGATCGCTCCAGTGTGCGACTTGGTTACTTCACCAATCTTATCGTATGCCAGTGCGAACATTTCATCCTCAGTTACAGGTGTAACTTTCGTTTGATACTTGTCAAGCGTTAGCGCAACTGCCGTTCCCTGTAAGTCTTGGAGTGGTATTGGATAAGTCGTATTGTTGATTAAAACATCAGGTTCAACCCCAAAAAAGACACTGTTGATGGTCTGCATTTCCTCACTACCGGTCACGTACTGGCTCTTATCAGGTATCCCGTCCAGAAATGTATCCTTCATGGCCGCATCAATAGATTTTATGGCCGTTTTGTCCCAGACTTGCTGGTAAAAGGTCTCCATTGCTATGCCTCCCATCTGTGGCATCGGGATAAACGATACTGCAAATAATACACCTGAAGCAGGTAATGCCAATTGTGGCACTTCAGCCGCGAAGGCCATCCCGCTACCCATGGCAATCGCGATGATCGCCGAAAACAACACACTCAAAATAAACTTCGTTCTCATTTTTATAAATATTTAATTCATTAATCTTACACTGTAGGCTCACACCCAAACTCAGCCTTATACAATGCCTTGAAAGTATCAGGATCATCTACAGCCATTGCTTCCAATGTTTTTGAATCATTCTTCTGATACCATTCCCATTTCTTTGTACTATCAACCGGAGTGCCCTTTCCACCATGCTGTAACTGCAATGCAATCGGTGTTTTTACACCCATACCTGCCAATACAGTGTTCAATACTTCCAGTCCGCTTGCATTGCCAATACCTTCGTAAGTTGGTCTCGCGGCGGCAGTAATCTTACCGGCTGTCACAGCTACATCCAGTGCAGCTGCAATGCTTGCAGCTTTCTCAGCCGTCGCTTTTGTCTCAAGTGCGGTCAGGCGATCTGTGTTATCTTTAAACTTTGCCTGCAAAGCTGCAAGCACGGCAGTATCGGAGCTCTCTGCCGTAACGCCTGTCAATTGAAAGGCTTTAATCAAATCTTCCTTCATTTGTAGTTGTGATTTATTGTTAATAATATTCCGTTTACTGTTTTCCGGATCAAGGGTAGCGGCAAAGTGTCCGTAAACCCCCTCTTCGGTCATATTTTCAATGCGTAGTTTATCCAGGGCTGCAATGCTTGCTGTAGCTTTAATCTTCGATCCTGCCAGGTGATATTGTATCATCTCATCAGCATTGAGCCAGTGATCATTGCCCTCAAAGAATTTTGCTTTGATTTCTTCAGAAGAAATGCCGGTACGCTCTGTCAGTGTGCGGATAAAGTTTCCCTCCATGTCGCTGAGTAATTTAGCTGACGAAATATGCGCATCGGCATTACCACCGGCAGTTGATGATGGACGATGTATCATTCCAAATCCGTTCTCTGAAATTTGTATGTTTTCGACCTTGACATGTGGCAAAATCATACAGGCCATTGATGCGGCAATACCATCGATGATGATATTGATTTTCATATTCGAAGCGGCAAAGGCACCGCCAATTACATTACCTTCAAATACACTACCACCATAACAATGCATCCTGAAGGTGACTTCTTTTGCCCCGTCAGCTTCAAGTTCATCAAGGATTGATGTAAAGTTGAACCCATCGACGAACCAGCCGCCAATTGAGCCGTACATCTTAACCTCTGCCTTCGTTTTGTCAATCCTTTTAATCAGCATCTTTTAGTTTTTATTAAAGGTCACCGGGTCCTGGTATCAGGAAGACCGGCGACCTTTCTTCCGTAGTTGTATGTTTGCTGAGGGAACCAGATTCGAACCAGTCTGAGTTTTCGACTCAATGAGCTCCAGGCGCTCTATCCCTCAATTTTGTGCTAATAATTCGTTTACATCTGTCTCCGATTTTCGTTTGTGAGCAATTCTTCTTGCTAATTTTCTGCTAAGATATTCCGACAATACCGAGTCAGTATCATGGGCACTATAAGCGCTTTATAGAACTATAAAAGGGCTTTATTGAATCATAAAAGGGCTTTAGTGTTGACCATTGCAAAACGAGTCCGACAACTAACTTTGGTGATAAAAACTTACGCGAGATGACAAAAAAGACACCTGTTAAGGCTGTAAAAAAGGAGGTGAGCCAGACTGAAATTAAGTACGCCGAAAACCTTTATGTCGAAAAAGGAATTGCACCTCAGTCTATTGCTGACGAACTTAGCAGGAACATCAAAACAATCTACGCCTGGCGCGACAAGTTCAACTGGGATGAAACGAAGGATTTGTTTGAAAGCGGACCTATTGAACTCAAAAAAAGGATCATGGAGGAAGCAATAAAGCTTTCGAAGGGAGATAAACCTTTAATAGTTGCCGATGCCTTCAGTAAGATCATGAAAGCATACGACTATATGAGTCAAAAAGTAGGTCCCGAAGTAATCCGCGATGTATTTGTTGAGTTCGATAATTTTATGGTGACCGTTGATCCGAAGGTTGCCAACGAATTCACTAAATATCACAAGATGTTTCTTCAACACCGGATAACCCTCGCATCATAATGGCAAACTTCGACAAAATCATTGCAGACTATGACAAGCACTGTTTGCGCGTTGCACAGGCCACATCGATCAACATTAATGAGGGTGCCGTCGAAAAACTAAAGCGGATTAAGGAGCTGGAAAAGGACTATATTAAATGGTTTGAATATTACTTCCCAAATTATGCCAAAAAGAAAAGTGCATGGTTTCATAAGAAGCTGGCCAATGCGATCATTTCAAACAAGCAGATAAAAGCACTTGCTGAGCTCTATCGATCGGCAGGGAAGTCAGTTCATATTGACATGGGAATACCATTGAATTTATACCTTGTCAAACACGACCTTCATTTTATGCTTCTGGTTGGTGAAAATGAAAAGAAAGCCAAAACACTGATTTCCGGCATCCAAAGTCAGCTTCAATACAACCAGCGGATCATTAATGACTACGGGCGAAAGTTTCAGCATGGGGATTGGTCTGACGGTGATTTCACAACGAATGACGGGGTTAAGTTCATGGCACTTGGATTTTTAATGAACCCACGTGGAGCGCGTGAACAGGCAGAACGACCGGATTATATCGTAGTTGATGACGTTGACAATAAAAGGCATGTGAATAACGACAAACTTATGCGTGAGTCTGTTGATTTCATCACGGAAGATATCTGGGGTTGTTTCGATTCGGAGGATAACGCAACCGAGCGGTTTGTTTATGCCAACAACAACTTTAATAAGAAGTCGATCACCAACCGGCTGAAGGAGTATATCGTTGTCAAAATAAAGGAGGCAAAAGCCAACAACGAAAGTCACGACTTCTTTCATCTCAGGGTTGATGCGGTAAAGGACATGAACACGTTCGAGTCGAACTGGCCGGAGAAAACAAGCGCGGAGTACTGGAAAAAGAAGTACAATTCAATGCCTTTCCGCTCGTTTATGCGTGAGTACATGAACACCCATGTCGAGGAAGGGAAGGTATTTAAATACAATCAAATCCAGTTTACCAAGATACTCCCTTACCGGAAGTATGATGCCATTGTGTTTTATGGTGACCTTTCGTTTTCGGATGAAGCATGTCATAAATCGATTGTCGCCTTGGGGAGGATCGGACGCAAATACCATATCCTTCACATTTTCTTCAGGCAAACGTCCAGAACACAGGTTGCAGCATGGTTATACGACATTTTCGAAGATAAGAAGCTCAATGGTGAGTCGATGCAATACATCATTGAGGGGTTATTCGCGATGAGTGAATTTGTGAATGATTTTGATGAGGAGGGTGACAGCAGGGGTTACTACATCCCGGTTGTGGCCAGCAAGCGGGCGAAGGCTAACAAGTTCGATCGTATTGAAGGGATGTCAGGTTATTTTGAAAGGATGAATACCTATTTCAATGTCGACGAAAAAGACAATGCTGACTCTATTTTAGCGCGCGACACACTATTAGCATTCGAAAAAGGAGCATCGGTACCCTTAGACTTTCTCGATGCGCTTCAGGGAGCATTCACAGAAGTCAACGCGATCACCTTTGTTGAAAAATTTGAAGTAAAAACTTTGTCCAGGGAGGCAACTAAAACCAGGTATTTCTAATGTATAGATACTTTATTGATTTCTACAGTGAAGAAACCTTGACAATCAAAAACGAAAATTGTCCGGTACCTTCAAAAGATGATGAGGTTTATGTGAAAGAACAGCGATATGTTGTAATGTCATTGCTTATTGATTTAGACCATAACAGAGTGCAAATCTATTTAAGAAAAAGATAATGAGCCGATTTATCACAGAACCCGATTACGCGATGCAGATCAAACAGGAGATCATCAAACTCCTGACATCCCTTACAGATTGGTACACTACGGCCAAACTGGTGAGAGCAGAACAAACAGCAATCTCACAAATCAAGAACAGGATAGGCAAACGCTACGATTGCGCGGTGATCTTTGCCCCGTTACTTCCACCGACTGTAGGTGAGAATCCCGGTGAACAGATCGACACACGTGATGCCTGGATAGTGACCATCACGATTGACATTGCACTTTATCACCTGTACAGCCAGACCGGCGCGAAAGATATCCCACAACATCGCGCTGACAGATACCAGGACGCAGTTGATTGGCTGAAGGATGTTGGCAACGGAACAACACCGGCAGATCTTCCTCCGGTAATAGACGTTGATGGTAATGAATATGCAGAGGCACGTATTTGGAGCAAAACTCCTGAAAATCATAAATGGTAATATTTAAAACTGTTTTAAATGAACTTTAAAGATAGATTTAAAGCTGTAGGGAGTGCCCTGCGTGGCAATCCCACTTCAGCAACATCAGGCAAACCACAAACCAACGCGAACGATATCACAATCAAATTGCTTCAGGAGTGGACCGACCGAAGCCGGAAGGATATTAAGAAATGGCGTGATGCGTTAATAATTGCAGAAGACCCAGAGAACCCTCGCTGGTATATGCTCCAGGACTTATTAAGCGATCTGGTGTTGGATGCTCACCTGGCATCTGTGATGGATATCCGCAAAGCCGCCACATTGAACCACCGCTTTTACATTACCGACCTGAAGGGTGAAGTACTCGAAGAGCAAACTGCATTCCTAAATAAGAAATGGTTCTTTGAGTTCCTTGATGTCGCGCTGGATGCCAACTTTTACAGGTATTCAGTTCTTCAGTTCTTTCGGGAACTGGAAACGCCGGTATTCACAATGATCCCACGCAGGAACTGCTGCCCGCAATTTGGCAGGGTTTATCTCGAAATCGGAGGTGATAAGTTTATTGAATACAAAGCCGAAACGGGTGTAATTGAAATCATTCACAATTCACCGTTCGGGATTCTCAATGATATTGTACCAAATGTGATCTGGAAACGCAACGCGCTGCAATCGTATGCTGAATTCAGCGAAAAGTACGGACAACCGCTGATCACTGCCACAACCCAGAATAAAGCGGAGGTGCCTCGCATTGAAAAAATGCTCAAGCAACTTGGTGAAGCGGCTCAGGCAGTATTGCCGGTTGGAACAACCATCGAGATCCACGACATGGCCAATGCCGGGAATCCTGAAAAATGTTATCTCTCTCAAGCCAGGTTTCAGGATGAACAATCCAGCAAGCGGATCATCGGTTCAACCACAATGGCCGATACCGGCGCAAACCGGAGCCAGACAGAAGTGCATGAGCGGACATTGAATGATAAGATTGCAGGATCAGACAAGCGCTCTGTGACTTTCGTAGTTAATGATCAGCTGATGCCGGTACTTCAAGGCCTTGGATTCCCGTTTGACAATACAAAGATGTTCTTCCAGTTTGATGAAACCGAAGAATTGAACCTGACTGAACACTGGAAGATCGTTAAGGAAGCAATGATTGTATATGAAATTGATGATGAGTGGGTAGGTAAAACTTTCAATATTCCGATCATAGGACGCAAAGATGCTGCAAGCAAAGTTCCCGAAAAGGTTCAAAAATCTGCCAATGCTGCATCCGCTAAAAATAGCTTTACCGCAAATTTTCAGTAAGGAACCAACCAGGGGCAAACATTGCTTCCTTATATGAACATACATGCCCGCATTGCGGATTAATAAAAAATCCGGTAGCGATAGAATCGTTGCCTCCTGACTTTCTTGATTCAATGTCGGGTGAGGTTGGAGCGTTGGTAAAACAATTATTTCGTGACGGAAAGTCAACAAACGAAATACTTAAGCTGACAGGATCATTACTGGCAAACAAAGTAAGCGAGTCGTTTAAGCATATCACGCCCGATTTTACAACTCCCGACACCGAAATGTTGGCAAGGTTAACGCGAGATGTCTGGCAATTCAGCGCGGCAAAGAATTACCAGCAAATGCGAGACTTAACCATTGCGCTTAAAGATGATAAAGGCAAACTTCGTGAGTTTGCTGACTACAAAGAAGCAGCAGGCAATATCTGTGCGAAGTACAACGAAACATGGCTTCGTACAGAATACGACTCGGCTATTGCCTCGTCACAAAATGCAGCAAGGTGGGTGGATTTTAAAAAAGATGTCGATAGTATTCCAAATCTTGAGTATCAAACGGTAGGTGACAGCAGCGTGAGAGAGTCTCATCAGGCATTGGACGGAATAATCAGACCACTTAAAGATGTGTTTTGGAGTACGCACTATCCGCCGAATGGATGGAGTTGCAGGTGCGAAGCAATACAGTCCATTGTAGGGGATGTAGGAATAACCAAAGAAAGTGACATTCCCGGTATCGTTATACCTCCATTATTCCGGACTAATCTGGCAGAAACGGGCTTGATCTATCCTAAGAACCACCCTTATTACAATGGTGTGCCAAGGTCAGAGATCAGAAAAGCAATTGCCTGGTTACCGCCTGAGAATACATATTTAGATGTTGTTATCGGCAACCATGATATTAAAATACATCCGCTCCATGGAGAGAAGGAACTTGGAAAAAACCTTGAGGCTTGCAATGCACTATTAAACATTGATCCGAAGGCAAAATTGAGGCTACTACCGATTATTAATGAACACGAAATCAAGATTAAGGATAAATTTTATCCAAAAGAATACATCAAAAAGTTTGGCAACAAAAACGGAGATGCACTATATAACGGGAAGGTCATTGAATTTGAAAGTCCAAACGGAAGTAAGTCATCTATTCAAAACGCAATCAAGGAAGGTAAAAAACAGTCTGATTTTGTAATACTACATATTCCAAATAAAATTGATCTAAATGAAACTAAGAGAATAATAGAAGGGCAACTTCTTCATTATAAAGATAAAGAAGATCTTACTATTTGGATTATAAATAGCAAAGGAGATATAGAAAAATATACAACAAAGCAAAAGCGGTAAAAACCGAAGTTATTACCGCTTTTGGGAGGTTTGGCTCGCAGGCCAATCCGACACAAATATACAACAATTTTAATTAAAACAATATGGCCAACGGAGTATCAAAATTACAACTGCTGATCGACCTTCGCAATAGATTGGGTGCCGGACTTAACTCTGCCAGACAACAGGTCGAACGTGCAACAGGAGGGATGCAACGGAGGTTGGATGCATTTTCAAATAGTAACTCCAGACTTTTTAGTGCAATAGAAGATCGTGTACCTGGAGTTAGCGGAGCATTGGGGATGCTCGCCAATCCTTACGTGTTGATTACTGCTGCCGTTTTGGCCGCTGGTATGGCAATGGTTAAATTTACGGGCATGGCCAATGATTGGAAAGTGGGGTTGGCGGAGATCAACGTTACTGCCGGGATGACACAAACGGAACTTGGTGGTTTATCAGATAAACTCCTGGAGATAGGAGGTCGAAATGTCGCTCCATTAGAAGAGATCCCGAAAGCATTTAACAGGATCATATCGGCAGGATTGAGCGTTAACGACTCTCTCGCAACGCTTGAGCCAACACTTAGGGCGGCAAAGGCTGGTTTCACAGATGTAGAAACAGTTGCAGCGGCTGCCGTATCTACCATGCAATCGTCAGGCCAGGATGCTAATCGGGTATATGATGTTTTGTTTGCAACACTAAATAAAGGTAATGCGAAGTTTAAAGATATTGCGCAGTACCTTCCCAAAGTCATACCAGTTGCGCGCAATGTAGGTTTCGCTCTTGATGAAACAGCAGGAGCGTACGCTTCACTTACAACTAAATTAAGTGCCGAGGTATCATCAACAGCGCTTGAAGGAATTATGCGATCGTTTTCTGATAAGGATAGGGTGAAGGCATTTAAGGGAATTGGAGTCAACATCTTTGACAAAAAAGGAATGTCAAGAAGTCTTATTGACATCATGTCTGATTTAGAAAAAGAGATGTCCGGACTTACAGATAAACAGCGAATGCTAAAGTTTGGAAAGCTCGGACTTGATCAGGCGGCAGTACTCGGATTATCGACATTAATTCAGGATATGCCAAACCTTAAAAGTAGTATTGATGCAACCGTCAACTCACAAGGCGCACTAAACAAAGCATATGCAGACGCAGCAGCCCCTTTTGATGATTTTAAGCAAGTCTTAAACCTGATAAAAGTACAGGCAATTGGTATTGGCACAGCCATATTACCGGTACTTTCTGCAATCGGTAAAGGCGTATTATTTTTAGTTCAAAATTTAGACATCATCGGTGGTGTATTGGGCGGTTTAGCTATCGCTTGGTCGATCATGAATGCTAAATTACTGTTATATGCAGCCATTAATGGAATTCTGGCGGTAAGAACAGGCATTGCAACGGCAGCACAGTGGGCATTTAATGTTGCTGCAAGTGCAAATCCTATCGGGCTAATCGTATTAGCGATAGGCGCCTTGATTGGCGGTTTAGTTGTCGCTTACAATAAATTTGACAAATTCAGAGAGATGATTCAGATTACATGGGAAGTTATTAAGAATTTGGCAAGTCAAATTGGAGGCCTTTTAGTGGATATATTTGACTTCAATCTTGAAGGTATTAAGGATAAGGTAGCCAACTTCAAAATGCCCGATCTGAATGAAATTAGAGCGAAGATCAAGGTTGATAGTGAAACGTCCGGTGATTTTGCAGGCGTTAATAAAGATGGCACGTCGGTTAAACCAGGTGTAAGTCCAATCGCTGTTGCCGATGCCAAATCAATCGGAACCGGTAGCCAAACAAAGAGCGTAACAATCAATATTGACAGCTTTGTAAAAGGGTTTAATCCAACTTCCCAGTCTGTTAACGGAATGAATAAAGATGAGCTGGAAAGATGGATGACAGAAATGTTTATGCGTGTTGTACGGTCCGCTGAAACGGCCATGTAATATATATAGTATGAGTGAAGTATTAGGGTTAAGGGATTTCATGCGTAGGATGCAAGCGGTTTCAAAGGCCTATGATCGTTTGCCAAATGAGATCTCAGCAATTGCAGTGAAGTTCAGCAAGGATCGGTTCCGGGATCAGGCATGGCTCGATAAAACACGTCAACCCTGGAAACAAAGAGCAAGGAATAGAGAAGGTAAAAGAAGGAGTCAAACGTTGTTGGTTGATAAAGGAAGATTGAAAAGAAGTATCCGGAAGATTTCTGTCAGTCCGACACGTGTGGTTATTGGCACAGATGTACCTTACGCCCAAGTTCACAATGATGGTTTCAAAGGAGCGGTCAGGCAGCGCGTAAAAAGTCACACCAGGGCATTGACTAAATTTGGCATAACAAGCCGGAGGCAATTGAAACGAAGTACCAGAATTGAATTTGGAAGGGTCAAGCGAGGCGAAACGACGGTGAAAGCATACACACGCACGATACACCAGAACATTCCGGCACGTCCTTTCATCGGGCAGAGTGAAGCATTAGAAAGACAATTGATAATACATATTCAAACCAGCTTCGAGGAAGCATTTAATAGATAACCATGTTACAACCACTACTTGAATTATATCTCCGGTTCGAAGCCAACAGTTTAAAGTTTACAGAAGCAGGATTGAGCGCGGTTTCATTCCTTGATGTCTATCGTTCGCAGCCACTTGAGCCAGAGTTGTACGAATACTTTCCGGTACCTGCTGTATTCATTGACTATTCAATGCAAGGACAGGGCATTAAAAATCCAAGGCTGATCACGATGACGCTGCATATCGTTACGGATGATATGCCCGACGCATCCAACATATCCGAGCAAAAGAGCGAAGGGTTAAAGAGGTTTTTGTATCTTTTACTTATTCAACAGATACTGGAAGGGTGCAAACTGGGTAAAACATCAGCCCTGAAGTTCATGTCCGAGAACATTGTTGATGTTCCGGTTGTCAATTACCACACGCAGACCTACGAATTTGAAGCCTATCCGGTGGATATGATCGGGGATATTGATGTAATTATGGGAGAATTTGAGCGGTTAAACATCTATGGAAGTTTGTGCAAAAACCTTTAATAATGGCAATTCAATCTAAGCACTTTTGTTATCATTGTTTTGGTGGGGAAAGTGTTTAGATTGATGATAACACTCCGCTATCAAATAGCAGTTCAATACACGCACTTTTGTTATCATTTGTTTTCCCTCCTATCGGTATCCGCTAAACTCCAATATTCATAGGGGTTTAGCGTTTTTTTTCGCCAGCGTTTTACCAGCATTTGCCCATCAAGAAAAAAAATCCCCGGTGTACAAATAACGCTCTATCAATGTTTTACTTAGTTATTAGTTTGTGCTTCTATTGAACTGCCCTTCAATATATACTAAAATCAATAGCAAGAGAATT
>Ga0209511_1001263_pt1 | contig 22918 bp, 19 predicted proteins | sample SSSSmetaG_FD_184141 | JGI IMG/M metagenome (GOLD analysis project Ga0209511, IMG submission 184141) | Glacier valley bacterial and archeal communities from Borup Fiord, Nunavut, Canada, to study Microbial Dark Matter (Phase II) - ​SSSS... | ecosystem: Environmental > Aquatic > Freshwater > Ice >... | reverse complement strand
CTGTGTACCCATCCTCGAGTGCTCATCGTGGACGAACCCACACGGGGCATTGACGTGGGGGCCAAGGCCGAGGTGCACCGCACCCTGGCCGAACTCGCCGCCGAGGGTCTGGCGGTGCTGCTCATCTCGAGCGACCTGCCCGAGGTGCTGGGCATGGCCGACCGCATTTTGGTGATGCGCGAGGGCCAGATTGCGGGTGAACTGAGCCGCGCCGAGGCCAGCGAGGAAGCGGTGATGCGGCTGGCTACTGGAACCCAGTCAGCGGGCGCGTTCCCGCTCGAGATGGGTTCTAGAGGGGCCGCGTGACCGCTCAGACCTCCCCTCCGGCGGCGCGTGTGTCCTCGAGCTGGCTAAGTCGCCTGCTGCGCGCGCGTGAGCTTAGCCTCATTCTCATTCTGGTGGTTCTGGTGCTGGGAACCGGGCTGGTCAACGAGCGCTTCCTGAGTGCTCAGAACCTGCGCGATATGCTGCTCAACGTTTCACTCATCGCGCTGGCGGTGGTCGGTCAGACTCTGGTGCTGCTCATGCGCCATGTGGACCTCAGCGTGAGCAGCGTGGTGGGGCTTTCGGCCTACCTCAGCGGCATGGCTTTCGTGACCTTTCCCGGCCTGCCCTGGCCGCTGGCCCTGCTGGGCGGTCTGGCCTTCGGAGCGGTACTGGGCGTCATCAACGGCCTGCTGGTGGCCTACGGGCGGGTTCCCGCATTGGTGGCCACGCTGGGCACGCTCTACGTGTTTCGCGGGGTGGATTACGCCATCGTGAGGGGCGGTCAAATCAACGCCAGCCAGCTTCCCGCCTCCTTTCTCGAGGTCGCCACTGGAAGCCTGCTGGGTCTGCCGCTGGTGGTGTGGCTCACCCTGGCCGCGCTCATTGGGTTTTCGGTGTATCTGCGTTCCTACCGGGCGGGGCGCGAGTATTACGCCGTCGGCTCGAGCGCGGAGGCTGCGGTTCTGGCGGGCATTGCGGTGAGCAGGCGCACCCTGATTGGCTTTACGCTGTCCGGGGCCATCGCTGGACTGGTGGGGGTGCTCTATCTGGCCCGCTACGGCACGGTGGACGCCACCGCCGGAACCGGACTCGAGCTACAGGTGGTCGCGGCAGCGGTGGTGGGTGGCGTCTCGATTTCAGGCGGGGTGGGAACCCTGGCTGGGGCGGGCATCGGGGCGCTGCTGCTGGGCGTGATTGCCAGTGCCCTGGTGACGCTGCGTGCGCCCGCGTTCTGGCAGCAAGCCATTCAGGGCGCGCTGTTGCTATTAGCCATCTCCACCGACGCCCTGCTCTCGAGACGGGCGGCAAGGGCGGCAAAGTTAGCGCGCACAGAACAGGCCGCACGGGCAAAACAATCGGCAGGGACCGAACAGGCCGCGCCCCAGGAGCGCGTCCCATGACTGCACCGACCTCCAAAAACTCCAAAACCGGGCGCACCCGCTCGAGTGTGCTGAGCTGGGAAGCGGCGCTGGTCGGCCTTTTCCTGCTCACCCTGATGGTCGGCTCGAGCCTGTCCGACGCGTTTTTTACGCCCATCAACTTATCCAATCTGGCCGCCAACCTCAGCGAAATTGCGCTCATCGCCCTGACCATGACCCTGCTGGTCATCGCCGCCGAGATTGACCTCTCGGTGGCCTCGATTCTGGGCATGACCAGCGCCCTCATCGGAGCGTTGTGGAGTGTTAAGGTGCCGATGCCGCTGTGTCTGCTGGCCGCGCTGCTCGCCGGGGGCGCGGCAGGCCTGCTCAACGGCCTGTTGGTCACGCGGCTGGGGCTGCCCTCGCTGGCCGTGACCATTGGCACCCTGGCGCTGTACCGGGGGCTGGCCTACGCGCTATTAGGAGACCGGGCGGTGGCTGATTTCCCCACCGAGTACACCAACCTGGGCTTCGGCACCCTGCCCGGAACCGAGATTCCGCTGCCGATAGTGCTATTTGTGCTGCTGGCCCTGACCGTGGGGGTGCTGCTGCACGCCACTCCCTTCGGGCGCGCGCTGTACGCTATCGGCTCGAGCGAGACCGCAGCGCGCTTCTCGGGGCTGCGGGTGGAGCGCAGCAAACTGACCCTGTTCGTGCTCTCCGGGCTGATGTCGGCCCTGGCGGGCATGGTCTACACCTTTCGCTTCTCGAGCGCTCGAGCCGACAACGGCGTGGGCCTCGAGCTGAGCGTCATCGCCGCCGTTTTGCTGGGTGGGGTGAGCATCTTCGGGGGGCGCGGCAGCGTGATTGGCGCGGTGGCGGCGGTTTTTCTCATCGGGTCGCTCACCGGACTGCTTCAGCTCAAGGACGTCAGCAACGAGATTCTGACCATCGTGACCGGGCTGCTCCTGATAGGCTCGGTGCTGGTGCCCAACCTGCTCTCGAGCTTTCGAGTGGCACTCGAGAATCGGCGGGAAAGGGGAGGGGAGCGCCCATGAGTTGAGCCTCTGAAGTGAGCTTTACTCAAACCTCGAGCTTAGGTGGTGTTGGAAGGTCTGCTCTCGAGCGCCCGCGTTTTCTCGCCCTCACGCCCTCACCCAAGGAGAACACCATGAAAGCATCCTCCAAGACGCTCATCCTCACCGCTGTGGTCAGCGCGTTCGCACTCGGTGCCACCGTTACCGTGGCCCAGAACACCCTGCTCAAGAAGGGCCTCAAAATCACGCTGCTGCCTAAGAACATCAATAACCCCTACAACGTGATTCAAACCGGGGGGGGATTGGTTGCCGCCAAGGAGATTGGGGCGATAGCCAAGGTGGTGGGGCCGTCGGACGCGGGCGCGAGCAGCCAGGTGAGCTACATCAATACCGCCATCGCCCAGAAGCAGGACGCGCTGATTCTGGCGGCCAACGACGCCAACGCGCTGCTGCCCTACCTCAAGCGGGCCATGCAGGCGGGCATCAAGGTTGTCACCATGGACTCGGACACCGCGCCGGAGGGCCGCACCCTGTTCATCAACCAGGCCAACAGCGAGGGGATTGGACGGGCGCAGGTGCAACTTGTGGCCAAACTGGTCAACTTCGAGGGTGAGATTGCGGTGCTGTCGGCTACGCCAAACGCCACCAACCAGAACACCTGGATTTCGTTTATGCAGGACGAACTCAAAAAGCCCGCTTACGCTAAGATGAAACTGGTCAAAATCGCTTACGGAAACGACGACGACCAGAAATCCTTCACCGAGATGCAGGGCCTGCTGCAAGCCTATCCCAACCTCAAAGGGGTGATTTCACCGACCACGGTGGGCATCTCGGCAGGGGCGCGCTACCTCTCGAGCAGCCCTTACAAGGGCAAGGTGGCGCTGACCGGGCTGGGCACCCCCAACCAGATGCGGGCTTTTGTCAAAGACGGCACCGTGATGGCCTTCCAGCTCTGGGACCCGGCCAACGTGGGCTATCTGGCGACCTACGCCGCCGCCGCGCTGGCCTCGGGACAGATTACCGGCAAGCAGGGCGAGACCTTCACAGCGGGCAAGCTGGGCAAATACACCATCGGCAAGAGTGGTGAAATCATCCTTGGCCCCCCCACGACCTTCGACAAGGCCAATATTGACAAGTTCAACTTTTAAGGCATTGTGCTGAGGTGCTAAGCCAGGGGTGCTACTCGGGAATGCGGGGCGGTCTCGAGCGCGAAGACCCCCCCTCGCGTAGTCACGCAAGACCCCCCTATTTCATAGGTGGGTACTCTAAAAGCTCGAGCAGCACAGTCTTTGGTTCCCCCCTGCAAGGTAGGGGGGACATTTTTGTGAGCGGCCCAGCCCGTGAGGTGCTGAAGTTGGGCCAAGACAGCGAAGCGCACAAAAGAAGGGGGGTCCTTCCAGGCCGAATAACCGCCACCCCGCAAATCAGCCAGAATCGCCCTGCTCGAGCACAAAAACTACCAAATTCCTGGGACCGTGAACTCCCTCGACCCTCGAGAGTTCGATGTCACTGGTGGCACTCGGTCCCGAGATAAAGGTCAGTGGACGGCCTTTGATTACGCTGCCCTCGAGTGCGGCCACGCCTTCGGGTACGCTGCCCACAATTTGCGACTCGAGCACGATACATAAGTGGGTGTCGGGAATTAGGCTCAGCACCCGCCGCCCCTGTCCGGGTCCGGCGTCCAGGACAATCGTTCCGGTCTCGGCGATGCCCAGCGCACAGGTGCTGAGCACCGCGTCACACGTCTCGAGCTGGTCCGGCGTGAGCGGTGTGGGTTCATCGAAAACAGCGGTTAAACTCGAGGGCAAAGAGACCTCCAGACCCGCTGGAACTACGATTCTCGAGAGGTTTCGCTGCTGGCAGACCCGCTCGAGCAGCGCTGGCAGCTCACTTGTCCGTACCCGAATCACCTCGGCTTTGTACTCGGCGACCCGCTCGGCAAACTGCTCGAGAATTTCGGCTCGGTTCCAGCCACTGTCTCGGCGGTATTCTCGAGTCACACTTATGGTGGGTTGAACTTCTGCTCCATGCACTCGAGCCAGAATCGCTTCCTTGGCGGAGGTTTTCGAGGTGTTGTTCGAGACGCTCTGGCTCATCGGTTCTTCTCCCACCACTCGCGGAAACTCTCTTTGGGCACGGCTTTCAGGTCTCGCGTGTCGGTCCAGCCGCCGAGCAGTCCGGGCAGCGCGCCTAATTTGCCGTCTTTCACCAGCGGTCCCTGCCCCAACCGGGCCAGCTTCTGGGCAAAATGGAATCTCGAGGCGTCGCCAAACACCCAGGCTATCGCGCTCAAAGCAGTTCCCTCCAGGTCGGGCAGGCTCGAGTGGCTTTTCTTGTGCTCCACGGCCCTGGCGCGCAGATGGACCAGCACTTCAGGGATGTTGATTTTGACCGGGCAGGCGTCATAACACGCACCACACAGGCTCGAGGCAAAGGGCAGGGTGTTGGCGTTGTTGTCTTCCATGCCGATGAGCTGTGGGGTCAGAATCGCGCCGATGGGGCCGGGATAGACGCTGCCGTAAGCGTGGCCCCCGGCGCGCTCGTACACCGGACACACGTTCAGGCAGGCCGAGCAGCGGATGCAGTGCAAGGCTTGCCGCCCGACCTCATCCTCGAGCACGCGAGTGCGCCCATTGTCGAGTAAAACCAGATGAAAGGCTTTTGGCCCATCTCCGGCATGAACCCCGGTCCAGAACGAGGTGTACGGGTTCATGCGCTCGGCGGTGCTCGCTCGAGGCAGCAGTTGCAGGAAAATCTCGAGGTCCTGCCACTTGGGGAGCACCTTCTCGATGCCCATCAGGGTAATCAAAGTCTGGGGCAGGGTCAGGCACATGCGCCCGTTGCCTTCGGATTCGACCACACCCACGGTTCCGCTCTGAGCAATCGCAAAATTTGCCCCGGAGATGGCAACTTTGGCACTCAAAAACTTCTTTCTCAGGTAGGCTCGAGCAGCCCCGGCCAGCTCTTTGGGTTCGTCCGAGAGGTCGGGCAAACCTAGTTCGCGCACGAACAGTTCCCGAATCTCGGCCCGGTTCTTGTGGATGGCTGGAACCAGAATGTGGCTGGGTTTGTCGTGCGCCAGTTGCACAATCAACTCGGCCAAATCGGTCTCGAGGGTGTGAACCCCCGCCGCCTCGAGCGCGCCATTGAGGTTGATTTCGTCGGTGGTGATGCTCTTGACCTTCACCACGTCCTTGGCTCCGGTCTCGAGCACCAACCTTGTGACAATGGCTCTCGCTTCCTCGGCGTCCCGCGCCCAGTGGACCACGCCGCCCGCTCGGGTCACGCTGGCCTCGAGTTCGAGCAAAAGGGGCTCGAGGTTGGCCATCACAAACGCCTTCAAACTCGAGCCTGCTTCACGCAGTTCTTCCCAGTCGGGCAGCTCGAGAATGGTTTTTTCGCGCTTGGCTTTGATGGTACGGGTGGCGTGGCCCAGGTTGCGCCGCATCTGACCGTCTTGCAGGGTTAGATGGGCCGCTTCAGGAAAAGATTTTGCTGGATGGATTCCCCCGTCGCTCATGCGAACACCTCCGCTCGAGTGGACGCCAAAATTTCTGCCAGATGCACCACTCTAGTGCCTGCCTGCAAACGACTCAACCCACCGCCGATGTGCATCAGGCACGAGTTATCGCCCGCAGTACACACTTCGGCTCGCGTGGTGATGACTCGAGCGATTTTATCGGACAGCATCGCGCTCGAGGTCTCGGCATTTTTCACCGCAAAAGTGCCCCCAAAGCCGCAACAGGTGTCTGCGTCCGCCAACTCGAGCAGCTCGAGACCTCCTACTTTTCGGAGGAGCCGTACTGGGCCGTCTCCTACCCGCAAGAGCCGCATGGCGTGGCAGGTGGGGTGATAGGTGACGCGGTGCGGATAGTACGCGCCCACATCCTCGAGTCCCAGAACCCCGGTGATGAACTCGGACAGCTCGAACACACGGGGCGTGAGCAACTCCACCTCGAGCGCGAGTTGGCGGTCTCCGGCCTGCTGGGCCGCTCGAGGGTAGGCGTCCCTAACCATCGCCGCGCACGACCCGGACGGCGTGACCACGTAATCGGAGTGGCGAAAGTCTTCCACGAACTTGCGAATTAAGGGCAGGGCCTGGGTGTGATACCCGGTGTTGAAGTGCATCTGACCGCAGCAGGTCTGGGACGCGGGAAAGTCCACCGTCACACCCAGGCGCTCGAGCAAAAGAGTGGTGGCCACGCCGGTTCCGGGAAACAGGGTGTCGTTCAGGCAGGTGATGAATAAGCTGGCTTTCAAGGTGTTTTATCCTCCCCTCGAGGGTGAAAGTGCAGTCTGATTGGCGGGCAGATACTCGCGCAGGGCAAAGGAGCGGCGCACGGTTTCGCGGCACACGGTTTTGCGGTGCTCGGGCGGCTCGAGTTCCCCGGAGGCGCTCATCTGCACCAACAGATTCCCAATGAGTGTAGCGTCCACCGGACCAGCGACCACCCGCTTTCCGGTTATGTTGGCGGTGAGAGCGTTGAGCAACTCCACCTGAGACCCGCCGCCCACGATGTGCAGCGTGTGAATTGAAGTTCTGGTGACGCGCTCGAGCTGACCCAAAACCTGGGCGTAGCGGTGAGCTAAACCCTCGAGCACCGCCCGCACGATTTCTCCACGGGTTTCGAGCACCAGGCCGGACTCGAGCGCCACCCTTTGCACCCGCTCGGCCATGTCGAGTCCTGGCGAGAGAAAGCGTGGGTCGTCCACGTTCAGAACCCCACTCGAGGACTTGGCCAACTCGGCTTCACGGTAGAGCACGTCCCACTCGAGGTCGCCCCAACTGCGGCGGCACTCCTGCAAAATCCACAGGCCCATCACATTCTTGAGCAGGCGGTTGCTTCCGTCTACCCCGGCCTCGTTGGTAAAATTGCCCTCGAGTACGGCCTGGGTCATCACTGGAGCGTTAATCTCCACCCCAATCAGGCTCCAGGTGCCGCTGGAGAGGTAGGCACTTCCCGAATCCTCGAGCGGAGCGGCCACCACCGCCGAGGCCGTGTCGTGCGTGCCGGGGGCGATAATTCGCACGCCCTCGAGTCCGGTGAGCTGGGCCACTTCGCTCGAGAGTTCGCCCAAATCCGTGCCCGCGTCCACCAGTTCGGGCAGAAAGTGGGTGGGCAGTCCCTGCGCCTCGAGCACCGCCCGCGACCAGTCCCGCGCCACGGGGTCGTAGAACTGGGTGGTGCTGGCATTGGTTCGCTCACAGGCTAAGCGCCCGCCCAACCAGTGGTGCAGCAAATCGGGAACCATTAAAAGTGTACCCGCCCGCTCGAGCGTCTCCGGCTGCTCCCGACCTTGAGCCAGAAGCTGATACAGCGTGTTGAACGGCAAAAACTGAAGCCCGGTGTGCTCAAAGAGCATGTCCCTCGAGCCACCCTCCAGAACTCCCGCCATGACGCCCTCGAGCCGGTGTGAACGGTAGTGATGTACCCCATCGAGTAGAAACGCATTTTTATCGAGCAGCGCGTAATCCACCGCCCAGGAGTCCACCCCCACGCTCGAGACCGCACGACCCAGCGCTCGAGCACGGTTTGCACACAGTTTTAACCCGTACAAAATCTCTTTCCACAGGTTCAGGATGTCCCAGTAAAGGCGCTCCCCCCTGGCGGTGGGCACCGGAACAGGCCCGTTGGCAAAGCGGTGCAGGATGTCCAGCTCGAGCCTCCCACCCTCGAGCCACCCCAGCGCCACCCTCCCCCCGGATGCCCCCAAATCTACCGCGATACACGCGCTCGAGCGCCCCTCCGATTCCCCATTCCCTATTCCCGATTCCCTACCTGACATACGCCGCCGGAACCCCCCCATCCACGGTCAGAATGCCCCCGGTGGTCTTGCTCGAGGCCGGTGAGGTGAAGAAATAAACCGCCTCCGCGATGTCCTCGGGCAGAATGTTCACTTTTAAGGTGGTGCGCTTGCGGTAAAACTCCTCGAGTTCGTCCGGCTCGATGCCGTAGGTGGCGGCGCGTTCCGCTCTCCAGGTGCCGTCCCAGATGCTCGAGCCGGAGAGAACCCCGTCTGGCAGCACAGAATTCACCCGGATGCCTGAAGCGCCGCCTTCCTCAGCCAGACAGCGGGCCAGATGGATTTCGGCAGCCTTAGCGGTGCTGTAAGCCGCCGCGTTCTTGCCTGCCGCCAGCGAGTTTTTAGACCCGATAAACACCAGCCCTCCGCCCACGCCCTGAGAACGCATCACCTTGAAAGCTTCGCGGGCCACCAGAAAATACCCGGTGGACAAAATGCTCTGGTTCTTGTTCCACATCTCGAGCGAAGTTTCCTCAATCGGCGCGCTCGAGGCGATTCCGGCATTGTTCACCGCGAAGTCCACCCCGCCCCACTCGAGTACGGTTTTAGTAAACGCCGCTTGTACCGCGTCCTCACTCGTGACGTTCATGGATACGCTCGAGGCCCTGCGAAATCCCCGCTTCTGCTCGAGGTCACGCGCCACTTCCGCGCCGCCGCCTTCGTTCAGGTCGGCAATCATGACGTGCGCCCCCTCGAGTGCCAACCTATGGGCAATGGCCCGCCCGATGCCCGAGGCGGCCCCTGTGACCAGCGCCACCTTGCCCTCGAGCGCGCGCGGCGCGGGTTTCTGGGCCAGTTTGTACAGCTCGAGGGGCCAGTATTCCACCGCGTAAGACTCACTTGCGGTGAGCGACACGAAACCGCCCAGACTGCTGGCCCCCTTCATCACGATGATGGCTCGAGTGTAGAGCTGCCTCGAGACTTCAGCGCCCATCGCGTCCGCGCCCGAGTTGACCATGCCGATTCCGGGAATGAGGACCACTCGAGGAGCCGGAGAAAACATCACATCGCTCTCGGTCTTGTTCGCGTCAAAGTAGGCTTTGTACTCGTCGGCAAAGCGCTTTACCCCACTCCGTGCCGCCTCGAGCAAAGCGTCCTCGCCGTCTTCGGGCTTCCACTCGAGAAACAGCGGAACTCGCTTGGTGTGAACCAGGTGGTCCGGGCAGGCCGCGCCCACCTGCGAGAGCGTGGGAGCCGCGCTCGAGCACACAAACTCGAGGGTTGCAGGCGAGGTGTCCACGCTCAAAATCGCGCTCCGACCCTGGCTCATCGCTCCGCGCAACACCGGAAGAACCTTGACTAATAAGCGGTTTCGCTCTGATTCCTCTAGCGGCCTGACCACCTGCGCCCCCAGTGGACTCTCGAGCAAATGCGAATCCAGATACGCCTGGGCCTCGCCAATCACCTTGAGCGTGGATTGGTAACACTCGAGCGAGGTATTTCCCCAGGTCACCAGGCCGTGCTTGGCCATCACCACGCACTCGAGCGCCGGGTTGTTCCGCACCGCCGCGCCAATCTGCTGGCTGAGCGTGAAACCGGGCCGAATGTAGTCCACCCAGGCCGCTTTTTCACCCCAGATTTCGCGCATGATGTCCTGACCGTTGGGGGAACAGGCGAGGGTGATAATCGCGTCCGGGTGGGTGTGGTCCACATGCTTGGCGGGGACGAAGGCGTGTAGCAGCGTCTCGATGCTCTGACGTGGACGGCCCATCTCGAACTGGGTGCGCTCGAGATAAGAAGTCATCTCCTCGTCGCTCATTGTGGGCCTGTCGAACAGCGGTAAAACCTCCTCGAGCTTGAGGCCCGCAAAGCCTCGTTCTGAAATACTGGCGATGTCCGAGCCGCTGCCCTTGACCCATAAAACCTCGACCTCGCGGCCCAGATGGTCCTTCTCGAGCGATTTGGTGCTGGTATTGCCGCCGTAAATATTGACCAGGGTGCGGTCTGAACCCAGCAGTCTCGAGCGGTAGGTCAGGCTCTCGAGTCCGTCTGATTGGGGGGCTTCGGACTCTTTCCAGCGGTTCTCGATTCGGCTTTTTGCGGCGGTGTTCTGTGTCATAAAAGTTCCTTTGTTCCGGTATTTCTGGGGTATTTCTGGGGTGTTTTTGTGGTGTTTTTGTGGGTGAGATGTATTTCGCTCGAGTGCCTAAGAGGAGTTTGGTGAGATTTTGGCTTACTTGAGCACCTTGAGTTCCAGATTCATCAGCCGCGCAATCTTCTCGAGGTCGCGCACCACATGGCCCACGCCCAGCGCCACATGGTGGGTGGGTCCCTCGAGACACCACGCGTCCATGAACTCGGCAGGTCCTTTGGAAAAACGCAGCCTCGAGTTGGTATTGCCAATGTTCAGGCGTGGGCCAGGGATACATTCGCCCTCGGCAGCCAGCAATTTGAGCTGTCCGTCTGCGGTCTGAGTCACGCCCAGGATGGTGATGGGACCGGGCCGCACGCTGAACTCCACGCTCAGACCCTCGCCGCGCTTGCCGTGAAAGAGTTTGAGCGCCCGCAGCAGTGGCTTTTCATCGCTAATGGCAATGTGACCGGGGCCGTCGTGGCCCATCAGCACGAAGCCCTCGAGAAAATCCATCGCGTAGAACTCGGTGTACGAGCCTCCCGCACCCAGCGCGTCGAGCAGCTTCATGGCCAGACAGGTTTTGAGGTCTCCCTCGCCGGATGCCGGAATGCCCCGCGCGGTGAGCAAAGAATTTCCCACGATGAGTCCCGACCAGATTTGCTCGAATAAGTTGCCGTCCAGACCCCGGTAGTAGTAGGTCAGGGCGTCTAAATCGAAGGTCTCGACCAGATGGTCCAGCGCACAGGCGACCCGCGCGCTCCACTCGAACGCCGCCTCGGTAATCGGGCCGCTGATTTTGTCGCGTCCAGGCTCGGCCCGCACAAAAACACCGTCTATCTCGAGCTTCTTGGCCTCGAGCTGCTCAGGTGTCACCTTGTTCAGGCCCAATTCCAAATCCTCCATCTCGAGCACTTCGATGTGCGCCCCGGTCTGGGCCTGCACCATTGTAAAGTCCGAGTACATGTCCAGCATTCCGGGATAGGTGTGTCCCAGAAAGCCAATTCTCGAGCGGGCCAGGGTCCGCACTGCCCCCGCTGCCCGTACCCAGGCCGTAATTTCTTCCCAGGCTCGAGGGTCGCCGTACAACATTCCCGAGACCACATTGAAGGGGATACGCGCCCTCGTAAAGGCATTGGAAATCTCGGGGACGCAGCAGGCGCAGCAATTAGCTAACCACTCGGCGGTGTCGGTGTTCGGGTAATCCAGCGCAGCTACAGGCTGGAGATTGAGCACTAGCACGGGTTTGCCCAGGCGCTGCACCACCGGAAGCACCGTGCTCGAGGTGGCGTAGGTGCCCACATAGCAGACCAGGAAATCTAGGTCGGCTCGAGCGAAGGTTTGGGCCGCCGTACTCGCACTCGAGGCCGAATCCACCAGCCCCGCGCTGACGATTTCGGCCCCTGCCCGCTCGAGCTGAGTTTCGACCTCACTTTGATAGCCCTCAAGCCGCGCCCTCAAGCCCTCGAACTGTGCCCAGTACGCTTCCAGGCCGATGCCAAACACCCCCACTCGAGGGGAAACGGCGGGCTTGCGACCAGGCGGAAAGGTCATTTCTAAAGTGGACATCATGTGGGTTCTCCTGATAAGGGCTGGGCGGTGATGGGAAACCAGCGCAGCAGTTCTCGAGCCACCAATTCGTGACCCGCGCGGTTGGGGTGATTGACCCAGGACAGTAAGTTCTCGAGACCCCCGTGCAGTGGCGCGTGGCGGTCAAAGGCACTCAAACTGTCCACCAAGCCCACACCGTAATCGGCGGCGAGTTCGCGCACCTGCTGGGCGTGCTGGCGCAACAAAGTGTCCTCGACCCCTCCAGCGTCCAGAAAGCAGGCCACCTCGGGGGTGGGGGTGAGCAGCAATACCGGAATTTCGCGCTCGAGCGCCGCTTCAATCATGGACCGCCACGCTTGCGCCGCCTTTTCCAAGCCCAGTCCACGGTCATTGAGGCTGTAGTCCAGGGTAATCAGGTCGGGACGGTGCGACAGCACCTCGCGCTCGAAGCGGACCGCGCCCTGCTCGGCGTTCTCGCCACCCACCGCCGTCACCACGGCATTGACCACCGCGTTCGGGAAACGCTCCCCCAGCGCGAGGTGTAGCAGGTGAGGGTAAGCGTCGAAAGTCTGCACTCGAGGGGTGGCAAAATAACCCGCTGGCACGCTGTGACCGTGAAAAACCAGGGTGAGGGTCTGGTTCTCAGGCCAGGTTTTCCACAGCCGCGCCACCAGCGGCTCGAGGTAGGTGTAATTCGACGCAGGTGTCACGATGGAAAACCGCCCGAAGTGCTCGAGACCCCGCGCTCGAGTGTGGTGTGCTCCAGGTAGCCGCTCTCACGGTAAGCTCTAATCGGGTCGGCAGGGACACCCATCTCGAGTCGCACCTCCGTAAGCAGTTCGGTCACGTCGGTTCGGAAGGCCCGAATCAGGGTGCGGTGGGCCTCGAGTACATCGCCCTTTTGCTGGGCCTCTCTCAATTGCTCAAAGTCAATGAGGAGCGCGCGGGCGTACATCTCCTGGCAGTTGAGCACGCTCTCGAGCATGGCCTCGACCTTGGGTTCGATGTTGTGCGATTGGTCAATCATGTAGGCCACGTTCTTCACTGTGCTGGACGTCACCTCATCACTCGAGTACTCGGCGGACACTAACTCTGCATAAATGGAAAACAGCTCGAGCGGGTTGGTGCTGCCCACAATCAGGTCGTCGTCGGCGTAGCGGCGGGCGTTGAAGTGAAAGCCGCCCAGCTTGCCCTCGTCGAGCAAAAAGGCCACAATCGCTTCGATGTTGGTGCTCTGGGCGTGATGTCCCAGGTCCACCAGCACCTGCGCTTTGGGGCCAAGCTGGGTGCAGTGCAGCAGCGCCGCGCCCCAGTCGAACAGGTCGGTGAAATAAAAGGCCGGTTCAAAAAACTTGTACTCGAGCAGCAGGCGCATATCACCCTCGAGTGAGGCGTAAACCTGCTCGAGCGAATCACGAACCCGGCGTTTCCTCGAGCGGATATCGTCCTGTCCGGCGTAATTGGTGCCGTCGGCAAACCATAAGCTCAAATCTCTCGAGCCAGTTTTCTTCATGATTTCGATGCACTCGAGAATGTGCTGTACCGCTTTCTGGCGCACTCGAGCGTCCGGGTGCGCGATGGAACCGAGCTTAAAGTCCGGGTCTTGAAACAAATTCGGATTGACTGCGCCGATTTGGACGCCTCGAGCGGAGGCAAATTCACGCAGTTCGCTCCAGTCGGACACCTTATCCCAGGGAATGTGAATCGCCACGCTGGGCGCGATGCCAGTGAGTTTGTGAACCTCGGCGGCGTCCTCGAGCTTCTCCCAGATGTCCCGCGCTGCGCCGGGGGCTGGAAAGGTCTTAAAGCGCGTTCCCGAATTGCCGTAACCCCACGACGGCGTTTCTATTTTTTGCCGCTTCAGTGCTTCTTTAACCTGTTCTCGCTTCATATCGCTCCCTTGTCCATCACGCTCCTGCTCATCACTCAGCGGCTATAACCAGATGAATCCCTTCGGACTCGAGCCGTCTTCGCCACTCAAGCGGGGGGTCTGCGTCGGTAATCAGGGTGTGAATTCCCTCGAGCGGCGCAATCTGACAAAACGCCTCCAGGCCGAACTTGGACCCGTCTACCAGCGCGATGAGTTGCCGCCCCGAGGCCAGCAGCGCGGTCTTGCTCTCGACCTCGGGCAGAAAGTGGTCGGTGAAGCCCCGCTCGAGCGAAACTGCGCCACACGAGAAAAACACCTTGTCCAGCCGCAGTTTGCCCAGCAAACTCGAGAACAGCCCTCCGGTAAAGGAACGCGCAGGTGGGTGAAACTTTCCCCCCGCCAGAATGAAAGGCACCTCGTTTGCGGCCAGCACGCCCGCTGCGTCGAGTCCGGTGACCACTGCACTGATGGCCCGAGTATGCAGCACTCGAGCCAGTGCGAGGTCGGTGGTGCTAGCGTCCAGGCCCACGCTGTCGCCGTCCTCGATAAGAGATAGTGCGGCCCGTGCGATGCGGGCTTTGCCGTCAGGATGTTCAGCAATGCGTCGGCTGTACTCAAGTTCACCCTTGGTTTGCGCGGTGATGCGAGCGCCGCCGTGGGTGCGCTCGAGCAATCCCTGTTCGACCAGCAAATCCAGGTCGCGCCGAATGGTCATTTCATGAACTCCGAACTCGAGGGCTAAATCCTTGATTCGCACCGACCCACCGGCTCGAGCGATGTTTAAGATGAGCTGCTGGCGTAGGGGGGAAGAAATCTGGCTTTCTAGGGTCACAGCGGTTTTCCTTGGCGCGAGTTTGTCACCGACGGAGGGTTGGAACGCGAAGCGCGTTAGATTTGGTGAAGTGTGTTAGATTGGCGAACAAGAACTATTTTATATTACACAAAATTTACTAGATTTGTTATTGTGATGTTAAAATAGCTTCAAAAGGCTCGAGAAGGCTCGAGGGGAGCCTTGTGTCAAGGTGTTTAAAGCATTTTTCACTACCATTGCGCCACCTACACTGTCTTGGGTAAAGCGGCACTGTCTTGGCCCAAAAGCAGCACCTCACGGGCTGGGCCGCCTATCGGGCCTACCCGCTGCGTTTCGGCTGGCTCCATTTTCGTGAAAAACGCCTTCCTGTTGCCACTCCCTTTGGTCGGAAGTATTGAGCAAAACCGGCTCAATACTTCTGCAAAATGCTTTAGAGCGAGGAGAACAGGGAACGCAAGCTCCAGGCTCCCTCTTCCTTGACCCGGCGCAGCAGCAAGACGGTAGGCAAGCGCAGCAAGGCCGAGCACAGCAGGAGAGCCTGGTAAGGGGTCCAGCCGCTCGAGACTTCACCCAGGCGCGGCAACAGGGCGGTAAAGAGTAAAAACAGCGGTCCCGCCAGAGTGCTCCCCACGAACCCCGACAGGCCGGTCAGGGCCGAAAAGCTCGCCAGATAGCGCGAACGCCTCTGAGGCGGACTGGTGCTCAGGATGAGGCCGAGCAGTCCGAAGCCCAGAGCACTCGTCACCAGGGCCTCGAGCACCGCCGAGAGCCACACCCAACCCAGCGAACTGGGGGTCGCCAGAAGTAAACTCAGGGGGAGCAGTGAACTTGCCAGCAGTGTAACTAGGTGCAAGACAGGTTTATTGCCGATATGGTCCGCAAGGCGTCCCCACAGTGGACCAAAGAGCAGTGAATAACCCGCAACCAAGGCGCTCCATAGACTCACCTGTGCATAGGTCATGTGAAGAAACTTGAGAAAATAGGGAAGCACGAAAGGGGCCGACAAGCTTGAGGCGAAAAACCAGTAACCGGCGTACCACAGCAGAGGGCGAAAGTTCGGGTCTCGAAAAGGAGAATCCGCCGAACGGGAAGAAACCTTCTCTGGCGCTCGAGGGGTGGGTTCCGGGTACCGTCTGAGCAGGGCCACAGCGCCCAGTCCCACCAGCGCGGCGACAAGCAGCAGGGTCTGAAAACTCGAGGGGGCAGCGGCCCGGTCCAGATATAGTCCTCCAGCTACCGTGACCACGGTACCCACTGCTCCCAGTAAAGCGTTACGCAGTCCAAAGAAGCGCCCTAATGCCCGCCTGGGAATCAACTCGCTCAGTAGGGAAGTAATCAGGGTGGCCACGCTTGCGGTAAAGGTCCAGGACAAGGTAGAAAGCACAATGAGCAGAGAAAGGCGTAGCTTCTCCTCGAACAAAGCAAAAAGGGCCACCCCTAACCACACGCCCCGGCTGAGTAGGGCTAAAGAGATGAGCCACCCCCGGCGGTGTGAGGTGCGTTCAGAGAGCCGAATGAGCAACAAACTCAGTACCTGACCCAGCAGCGGGGTACTCGAGACCAGACCCAGCTCGAGCGGACCCGCACCGAGGTAAAGGGCGTACCCGGTCAGGACGGCCCCGGTGGTCCAGGCCAAAAACACCATTACCGGAACTCCCTCGAGCAGACTCAGCCGCTTGAGTTGACCCAACGAAAGTGCAGGCGTTTGGGGGGAAGTCACCTTGCACTCGTGTCTTCCACGGCGCTGTCCCCTTGCGTGACCACAAGGTGTACCCCAGTGGTCTCGAGCGCGGTTCGCATTTCTGCGGTGGGTTCGCGGTCGGTGATGAGCACGTCCACCCTCTGCGGCTCGGCGATGGTGTACAGCGCGGTGCGCCCGAATTTACTGTGGTCGAGCAGGGCCACCACCTGACGGCTCGAGGCGATGAGTTGCTCTTTGGTTTCTACCTCGGCCAGGTAGGGGTCAGTGAACCCGCTCTGTGGGGTGAAGCCCTTGGCTGAAAAGAAGGTCGTGTCCGGGTGAACGCGGCGCAAAATGCCCATCACCAAGGGTCCTACGAAAGAGCGGGCTGACGGCTGAAATTCCCCGGCAGCCAGGGTGAAGGGCACACCCGACGCGGCCAGGGTGTTGGCTGCGTCCAGTCCAGTCGCCAGCACCTTGACCTCAAATCCGGCCAGCAGCCGGACCAGCGCCAGGGCGCTGGTGCTGGCGTCCACTGCCACCGTGTCCCCTTGATGTACGAAGGCCAGCGCCGCTCGAGCCAGACTCTGTTTCTCAGCCGCGTGCTGACTGGCCCGCAACACCTGGGAAACCTCCTCGCTGGCCCTCATGGGCAGCCGCGCCCCGCCGTGAATGCGCTCGAGCAGGCCCTGCTCGACCAGCGCGTCCACATCGCGGCGCACCGTCATTTCGTGCACCCCGAGCTGTGCAGCCAGGTCCTTGATGCGAACGATGCGCTGGGCCAGTGCCAGACCCAGAATTTGTTGATGCCGCTCGAGCGGCACCCAGGTTTCGCTGAGAATCATGGCCTAATCTAACACCAAAGCAACTCACGAGTGCAATAGCTGGCCCTAGCACTAACCTCTTGACAGGACGGGCTTTTTTAAGGCACAATACTTTATCTGAAGGTTCAGATAAACTTAAAAGACCCCTAGAACTGGGGTCTGAACTGTGCGCTCTTGTTGCTTTTGATGTTCATAAGCATGGGGGCGAAAGGAGGACCTCTTGGCTCGAGTCACGCTCAAACAGGTGGCCGCCCAATCGGGTGTGTCGTATCAAACGGTGTCCGAGGTGGTCAAAGGCAGCGACAAGGTGGCCCCAGAGACCCGAAAACGGGTTCAGGCCGCGCTCGAGACCCTGGACTATCACCCCAACCACGCCGCTCGGAGTATGCGGCTGTCCAAGTCCATGAACATCGCCTATGTGGTCTACCGCATTGAGGACTTCACCGACCCGGCGATGGGAGAAAACCTGTCCGGGATGCTCGAGGCCCTGGATACTGCGGGCTATAGCCTGACCATCGAGGCGCACCGGGGCGGCCTCGAGCGCATCCGGGCTTCGCTGGGTCAGGGCAAGATTGACGGCGCTATCCTGGCCTCACTGCCGCACGAAATTCTGCCGGAAACACTCTCGAGCTGGGGTCATCCTCTGGTGGCCTTTGACCCGCCCCCCCATGTAGGCGGAATCGGCGTGGTGCGGGCCGACTACCGGGGGGGCGTGGTGCAAGCTGTGCAGCACCTCTTCGAGCGGGGGCGCAGGAACATCGCCTTCATCGGAGGACCGCCGGACTACGAAATGCCGCTGTGGCACAATACCGAGCGCCACGCTGGGTTTGAGGTAGGCATGGGACAGGTAGGTCTCAGCATCCTGCCAGAGCAGGTGGTTCACGCGGACTATTCGGTCGTCGGTGGGCGGGCCGCGATGTGTGAGCTGCTCGAGCGCGGCTTGTCCCTGGACGCGGTGGTGTGCGCCAGTGACCGCATGGCGGTGGGCGCAGCGCAGGAAATCAAATCACGCGGCCTGAACATTCCTCGAGACTTGGCGGTGACGGGGTTCAACGACTCCGAGTTTGCCCAGACCTTTGACCCACCGCTGACCACGGTTCACTTTCCCATCCGCGAGATGGGCCTGCGCGCCGCCGAAATGCTGCTCGAGCGCATCTTGAACCCGGACGCCCTTGAGCGCGAACATCTGGTGATTTCGCTCCCGCTAATCGTTCGTGGCTCGAGCTAAACCCTCGAGTTTGTCCAATTCACCACTCACTTTTCCCCAGGAGGGAACCCCATGAAAGCATCCCTGAAAGTTCTGACCGCACTCAGCCTCGCCGCCGCCTTTGCCAACGCAGCCCTGGCCCAGACCCCGGTCACGGTACGGGTGCTCACCCTCACCGCTCCGGCCAACATGCCAGAAATCAACGCCCAGTTCGAGAAGGAAAACCCCGGCATCAAGCTCGACTTTCAAATCGTGCCCGACCCGCAGTACGGCGACGTCATCCGGGCGAGGCTAGCAGGGGGAGACGCCCCGGACGTGTTCGGCGGTCATGCCCGCTCGGAAATGACGGTCTGGCAAAAAAGCGGTTATATCGAAGACCTCTCCAAAGAAGCCTGGGTGGCTACCCTCAACCCTGGTCCCCGGACTCTGGCCAGTATTGACGGCAAGGTGTATCAGTTTCCGGTGGGTGGCGATGGTCTGGGCTTCTTTGTGAACCTCGACCTGCTCGCCAAGGTGAACGCCAAGATTCCGACCAACTTCACTCAGTTCAAGGCGACCCTGACCAAGCTCAAAGCCGCTGGGGTGCGCCCGCTCTTGGTGGGTTTCAAAGACAACTTCAGCTCACTCATCTGGAGTTCGATGGCTGCCTCAAACCTCATTCTGACCAAGAATCCCGAGGCCAACGCAGCCCTGGTGAGCGGCAAAGCCAATTTCGACAGCGCCCCCTGGCGCGGTGTGCTCAAGCAGATGCGCGACCTTCAGGGGTTTTACGACAATAAAACTGCTCTGGGACTGGGCGGCTTCGACGAAGTGAAAAACGAGTTTCTGGCCGGACGGGTGGCTTTTATTCCCTACGGAACCTGGGCGGTTCAGGACATCAAAAAGGCGGCTCCCAATCTGAAATTCGCGGTGATTCCTTACCCTGGAAACCGCGCAGGTACTCAGCCCACCGCTACCGTGATTGCCAACGCGGCGGTAATGGTGAGTGCTACGAGTAAAGTCAAGGACGCCGCCAAGAAATACGTGGCTTTTTTAGCCCGCCCAGACATCTACCGCAAGTATGCCACCGGAGCCAGCCTGCTGAGTTCGGTCAAGGGCGTGCGCTCTGACCTGGCCGACGAGATTAACCCACTCGCCGAGGCGATTGCGGTGGGTCGCGGTAGCACTTTTTTACCCCAAGCCTGGGGTGGCGATACCCAGACCCCCTGGACCACCATGCTGGGCAAATACTTTGCCAATAATCTCAGCGAGAGCGAAGCACTCAAAGGCTTCGAGAAGGATTTCCGCGTAGAGATGGCCAAGTAATCCACTCCCGCTCGAGCGAATAACGAGAACCTTTTTGTTCGCTCGAGCGCCTTTGTTTGAGGCCCCGTATGCAGATGCCCTTTCGCGTTGCGCTGGCCTTTCTGGCCCCCGCGCTAATGGTTTATTCGTTGCTCATCATCTATCCGGCCCTGAACGGCTTTTACCTCAGCCTGACCGACTCTAACGGGGTCAACCGGGCCAACTATATTGGGCTGGCCAACTACACCCGCATGTTTGCCGACTCGAGCTTCACCACCGCTCTGCGAAACACCGTGATATACGCCGTGCTGGTCACGCTGATGCAAACGGTGCTGGGCCTCACCCTGGCACTGTGGATGGGCAAGCTGCCGTGGCTGCGAAACGGTGCAAGGGTAGCGCTGTTCACACCGGGGATGATTTCGGCGCTCATCGTAGCTTTCGTGTGGTCTAACATCTACAATCCGCTTTCTGGCGGACTCAACGCCCTTCTGAGTGCAGTGGGTCTGGGAGGTCTGACGCGGGTGTGGCTGGGAGACCCCAACACAGCTTTGATTGCCGTGGCGGTGGTCAACGCCTGGATGTACTCGGGACACAGCGCGGCCATCTTTCTGGCCAACTACCTTAGCATTCCTCCCGAACTCAAGGAAAGTGCCGAACTCGACGGGGCCAGCGGCTGGACTATGTTCTGGCACATCGAGTGGCCACTGCTGGCTCCGGCCACCACGGTCAACACCGTCATCACCGTGATTAGTGCGCTCAAGGTCTTTGAGCTGCCCTTCATCATGACTCAGGGCGGACCGGGGGGAGCGACCACCGTGCTCAACCTCGAGATTTACAAGCGGGCTTTTTCGGGCAATGATTTTGGCTACGGTACGGCCCTGACCGTGGTTTTGCTGCTACTCATTGTGGGGCTGGTGTTGCTGCAAACTCGAGTGCTTCAGGCACGGGAGCTGCGGTTATGACCCAGGCCAAAGTTTACGCCCGGTCCAGTGGGCCGCAGTACAAGCGCAAAGTGTGGCGCTGGCCCACCTTACTGAGTAGCGCTGGACTGGTCCTCTTTACCCTGGTCTACCTACTCCCACTCTTTTACACCGTGGCTACCTCGCTCAAAACCCCGCTCGAGATTGCTCAGGACCCGCTGGGCTTTCCCAAAACACCCCGCTTCGAGAACTATTTCGAGGCAGCGAGCAAGATGAACTACCTGCGGGCGGTGCTCAACACGGTGTTCATCACGGCCTTCTCGAGCGCAGGAATTGTACTGCTGGCTACCCTGGCCGCCTACCCACTGGCTCGAGTGCGGGCGCGTTGGACCTCTATGGTGTACCAGTACTTCGCATTCGGCCTGACCATCCCCGGCTTCGTGGTCCTTATTCCGCTTTACGGCTTGATGAAGTCACTTCACCTGGTCAATACCTATCCCGGCCTGATTCTGATTTATATCGCCGGAAACTTGCCTTTCTCCATCTTCTTCTTCACCAGTTTCGTGCGGAGCATTCCCGCCGAACTCGAGGAAGCGTCGGTGCTCGACGGCTGCTCACCACTGCAAACGTTCTGGTATGTGGTGCTGCCGCTGCTGCGCCCGGTGGTGGGTACTGTGGCCATGTTCGTGACCCTGAGCATCTGGAACGACTTTTTGTTGCCGCTGATTTTCCTGTTCAGCCCCGACTCGAGGACGGTGATGGTCAGCGTGTACTCCTTTCTGGGGCTTTATGGCTACAACCCGGCCACGCTATTTCCAGCGGCGGTGCTAGGTTCGCTGCCGCTGCTCATCTTCTTTTTCTTTCTGCAACGCCAGATTATCGCCGGTATCTCGGCGGGCGCGGTCAAAGGCTAGGTTTAGCGATGTCATACAAAACCACCATATGCACCAAAGATTGTAAAGGAGTGAAATATGAAGCACCTGAATCTCGCCATTTTAATGACCTGCACTACGCTTGCTGGGTGTAGTTCGGTGCGGCCTGCTCCCGTACCCGTAGGGCCAACCCCTGGCTTGTTATCCTCACTCAGCGTCTCTGGAAGCGTGGGAACCGCTTTTGATGTGTTTAACACAGGAAGCGTCAATGAATACAGTGGATGGCGCTACGGTCCCTCGCTTATCTACAATGATGACGGCAGTTTGGACATGTGGACCTGTGCTCCAGCACCTTTGGCCGGCGTCTGGGATGTGGTCAAATACAAGCGGTCCCCAGATGGAGGTCTCACCTGGGGACCTGAAAGTATCGCGTCACAGCCCAATCCAGGGTCTCGAGACGCCTACTCCAACTGCGACCCTGGCGTGTTCAAGGTGGGCAGTTACTACTATCTGGGGTATACCTCTACGGAGGATGGTCGGGGAACGGCCAATCAAGTTTACGTCGCTCGGTCTACGCAGCCAGGGGGACCCTATGAAAAGTGGAACGGCTCTGGTTGGGGAGGAAATCCCCAGCCCATCATTAGTTACGGAGGTCCTAACGACACTTACGGTGCGGGCGAACCCAGTTTTGTAGTGAAAGATGGCGTGATTTACCTGTACTACTCCTGGATTAGCCGAAATGCGGGGGGCGTTAGTATCAACGAAACACGCCTGTCTACAGCCTCGAGCAGCAACCCTAACTGGCCCGACTCGTTGAGCTATCGGGGAATCGCCATGAGTAAAACGGGAAACTTTACTGATGATTCCACTGACCATAAATACGTACCCGCCTGGGGAAAGTTTATTGCGGTCAACACAGCCAACCGCTTCACGGATAGTTCGTACATCCAGCTCTGGGAATCCCTTGATGGCTTGACCTATTCAAAAACCGGGATTTTGCAAAATAACCTTCAGCCTCGTGCCCACAATGCAGGGATTAGCGGTGACTCGAGTGGACATTTCATCGTTGAGCGCACAAACAACGTTGTGGGCTATGCTTACGGCAACGTGTGGGGGTCATGGCCCACGGCATTTAACGTGGTCAACTTAGTTTCTAGTTCAGTCCTTCCCGATAACCGCAATCTGGGTTTTGAGGCCCCCTCTTTGGGTGCTGGAAACTACCAATACACCCCAACGGGCGCGGCCTGGACCTTTGGCGGTCCCGCTGGAATTCAGAGCAACGGCAGTGCGTTTGGAGCCGCTGCTGCACCTGAGGGCGTTCAGACTGCGATGTTGCAAGGCTCGAGTACGGGTCTGGGAAGTGTGGCTCAAACGCTGAGCTTGAGTGCGGGAACCTACACGCTCAGCGTAAAAGCAGCAAGGCGACAGGGACAAGTTCAACCCCTAAAATTCAGCGTGGACGGCGCGCAGGTGGGCGGTTTAATCAGCCCCTCGATCGATAACTTCTCTAGCTTCACCACCTCGAGCTTCACCGTAAGCGCTGGAAATCACACCCTAACACTCGAGGCTACCGACTCGAGTGGTGATAAAACTTCGTTCGTGGACGCATTAACCCTTCAGTAATTTCTTATCTGAGATT
>Ga0209511_1001259_pt1 | contig 22924 bp, 20 predicted proteins | sample SSSSmetaG_FD_184141 | JGI IMG/M metagenome (GOLD analysis project Ga0209511, IMG submission 184141) | Glacier valley bacterial and archeal communities from Borup Fiord, Nunavut, Canada, to study Microbial Dark Matter (Phase II) - ​SSSS... | ecosystem: Environmental > Aquatic > Freshwater > Ice >... | reverse complement strand
CGGTACGCTGCGGGCGGTCGCCATACGAGGGACGCTCGACGGCGGGACGGTCACTGTAGTTCGGACGAGCGGGCTTCCGGTCGCCGTAGGCGGGACGCTCGGAACGGTCCGCGGTCGCGGGCTTGCCGTACGAGGTCTTCGAGTCGCGCGGCGTCCACTCGGGGCGGCGGTCGTCACGGGTCGGCCGGTCGCCCGTGCGTGCTGCACGGTCATCCTGCGTCCAGCGCTTCTTGCCGGCCGAGGACGCCGAATCGGAGTTGTGGCCCCGATGTCCGTCGCGCTGCGCGCCTGAACCACTCTGCGGAGCAGACGACTTGTAAGGCTTCTTGCCGCTCGCGGGCGGCTTCGAGTAATTGGGCATGATTCTTTCCGGGTTTTATTCATTGGAGTGAACACATCCACTGCATGGCAACGCATTGGCGTCTCCGCGTGAAGGAAGAGCACTGCACTACTGAACCCGGGCAGTCTTTGACCGAGGCCGTCACATACATTCGTGTGATTGTCACCAGTGCCTGAGAAATTCCTCAACCAAACTGGCAAACCGGCCCGCAAGACTTACAAAACCCATGCGTGAGAACTCACGCTGTCTTGAGCCGACTTGTCAACGTTACTCCATCGGGCCCGAAAAGGCACGTCAGGCTCAGCGCGCAGCCGCTAAGTCGGTCAGACTGGGTCGGTGACTATCGCGATCGAACCGGCCCGTCAGCCGGACGTGCAACGACTGCTGGACGCCGGTGGCGTCTTCGCGCGCTCGCTCTATGTCGAAGACGAGTGCTTCCTCCTCGATGTTTCGGAGCTCGAAGGGCCTGAAGTGACGGTCTGGGTCGCGAGGCTGTCGGAAGAAGCCGTTGGCATGGTCGCGCTCGTGGAGGGGGGCGATGGGTCCGCGGAGATCAAACGGCTGTTCGTGGATGATTCGGCGCGGGGCTCGGGAATTGCCAGCGGGCTGCTGACCGCGGCCGAAGAGACCGCGCGTGAAACGGGCGTCACGGTCATCCGGCTCGAAACCGGGCCACGGTCCGACGCGGCACTCGCGCTGTACTCGAAGCACGGATACCGGCAGATCCCGCTGTTCGGCCAGTACATCGGCTCAGGCTCGAGCGTCTGCATGGAAAAAGTGCTGTGATCCCGCGCGACTCCACCTCTACGCTGTCAGCATGACGACCGTCCCGCTTCCGCCCGCATCCGAGAACCTTCAGCCGGCGGTTCCGCCGCTAGATTCACCCAAACGCACGCGCGCCACGTGGGACATTGTTGTCACGGTGGTCCTGCTTATCGTCGGTCTAGGAATCGCCCTGATCGGCAGCTTCCTGGGGGTGATGCTCGTGTTTCTCAGCGACAGCTGTGGCGCGTCGACGACGTGCGACACCAATCAGATTGGACTCGGTTTCATGATCGCAACGATCGGCGTGTGGCCGCCGATCATCCTCGCTGTCCTGGTGTCGATCGTCTTCTTGGTGCTGCGTCGTCGCGCCTTCTGGATTCCAATCGTGGCGATCGTGCTCATGGCCGCGATCTGGGGGGTCGGGCTCGCCGTCACGCTCGGCGCGATCTCGCCGACCCCCGCGTAGTTCTGCGCGGGACCGCCGGGAGGTTCGCGCCGTGCGCTGGCTAGGCGTCGAGCGAAGCCTTCGCCGAGCGCTTGTCTTCGCGCCGCTCCTTTGCACCCTCGACCAAGTAATACAGGGTCGGCAGTACGACCAAGGTCAAGAGCGTCGACGAGAAGAGTCCGCCGATGACGACGATCGCGAGCGGCTGGGAGATGAATCCGCCCTTGCCGCTCAGCCCGATTGCGAGGGGCAGCAGCGCGAAGATTGTCGCAGCGGCGGTCATGAGGATCGGGCGGAGACGTCGGGCAGCACCATGGATGAGTGCGTCCGCAACCTTAAGCCCACGAACTCGATACTGATTCACAAGATCGATGAGCACGATGGCGTTCGTGACAACGATTCCCACGAGCAAAAGCAGCCCGATGAAGGATGCGGTACCGAGCGGGATGTCCGACAGAACTTGGAGCACGATGACGCCAGTCGCGGCGAACGGGATCGATACGAGGAGCAAGAGGGGTTGGCGCAAGCTCTTGAATGTTGCGACCATCACGACGTAGACGATCAGGATCGCGACCAACAGCGCGATGAACAACTGGCTGAACGCCGTCGACTGCTGCGACGTGACGCCGCCGATTTCGGCCGCAGCACCGGCTGGCAGAGACGCCTTGGCTACGGCCGCGGTGACAACAGCGGATGCCGTTCCGACATCGTTGCTCTTGGGGGTCACCGAGATGGTCGAGCTCCGAACTCCCTTGATGGTTGTGATGCTCGACGGTCCGTTGCTCTGCGCGACAGTCGCGAGCTCGGACAGCGGCACCGGACCGGTGCGGGTGGGTATCGTGAAGTCCTTGAGCTCCTGGATCGTCTTGGGCGCGCTCGAGTTAAGGATGTAGATCGAGAGAGTGTTCTCGGTGATCACGACGCTTCCCACCGCTGAGGGGTTCATCGCTGCGGTGACGATACCGCCCACCTGAATCTCGCTGAGTCCCGCCGTCGCCGCCTTATCGCGATCGACGACCACGCCGATGAAGGGCTGCTCGTTGGAGAGGTTGCTCGTCGTCTGTGCGACGACGCTCAGGTCCTTCACCTCGGCAAGCACCGCATCCGTTGCTGTGCGCAGCTCTGCTTCGTTGCCCGCGGTCACCGTGACGGTGATGTCAGAGCTCCCGAAGCCCCCCTGCGCCGCCGTGAGCGCGATGGTGCCGGAATTCGTGATGGTCGCCAATTCGTCGCGCACGGCTGCCTTGAGCTTGTCTTGATCGCGGGCCGCGTCGGTCGTGATCGAGAAGGTTGATGAGCCAGATCCCGAGAACGCTTGGCGCAATGAGCTGCCACTCGAACCGATCGAGAGCTGCACGGTCTTGATCCCGTCGATTCCCAGGAGGGCCTTCTCGACCGCCTTGGATGCGGTGTCACGCGCGGCAAGGCTCGAGCCGAGCGGGAGAGTCTGCGTGACCGTCAGAGTGTTCTGGCCACTGTTGCCGATGAAGTTCGTCTTGAGCAGCGGGGTGAGCGCGAAGGTGCCGACGAGTAGAACCACGGCGGCGATGATCGTGACGGCGGCCTTCCATGTGGCCGACAACGTCCAACGGATGATCGGCAGGTAAGCGCGCTGCAGACGGGTCGGGGTGTCCAACTCGTCGGCCTCGGGCGACGTCGCGCCAGCGGCGGCCACAGGCTTCTTGGACCCGAGGAACCAATAGGCGAGCACGGGCACGATCGTGAGCGACACGAAGAGTGATGCGGCAAGCGCGATCGTGACGGTGAGCGCGAAGGGCCGGAACAGCTCGCCCGTAACGTCACCGACGAAGGCGAGGGGAAGGAACACCGCGACGGTCGTGAGAGTGGATGCCGTCACGGCACTCGCGACCTCGCGCACACCCGAAAGGATCGCTGGCAGCTTCTCCTCGCCGAGGCCGATGTGTCGCTTGATGTTCTCGATGACGACGATCGAGTCGTCGACAACTCGTCCGATCGCGATCGTGAGAGCACCGAGCGTGATGATGTTGAGGGTGTAGCCGGCGGCCTGCATGCCGATGAAGGTGATCAGGACCGAAACGGGGATAGAGATCGCGGCGACAATCGTCGACCGGAAGGAAAAGAGGAACAGGAAGATTACGATCACCGCGAAGAGCAGCCCGAGAAGACCCTCGTTGGCCAGGCTGTTGATCGATTCTTGAATGAACGGCGCCTGGTCGAACACGACGGTGAACTTCGTGTTGTTGCCGAGCGCGGACTCAAGGGCGGGGATCGCGGCGATGACCTCTTTGGATACCGCAACGGTGTTACCGGCGGGGGTCTTCGTGATCGCGATCGTGAGGGAAGGCTCTCCGTTGACGCGCGAGATGCCGGTGATCGGATCGTCGGCAATCGCGACGGTCGCAATGTCCGAAATTCGCACGACCGAACCGGAGTTGCCGCCGAGCAGGGGCAACGCGGCGATCTCATTTGCGGTGGTTATCCGTGATCCAGCTTGGACGACAAGGGTCTTGCCGTCTTCGGTGATTTGACCGGCGGGAAGTAGGACGCCGTTGGCGTCGAGAGCGTCCTTAATCGACTGGTTGGACAGGCCGCGCGCAAACAGTTCAGCCGGGGTCGGAGTGATGACGACGCGCTGGTTGGTTGTTCCGAGCAGGGTCACGTCGCTGACGTCTGCGAGCTTCTTCAGGTCGACGATCGTTTGTTTGGTGAGCTTGGCCGAGAGCTCATGCGGGTCGAGATCGCTGGTCACGGCGATTTGGATTACGGGGAGATCGGAAAAACTGAAGGTCAAGACCTGCGGCGTTACCGATGCGGGAAGAGTTGAGGCAATGCGGTTGATCGCGAGCTGCACCTTCTGCTCGGCGGTCGTGATGTTCGTTCCGTAGTCGAACGAGGCCGTCACGTTGGAGATGTTCGCGCTCGACGTGGCTGTCGTCGAGTTCAGCCCCGCGACGGATTGAATCGCGGCTTCGATCGGCGTCGAGACATCCTTGTCGACGACTGCCGGGGAAGCACCGGGGTAGCTCGTGAGGATAAAGATGTTCGGCAGCGAGATCGACGGGATCAGCTCTTGCTTGAGCGAGGTAAGGGCGACGCCACCGAACAGTCCCACGACAATGGTGACGAGCGCTATCAGGGCGCGGTTGCGGAGGCTGAAGACGGAAAGAAGATGCACGTGAATGACTCTCTGCTGTGTGGGAGGGCGGCCGGTACGAGTGCGCACGACGATGTGCCCGCCTCATAATTATCGTCGCGTTTCAGAATCGCGATGTACTCCCGGGGGATTACACAGGTCAGGCGACAGAAGCGATCTCTAGTTCTTGAACTCGAGCAGGCAAGCGACCAACTGTGGCCCAGGCGGTGGCGAGCGCGTCGACGCCGTTGATCGTGTGCTCTGCCGAAAGTGAAAACGGGATGCGGATGAACCGCTCGAACGCGCCGTCAAGCCCGAACCGCGGCCCGGCCGCGATCACCAGACCTTCGTTGCGCGCGGCGATCGCGAGTTGTGAACTCACCGGCTCGCCAAGCCCCACCCACAGCGTGAGGCCGCCACGGACCTGGGGGACCTGCCATTGAGGGAGGCGATCGGCAAGCAGCGCCGCAAGCCGATCCCGCCCGGCGCGAAGGTATGCACGCCGGCTCGCGAGAATTTCATCGAAGTCCCTGAGCAGTTCGAGCACGACGAGCTGCTCGAGAATCGGGGTCCCGAGGTCACCCGCGTTTCGGGCTCGTGCGAGCCGTTGGATGACGCTGCGGTCTGCCCGGATCCACCCGAGCCGCACACCTCCCCACAGCGTCTTTCCCACCGAGCCGACCGTGATCGCGATGCCGTGGGCGGCGAACGGTAATCGAGGTTCGTCGCCGTCGAACCCAAGCTCGGCCATCGTCTCGTCGGCGATTAGGGTCGTGCCCTGCGATTCCGCGAGCGCGATCACCCGCTCGCGAAGCCCGATACTCATGCTCGCGCCGGTGGGATTGTGGAAATCGGGCATGAGGTATCCCAGTGACGGACTCGTGCGCTGCAGCACTTGTTCGAGCGCTCCTTCATCCCACCCGTCGGCTGTTGTGACGCTCACCGGAACGAGGCGCGCGCCCGCCGACCGAAGAGCATCGAGAGCGTGCGGGTATGTGGGGTTCTCGACGACCGCGCGGTCCCCCCGCGAAACGAAGGTCCGCGCGATGAGCGAAATCCCGTGCAGTGCTCCAAGGGTCACCATCACCTGATCGGCCGTGGTTGGTAGGCCGCGGTTCGTGTAGCGCTGCGCGATCGCGTCGCGCAACTCCGGAAGGCCGAAGGGGTCGAATCCTGACTCACCCAGGTAGCGCGGAAGCGCCTGTGCCGCCGCGAGGGACGCGGCCGCGATCTCCGGGGCGGCCGGCATGGTCGCCTTGGAGAAGTCCAGAAACTCCGGGAGCACGAGATCGAGGGGCGCTGTTGGCCGCAGCGGCAACGTGACGACGCTGCCTGAACCCCTGACGCTCTGCAGGTAGCCAGCGTCACGCAGCTCGGCGTACGCCGCAGTCACGGTCGTGCGACTGATGCCCAACTGAGCGGCGAGTTCCCGTTCCGCTGGCAGTCTCGTGCCGGTAGCCATCCGTCCGTCGACAACCAGCAGGCGAATCCGGTCGGCAAGTGCAGCGTATGCGACCCCTGAATCCCGCCAAGCTTCCAATAGAGATGCCAATACCCGAGCCGAAATCGAAGACATGGGTCCACAGTAGCAAAATTGGCGCCTTGCGAGGAGTCCAATTCGAGCATTGGATGGCTTCATGGCGCCGTCCCCGATCCTCGTTCGAAGAATTGGCCAGCTCCTCGTGGGGCTCTTCTTGTATGGGGTGGCGATCGCGATGATGCTGCGCGCTGGGCTCGGCGTTGCTCCCTGGGATGTCCTGACCCAGGGCGTAGCGATACACACCGGACTGCCCTTCGGGCTGCTCACCAACATCATCGGCGCACTCGTGCTGCTGTTGTGGATCCCGATCCGGCAACGACCAGGAATTGGCACTGTCGTAAATGTGCTGGCCATCGGGCCGAGTATCGAAGTGGGGCTGCGGGCGATTCCGGCGCCAACCGAACTGATCGCCCGAATCGGATTGCTCGCGAGCGCGCTCGTCCTCCTTGCGCTGGCGACCGGACTGTACATCGGTGCCCGGTTCGGACCCGGACCGCGAGATGGGCTCATGACCGGCGTCCACGCACGGTGGGGCGTGAAGCTCTGGATCGTGCGCACCGGCATCGAGGTCGCGGTGTTAGGGGTCGGTTGGCTGCTCGGCGGCACCGCGGGGATCGGCACTCTCGCGTTCGCGCTACTCATCGGGCCGATGGTCAATGTCACTGTGCCGCTACTGCGAGTTCCCGAACGGATGCCCGCGACCGCGGCCGAGGCAGCGACGGGCGTCTCGAGCTAAACGGAAGGATTCGCGATATAGCTTGACGGGATCGTACTCGCGATATAACGTGAAAGTGGTAGGACGCGATATAGCGCGTCAAGAACGAAGGGGGGCCGCGATGGCCATGGAGAAGTGGCTCATTGACGGCGAGAAGGTCATCGACCTCGACGGTGTGCGCAAACTCAAGGTCGGGCTCGTTGCCGGTCAAGTCAACATCATCGGACACGACGAGCCGGGCGCCCGCGTGGAGGTGCACTCGGTCAAGGGCCGCGAGTTGAAGATCACGATCGATGGGGACACCCTCGAGATCGATCATCCCCAGATTCGGTGGGACAACTTCGTCGAGGTCTTCAAATCGTTCACCGACTCCCGCGCGCGAGCCGACATCAGCATCACGGTTCCGCGCGATGTCGCCCTCAAGTTCGGTGTCGTCTCGGCCAGCGGCCTCATCAGCGGGCTCGTCGGCGACGCCACGGTTTCGACGGTGAGCGGTGACCTCATGATCGACAACATCACCGGCAATCTGCAGCTCAACGCCGTCAACGGCGAGATCGCGGTACGAAATCACACCGGCGGAATCACCGCGCACGGGGTGTCGGGCGACATCACCGTCGCGGGCGAGATCAACTCACTCGCCGCAGACACGGTTTCGGGCGATGTCTTCGCCGACATTTCGGGCATCCCCGACGCGGTCCGCGTCAACACGGTGAGTGGGAACGTGACGACGCGCTTGGCCGCGGACGTCCCTGCGCAGTACAAGATCAATACCGTGAGCGGGCGGCTGCAGTTAGACGACGCAACTGTGTCGGGTGTGCGCGGCAGCTATACGGGCAAGTTCGGGGCGCTCGACAAGCGATGGGTCGAGTTCCGAGCAAACACGGTCTCGGGCAACGTCTCGGTGCTGCACGCGGTGACAGCGTGACACCGCCGATCTTCGCCCACGGCCACTTGAGGCTGTACCTGTTGAGTCTGCTGTCCGAGGCCGATTCGGGGATGCACGGCTACGAGCTCATCCAGGCGCTCGGCGATCGCTTCGGTGGCACATACGTGCCGAGCGCCGGGACGATCTACCCGAGGCTGGCCAAGCTGGAAGAGGAAGGGCTCGTCACCAAGACCGCCGACGGTCGCAAGACGGTGTACCTCATCACCGATGCCGGACGCGCCGAACTCGAGTCGCGGCGATCCGAACTCGACGGGATCGAGAACGACGTCACCGACTCCGTGCGGCGACTCGCCGACGAAGTTCGGTCATCCGTCAATGACGCAATGCGCACCCTGCGGGCGGATCTCGCCGCCGCGGCACGGGATGCCCGGACCGAAGCACGTGCGGCAATGACAACCGTGCGGGGCGAACCCACATCGGAATCCGACAGCCGCAGACAGCTGCAGCGCGCGGATGCCGCGCTCACCGAGTTCCGCGCAACGCTGCGCACCGAGTTCCGCATTCACTCCTCCAGGGGTGACCTGGCACCGGAGATTGTGGAGCAGTTGCAGTCGGGGTTGGACGAGCTAAAGTCGTCCCTGCTCGCCGCACTGGATAAGTAGCGATAACCGGGAGCGTCGAGGCAGTCTTCAGGAGTTGACAGGCGGCAGCCGTGGAGTAGGCTCGCCCTCCGTGACTAATGAAGCACGGTCGCCGAAGCGGTGGATCATCGGTGACCCGCTCCCTTCGGAAAAACTCGAAGGACAACTACTCCCGAAGCACCTCGCGCTACCCATTTTCGCGAGCGACCCGCTCTCGTCCGTGGCGTACGCGCCGCAAGAACTCCTCATGATCTTGCTGATCGGCGGGCTCGCTTTTCTGTCGTTCGCGCCGTGGGTTGCCGCCGCTGTCGTGGTGCTCATGATCGTGGTGGTGCTCTCGTACCGTCAACTCGTCAAGGCATACCCGAGTGGCGGCGGCGACTACGAGGTGGCCGCGAAAAACCTCGGCGAGAAGGCCGGGCTCGTTGTCGCATCCGCGCTGCTCGTCGACTACATCATGACCGTCGCGGTGTCGGTTGCCTCGGGCGTCGACAACATCATCTCAGCGGTGCCGCAACTCAACGGCTTCCGCGTGGAGATTGCGGTGGGCTTCATCGTGCTCCTGGCCGCCGTGAACTTGCGCGGTGTTCGCGAGTCGAGCAAGGCCTTCGCGGTTCCGACGTACCTCTTCATCGCGAGCATCGCATTCATGCTGATCGTCGGCATCGGAAGGACACTCGCGGGAGATGCTCCCGTGGCCGAAAGCGCCGGCTACGCGGTTCAGGCTCAGAGCCTGACTCAGGCGGGCATTGTGCTGCTTCTCCTGCGGTCGTTCGCGAGCGGATGCGCCGCGCTCACGGGCGTCGAGGCGATCGCGAACGGGGTGCCCGCGTTCCGGCATCCCAAGATCAAGAACGCCCAGAAGACCCTCGTCGCGATGGGAGCCATCGCGGTCAGCCTGTTCTCGGGCCTCGTGATTCTCGCCCTGGTTTCCGGCGTTCACTATGCCGAAGACGCGTGCAATCTTGTGGGGTTCGCGAACTGCGGGTCGATTCCGCAACGCTCGTTGATTGCCCAAATTGCCTCGGCAACCTTCGGCAACAACTCCCTACCCTTCTTCGTGGTCCAGGCCGCGACTGCGGCAGTGCTCTTGCTCGCCGCCAACACGGCGTTCAACGGATTCCCGTTGCTCGGGTCGGTCCTTGCGACGGACCACTACGCGCCCAAGTCGCTGTCGACTCGTGGCGACCGACTGATCTTCTCCAATGGAGTTATCGCCCTCTCGGTGGCAGCGATCGTGATCCTTGTGGTCTACCGAGCGGATGTGTCGTCCCTGATCCAGCTGTACATCATCGGGGTCTTCGTGTCGTTCACGCTCGGGCAGAGCGGAATGATTCGGCACTGGATCCGGCTCCTGCGGAGCGGTGCCCCGAATCGCGGTGCCACGTGGCGCAGCCTCGCGATCAACTCGGTCGGTGCGGTGATGACCGCGAGCGTGCTCATCGTGGTCACGATCACGAAATTCACACACGGAGCGTATCTGGTCTTCATCATCATGCCGATCTTGTTCACGCTCATGCTCGGGGTGAATCGGTACTACCGCGATGTCGACCTCGAAATCGAAGCTGACCCCATCACGCGATTCGGCGCAAAGGGCGACCACGCCGTCGTCTTGGTTGGCCGTATGCAGAAGCCCGTGCTCAAGGCACTCGACTACGCGATCGCCGCGCGCCACAATTCGATCGAAGCCGTGCATGTCTCGATCGATGAGGATGCGACTGCGGAACTCGAGCGCGCATGGCTCGCCCAAAACATCAAGGTTCCACTCAATGTGCTGGAGTCCCCCTACCGCGACATCAGCTCGCCGCTTATCAAGTACATCAAGGCCCGCCGCGAGACCCACGGCGCCGAGGTTGTGACCATCTACACCCCGCAATACATCGTCGGGCACTGGTGGGAGCACTTGCTTCACAACCACAAGGCCCGTCGAATTCGTCACAAGCTCGCTCTTGTGCACGGCGTCGTCATCGCGCTTGTGCCGTGGCTGCTCGACTCGTCGACGCTGATCTACGGACGCCGCTCACGGCCGCTGCCCGGCCAAGACCGCCGAGGCGAACCGCAGCGTCCGGTGATGCGCCGGCACCTTCCGCCGGCGACGGCGGCGGGTGCGAAAGGCGCGGTCAAGGCCGCGAGCATCAAGCCCGCCCCCGACAAGGTGCCGGCATCGCCCAAGGAGTAGGGTCATTTGGCGACTACGCCGCCGTGGCGATCGGCGGGGCTGTCGGCACGGGGTTGCGCCTCGCGGTAGACATTCTCGTTCCACACGGTGACTCGGCATTCCCGCTGTCGACGTTGGTGATCAACGTCGTCGGCGGGTTCTCGCTCGGGGTGGTCGTTGCCCTCTTGTGGAATACGGCGCCCCGATGGGTCAGAGCAGGACTAGGGGCGGGGTTGCTCGGGTCGTTTACGACGTTCTCGGCGCTCGCGGTGTCCCTTGTCGCCCTCGGCTCGGTCGGCGAGTGGATGATCGCCGTAGGCTACCTCGTCGCGAGCCTCGCGCTCGGGCTCGCCGCCGCGGCATTCGGGCTTCGCCTCGGCTCGCGGGCGAGCCGCCCGGTCGCTATCGATCTGGTCGACGAGTGAATCCCGCTGTTGCCGCGGCCGTGATTGTTGCCGGTGCCGTCGGGGCGCTCGTGCGATTCGGTGTTGCGCGACTGTTCGCTCCCCGCACTGTGTTCCCGTGGGCGGTGCTGGTGGTTAACGTGGTGGGGTCGGCACTGGGCGGAGCGGTGCTCGCACTTGCCACTCGGGGCAGCGTGAGTGCCGACATCCGGCTCGTCATCGCCACGGGCCTTTGTGGCGGGCTGACGACTTTCAGCACCCTGAGTGTCGAGACGATTCAGCTCATGCAAGACGGACGCTGGCGCACGGCTGTCGCGAGCATCGCCGCGAATTTCGCGCTCGGGATCGGTTGCGCGGCGGGCGCGTTCGCCCTGGTGTTGGCGCTCTGATCGAGCGTTTAGCCCTTCTCGCCGCCGTCGGTCGTGTTCATAAGCCGACGCTGGAAGACGAAGAACAAGACCGCGACCGGGATCGACATGAGCACGGCGGCGGCGAGCTTGAGTGGGTACTGGTTGCCGGTACCTAACTCACCTGAGGTCAACGAGGCGACGCCCGTCGTGAGGGTGTTGAGGTTCGGGTCCTGGCGGGAGATGACAAAGTGTGAAAACTCGTTCCACGATCCTTGGAAGCTCAGAATGAACAGTGTGATGAGTGCGGGGCGCGCCATCGGCAGGACAACCGACCAGAAGGTTCGGAAGATCCCCGCACCATCGATGCGCGCGGCTTCCTCAATGCTCACAGGAATCGACTCGAAGAACTGCTTCATGATGAAAATGCCCCCAGCGTCGATGATCAACGGGAGGATCATCCCCGAGAAGCTGTTGTATAGCCCGAGCTCCTTGAGGATAAGGAAGCGGGGAATGAGCAGCACGACGCCGGGAACGGCCATGACCGCAATTACCCCAGCGAACACGATTCCGCGCCCACGGAAGTTGAGGCGAGACAGTGCGTAGCCCGCAAGTGAATCGAAGAAGACCCGACACAGGGTCACCACAATCGTGATGAATGCGGAGTTCGCGGTCCACTGCAGTAGCGGAACGCTTGTGAACAATCGGTTGAAGGCGGCGAAAGTCCAGGTCTGTGGGATCAGCGTGAGCGGATTCTGGGTGGCATCCGCATCGGTCTTAAAGCTTCCCGATATCGAAATGAGGAATGGATAGATATACAGCAGCGCGAGCAGCACGAGCACCAAGTAACTGAAGATCGCGGTGGTGCGTACTCGCGCCGAGAGGTGTCGGCGCCGATACAGCATCGGGCGCGGTTCATCGGGGGTCAGGACCGTGCTTGCGGCGGGCCGCGCGGCCGCTGGGATCGTGGATGTCATCGTTGGGCTCCCAGAGCAGCGTCGTGGCGGAGTTTCTTCTCGGCTCGAGCTGCGCGACGCGCACCCGAACGACCCAGATCTCGGTCGCGCAGGACCCAGCGCTGAAACAGCGTGAGCGACACGATGATGATGAACAGGATGAAGGAGATCGCCGCGCCCTGACCCCAGTTGAGGCCCTTGAACGAGGTGTCGTACGCGAGATAGGCGGGGGTCAGAAGCGTCTTTCCGGGGGCACCTTTTCCAGTCAGGTAGATCTGATCGAAGACTTGCCACGTGCCAATCAGGCCGAGCGTCAGCACCGTGAAAAGGGTCGGTTTCATCATTGGCAGGGTCACGGAGAAGAATCGCCGCACACTTCCCGCGCCGTCCACAAGTGCGGCCTCTTCAATGTCGCCGCTGATGTTTTGCAGTGCTGCGAGGAACAAGAGCATGAAAGTGCCGGAGGTGGTGAATATGGCCAAGATGATGAGCACGCACATGGCAACAGAAGGTCCGCTGATCCAGTCCCACCACGCGAGACCAAGCGGCCCGGGCGTCGCAAGCGCCGGGGGGGCTTTCGTCACGCCAACCCCCGCGAGGAGATTGTGGATCACGCCGCTCGGGTCTGCAAACCAGTTGGGACCGTTCACACCCAGCCACGCCAAGATGGCGTTCACCGCACCCGACGCAGTAAAGAGAAAAATGAAGATCGTCGTGATCGCAACGGAACTCGTCACCGAAGGGAAGTAGAACGCGGTGCGGAAGAAACCGCGCCCACGCAGAATGCGACGGTTGACCTGTACCGCCAGCAGAAGGGCGAGAGCAGTTTGCACTGGCACAACAATGATTACGTAGTAGAGGTTGTTACGGATCGACGTGCCGAAGTCGCGCTGCGCCAGTCCGGGCTCAATAAGGACTTTTGAGTAGTTTGCACCGCCCACGAGAGACGAGTTTCCCACTGGCGAACCGAGCCCGTTCCAATTGCTGAAGCTCACATAGAGGGCAAGCGCGATCGGAATCACTAAGAAAACTCCGATGATGATGATGGCGGGAGCCACAAAGGCCCAGCCGTACCGGCCCTCGGCGCCGCGGATGCCCTTACTCATGATTCTCCCTTTGTGGGATGGCCGGGCGCGCGTGCGCGCCCGGCCATCGAACTGCACTACTTGCTATTTGCCGCATCTAGAGCGGGTTGGAGGTTCGTCTGGAACGTAGCGAGGATGCTCTTCGCATCCCCCCCGATCAGAGTCGCGAGCTGCGAATTGAAGTCCCCGATGACCGTGGCCGATCCGGCGAAGTTCACCGGGCTCACGGCGTAATCGTTGCCCTTGACGAACGAGGCATTCTCCGGGAACTTGGTGGCATACGTCGCCGCCCCGGTTGTCGTAGACGGAATCACGCCGAATGCATCCGCGAACGCGAGCTGCTGGTCGTCGGCCGTGAGGTACTTCACGAGATCGACGGTCGCCGAAGCGGTCTTCGAATTCGCGGGGATGCCCCAGCAGTTCGTGAACGTGAAGGTCGACTTGCCGCCAGGGCCGGCCGGCAGTTCGTAGGCCTGGTACTTCGTGTTCGGGAAGTCGCCCTTGATGCCCTTAATCCACGGACCTTCGATCACCATGGCAGCCTTGCCGGCTCCCAGCGCCTCGCCCGACCATCCTGCAGACACCTCGGACGGCCACTTCAAGACACCCTCGTCGTGCAGCTTTTGGATGTACTGGAGTCCCGCAACATTCTCGGGGCTGTCGGCGACCACCTTCGTGCCATCAATGATCTTCCCGCCGGCCTGATTCATAAACACCCCTGCGCGGGCATACTCGAGGCCGAACGACAGACCAACGGTCGTTGCAGTCGTGAGCTTTTTGGCCGCGCTCTCGAGACCCGCCCAGTCCTTCGGAACGTCTGCATCGGTGAGACCCGCAGCCTTCCAGAGGTCGGTGTTGACAATCAGCCCGAGCGTGGAGAAGTCCTTTGGCGCGCACGTGAAGGTCGACTTGTATGTGAACGTGTCCTTCAGTGACTTGTAGAAGTCGCCCGCCTTGGGGAGGGTTGACGCGTAGGAATCCAGGTAGCCGTTGCTCGCGTACGTTCCAAACTGGTCCCAGCCCATGTAGAACAGGTCGGGCGCGGATCCGCCCGCGAAGCCTTGGCTCAATTGCTGCGTGAGGTCGCTCGCGGCGATCACGTTGACGGTGTTGCCCGACTTCGTGCCCCACGCGCTTGCGGCAGACTGCACTGCCTTGGTTTCGGCATCCCCGCTCGAGCCGATCAGAATGGTCAACTTTTGACCGGTCTGCGGGGCTTCGGTTGGCGTGGTTGCTGCTTGAGCGCAGCCGCTGAGCGCGGCGATGACGCCAACGGTCAGGAGAGCTGCGCTCCACTTTTTGTAGCTCATTGGTTTTCCTCTCGATTGTGATCGCCGGGTGCGGTGCTCCCGGTTTCCTCGACGGGCACCAGGTGACTCGACCGGCGGACGACAAGCTTGGGGGTGACGAGACGGTGGGTCTCGTGGGACGTTCCTTGCGGGATAACTCGGCGACCAGTTGCGCCCATGAGCAACTCGAGGGTCGCAACGGCTACCTCGTCGAGGCGCTGCTCCACGCTCGATAGCCCAACCGCTTGGGCGACGGGGGTGTTGTCGAATCCCATGACGGGGAAACTCTTGCGACCGGCTTCGTTGACGGCCATCATCGCCCCCAGGGCCAAGGAATCGCTCACACACACGAGCGCGTCAAGCGTCGGCTCTGTGACCATGAGGCGCTCAACGAGGCGTCGCGCCTCAGGAACGCTTTCCTCGGTTGACCACGAGAGTTCGGCATCTCGCGCGGTGTCCGCGCCGAACTGTGACTGCATGGCAGCGACCCATCCGCGGCGCCGCTCATCGCCGGTGCCCGATCCGGCTGGCCAGCCGAGGTAGCCGATCCTGGCCAAGCCTCGACCGATGAGATGTGATGTCGCCTCCCGCGTGCCCGCGAATCCGTCGACGTCGACCCACAGGCGGTCTGGGCTGTCCATCTCTTCGCCCCACGGTCGCCCGAACGTGACAAACGGAATTCGTTCGCGGATGAGCCACTCGATGCGCGGATCCTCGTAGCGCGTCGCGGTGACGACGAATGCATCAACATCAGCGGCGGCTCGAAGGCGACGCAACTCCTCGATCTCGTCGAAGGGATCGGCGGCGGTAAAGAGCATGATCCGCATGCCACGGGTCGCGGCTTGCTCGGTCAGCGCGTGCAGGTAGCGGTCAAGCACTGATCCCGAAATGCCGTCGAGCAGGGGGTCGAGTCTGACCCCGATCGTGGAGGACTGCTGGGTGCGCAGTCGGCGGGCAGAGGCGTGGGGGCGATAGCCGAGCTGGGCGACTGCGGTCTCGACGCGAGCACGGGTTTCTGCCCTGACGATGTCTGGCGAGTTGAGCACATTGGAGACCGTCTGGCGCGAAACACTGGCGAGGCGCGCGACGTCTTCGATGGTGGCTAGCTGTGACACTCGGGCCTCCTTTGGCACGTCGCACGGTTTGCTCTTTGATCGATCAAAGAGCATCCTGAGGCCAACCGGGTGACAAGAGTTGGACATCGTTTGATCGTTCAAACTTTGAGTGCTACGTTACAGCGACGGTCGGAAAAGTCAACAGCCAAAGATCTGAAAGCTCAGGGAACGTGTGACACACGACATTGATGGCCCGCTTCAACCCCTGATTCACGAGAGCACGGTTGTCTTGAGCGCGCCAATGCAGGCCTGGTCGTCTGCAGACGGGGAGATCGGCGCGCATCCCGTCGAGGGTGTGTATTTCTCCGACGTCCGGGTGCTGTCTGGCCTCACGGTGAGCGTCGACGATCGTCCGCTCGAGCATGTCGCGACATCGGTGAGAAGTGCGTCGAGCGTCACATTCATCTCGGTAGTCCGACACGTCGACGACGGCACGCCCGATCCCGGAGTGAGGGCGGAATTGCGTCGAACGGCGTCGGTGTCTGGGTTCGCCGAACGGCTCGAGTTTTCATCACGACTCCCACATGAGCTCGTCGTGAAGGTTGTCGTGAACTACCGGACGGATGCAACAACGCTCGACATGGTCAAAGCAGGGTTGGCGGAGGCAGCAGCACCTACTGTCTCGGTTCGACCGGACGGGGAGCTACCCGGTGCCTCGTGGGTCGGCAACGACGTCGCAGTGACCCTATCGGCGCCGGGTGCAGCGGTCACCGCCACCTCATTGACCTGGACAGTCACAATCCCCGCGCGTGGGAGCGTCGTGCTGCACTGGTCGCTCGTGACCAGGGACGCGCTCGCTGTCGTGCTGGGAGTGGACACGGCGGCGCCGTGGGTCGCCCCCGCCCTCACGGCGAGCGACGATCGTCTCGCGCGCTGGACGGCACAGGCGCTCTCCGACTTGGATGCGCTTCGAATGGCAACCGTTTCGATGCCCGATCGGCAGTTCTTTGCTGCGGGTGCGCCTTGGTTCTTCACGCTCTTTGGGCGCGACTCAATTTGGGCCGCCCGTTTCATGTTGCCACTCGGCACGACCATGGCGTCCGGCACCTTGGGCGTTCTCGCCGGGCTTCAGGGACTTCGTGAAGATCTCGACACTGCCGAGGAGCCCGGCCGCATCATGCACGAGGTGCGCCGGAGTGAACTGCACATACCCGGCGATAGTGTGACCCTGCCGCCGCTGTACTACGGCACTGTCGACGCAACACCGTTGTGGATTTGCTTGCTTCACGATGCATGGCGGTGGGGCATGCCTGACGCCGAGATAATCCCTCTTCTTCCGAACCTGACGCGCGCACTCGAGTGGATGCGCGACTTCGGCGACAGCGATGGAGACGGACTCCTCGAATACGTCGATAAGACCGGGCACGGGCTCTCGAACCAAGGCTGGAAGGACTCCGGGGACTCTGTGCAGTGGCGGGATGGCAGCCTCGCGGTCGGACCGATCGCACTGTGCGAAGTGCAGGCTTACGCCTATGAGGCTGCGACCCACGGTGCCGACCTGCTCGACGCGTTCGGCGGCGACGGCGCCGAATGGCGGACGTGGGCGGCTCGCCTGCGGCTCGCGTTCCACGAGAAGTACTGGATCGACTCCCCGGATGGCGCATATGTCGCGATCGCGCTCGATTCGCACAAGCGTGCCGTCGACACGGTCACGAGCAACATCGGGCACTTGTTTGGCACCGGGATTCTCGACGAGGACCAAGCACGATTGCTCGCACCTCGACTTATCAGCCCGGGGTTGAACTCGGGCTACGGGTTGAGGACCATGTCGACCGACTCGGAAGGCTATTGGCCGCTGAGTTACCACGGCGGCTCGGTGTGGACCCATGACACCGCCATCGCGATTTCGGGGCTCGCCCGCGACGGCTTTCGCGCGGAAGCAGATGAACTCACTCGTGGGCTGCTCGCCGCGGCGTCCGGCTTCCATTACCGGATGCCCGAACTCCACTCCGGCGATTTTGCGAGTGAGTTTCCCTCGCCGATCCCCTACCCGGCGGCCTGCAGGCCCCAAGCCTGGTCGGCCGCCGCCGCGATTTCCGTGCTGGGAAGCACTCTTGGGCTGCTACCCCACGCCCAAGATGGTGTGCTCGAGGCTAATCCTTCGAGCCTTATCGGGGCCATCGAGCTCGACGGGATTGTCTTCCGCGGAGTGTCAGGCAACATTGTCGTTGGCCATTCCGGCGAGATCGTGACGAGCACGCTTCCCTTGGCGCGGCCTGACCGTAGTTGGTTCAACGACCCGCTGCCTGCAGCCGGCTAAGCGTCGCGATGACCTGTCTGGCGATCATCCGCCCGGCACGGTTGGCACCGATCGTTGACGCCTGCGGTCCATAGCCAGCAAAGAATATACGCGAATCGCGGAACGATACGCCCGAGCCGACGGCCATTCCGCCCTCCTTCTCGCGCAGTTTGAGCGGGGCGAGGTGACGCAGCTCCGGACGGAAGCCGGTTGACCAGATGATCGCGTCTGCTCGCTGGAAAGCGCCATCCTTCCAGCGCACGCCGTTCGGCTCGATCGAATCGAACATGGGTCGCGGAGTCAGCACACCGCGGTCGATTCCGGCTTGGATACGTCGTGTGCGCCCAACCCCCGTCCCACTGACGATGCTCGGGAGGGCACGACCGGCGCGAGCCGCGTCATCCTGCAGCTGCACGGCCTCGCGGCGTGCCTCGAGATTGAGGTCTCCGTCTTCCTGGAAGTCGATGGGCCGTCGACTAACCCACGTCGTGAGCGCCGCGACACCCTCGAGTTCGAGGAGAAAGCCGATCGCGGAGGTCCCGCCGCCGACCACGACGACACTCTGACCCGCGAAATCACTCGCGGAACGGTAGTCATTGGTATGAACATGCCTGCCGAGGAATGACCTCAGTCCCGGGTACCACGGAATGAACGGCGCCCCCCACGTGCCGGTGGCATTGACCACCGTTTGGGTCGACACCGACCCCACTTCGCCATCGAATCTGAACTTCACCAGCAGATCCGCGCCCACATTTTCGACCGACAACACGTCCGCCGGCCGAACGACCTGGAAGCCGTAGTGATCCTCGTAACGCCGGTAGTATTGTGCAACGACGTCTTTGGCTGGAGCGTGCCGATCTGCCGTATCAAAGCTGACACCGAGTTCGTCGAGTCCGGGGAGATCGTTGATGCGATGCGCAGATCCGATCCGCAATGCATCCCACCTGTACTGCCATGCGCCACCGGTTCCCGGCCCCCGGTCGAGCACGACAAAATCATTTCCCGGATCCAATCCGAGCCTGGCGAGGTAGTAGGAGACGGAGAGACCAGCTTGTCCAGCACCGATGACCACCGCTGAGGTGTCGGTGCGGTCGGAGGCCATCCGACAACGTTACCCGGCCCCAGATGAGGTCGTGGATGTCGCCCCAATTGGGCGGGAACGCGCATGCTAAACTGACGGCTAGCTTTCTTCCACCCTGTTCGCTCGTTTCCGGCAAGCATCGGTGCAGTCATCGATGAACCGGGCCAACATCTGAGGGGGTCTCGCATGGGACGCGGCCGTCAAAAGGCGAAGCACACCAAGGTCGCACGAGACCTGAAGTACTTCAGCCCCGACACCAATTACGGTGCCCTCGCGAAAGAACTCGGCGCGCCAGACGCACAAGGCGACCCGCGACTAGCGGAAGACCTCGAGAAGTGGCCCGAGTTCGCGGGCGAAAACTATGTCGACCCGTATGCAGAGCAATACGACAACGACGATGATGACGAACTCGAATCGCCCGCAGCGACAGAATCGAAGAGAGCTTAGTTCGCGTACGCCCCGACGAGTCGCACCGCGCCGCCGGTAACGCCCTTCGAGCCCTGTTCGAAGCCGCTCACGTCGTGCACGGCGGTCGAAACACGCCCGACTACCCACGACGGGATACCCGCGGCATCCAGCGCACGGATCACCGAGCTCGCGGAATCTTGGGCGACAATCGCGATCATCCCCACACCGAGGTTCCAGGTTCCCTCGGTGGATTCGAGTGTCGCCGCACTCCAGTCGGCGAGCACCCGAAAGACGGGCGCGGGCGACCACGTAGCTCGGTCCACTTCGACCCAGCTCCCCACCGGCAGCACTCGCGCGAGATTTGCCGCAATTCCCCCGCCGGTCACGTGGCTGAGCGCGTGAATCACACCCGGGAGCGACTCGATGATGTCGAGCAGGGCGGCCGTGTAAAGCCGGGTCGGCTCGAGCAGTACCTCGCCGACCGTACCGCCGAGATCAGCGGAATGCTCGGTGTACGCGATTCCACGTTCCGCGACAATGTGGCGCACGAGCGAGTAGCCGTTGCTGTGCAGCCCGGATGACGCGAGTGCAACCACGACGTCGCCGTCGTGCACTCGTGCCGGGCCGAGCAGCGCATCCGCTTCGACGACGCCCACCGCCGCTCCCGCGACGTCGTAGTCATCGATACCGAGGAGCCCCGGGTGTTCGGCGGTCTCACCGCCGACGAGCGCCGTACCGGTTTGCGAGCATCCGTTCGCGATTCCCGCGACGATCTCGGCGATGCGCGACGGAACGACCTTGCCGCACGCGATGTAGTCGGTCATAAAAAGCGGCTTCGCACCGACGACGACGACGTCGTCGACGACCATGCCCACGAGGTCGATGCCGATCGTGTCATGCTTATCGATCGCTTGCGCGATGGCGACCTTCGTTCCCACACCGTCGGTGGATGTCGCCAGTAGCGGCCGGGTGTAACTCGTGAGCGACGACGCATCGAAGAGCCCGGCAAACCCGCCAACCCCACCAAGCACCTCGGGACCGTGGGTCTTTCCGACGGCGGACTTCATGAGCTCGACCGCGAGGTCGCCCGCCGCGGTGTCGACGCCGGCGTCGCGATAGCTACTGCTCGAGCTGTGAGTCACCGCTCAAGCGTACCGGCGGTCGTGTCGGAGACAGCCGTGCGAGAATGGATCGTACTCAGCGGTAGTACGCCCCCTAACACTTTGGGAGCCATCGGCACCATGTGCGGCATCGTTGGAATCGTCTCCACCCACCCCGTCAACCAGCAGGTGTATGACGCCCTGCTGCTCTTACAACACCGCGGGCAAGACTCGACTGGGATCGCGACGGCAGAGGGCAGCACCCTCCACCTGCAGAAGGCCAAGGGCCAAGTGCGCGAGGCCTATCGCACGCGCGACATGCGCAACTTGCTCGGCAATGTGGGACTCGGCCACGTGCGGTACGCCACGAAAGGCAACGCCGCAAACGAAGAAGAGGCACAACCCTTCTACGTCAACGCGCCCTATGGGATCGTGCTCATCCACAATGGCAATCTCACGAACACGCGCGAGCTCACCGAAGAGCTCTTCCACATCGATCGTCGGCACCTCAACACCACGAGCGATACGGAGTTGCTCGTCAACGTGCTCGCGAACGAGCTGCAAGCGCAAGTCTCCGGTGTCGACCTCGACCCCGATCAAGTGTTCAACGCGATCTCTCGGCTTCACGAGCGCGTCGAGGGGTCATATGCGGCGATTGCCCTCATCGCGGGCCACGGGCTCCTTGCCTTCCGCGACCCCTTCGGGATTCGGCCCCTCGCGCTCGGACGGCGGCAAGCCGGATTCGTTGGCGCAGACTGGATCGTGGCATCCGAGTCCCTCGTGCTCGAGAGCGCCGGCTACGAATTCGTGCGGGATGTCGCCCCTGGCGAGGCCGTGTTCATCACGCCCGATGGCCAAATGACGAGTCGCCAGTGCGCAGCTAACCCTCGGCTTGTGCCGTGCTCGTTCGAGTATGTCTACCTCGCTCGACCGGACTCGGTGATGAACGGCATCTCGGTCTATGAAGCTCGGCTGCGGCTCGGTGACCGCCTCGCCGACACCATCGCGCGCTACACACCGCTCGGCGACATCGATGTCGTCATGCCGATCCCCGATTCCTCCCGGCCGGCGGCAATGCAAGTCGCACAGAAGCTCGGCGTGGAGTACCGCGAGGGCTTCTACAAGAACCGATACGTGGGCCGTACCTTCATCATGCCCGGGCAAGCGGAGCGCAAGAGAAGTGTCAAGCAGAAGCTCAACGCGATGTCGAGCGAGTTCCGCGGCAAGAACATCCTGATCGTCGACGACTCGATCGTGCGGGGAACAACGTCACACGAGATCGTGCAGATGGCGCGCGAAGCCGGCGCCAACAAAGTCACCTTCACGTCTGCGGCGCCTCCCGTGCGATTCCCGCACGTCTACGGGATCAACATGCCGTCCCGACACGAGCTCGTCGCGCACGGCCGCAAGATTCCCGAGATCGCAACCGAGCTCGGGGCTGACTATTTGATCTACCAAGAGGTCGCCGACATGCAGGCCGCAATCCTTGAGGGCTCGGATGTCACGGCGCTCGAAATGAGTTGCTTCACGGGTGAGTATGTGACCGGCACCGTCACTGCGGAGTACCTCTCCTGGGTCGAGAAGAACCAGCTCAGCTGAGTTCGTCGTCGGCGGGCGGCACGACAATGCGCTCGGCTCGCGCTGTGCGGATGCGTCGGGTCGACACTCGATCGGCGATGAGCGCGGCGAGCGCACCGATGAGCACGCCCGCGGTAATGCCGTACAGCGAGACGTATGCGACGAGCGGCCCGAATCCGACCGCCGGGTCGACCGGGAACAGCGATGTGACGACGAGGCTCGCGATCGCACCGAGCGCGCCCCCCACGATCATGAATGCGGGGATTTTCGGCGCCCGGCGAATGCGGACCTCATCTAGATCGGGCTTCGGGATCTCGGGCGTCGTACTCACCGTTCTATTCTCTCCCAGCCCCGGTCGGCAACCTCACGCGACGGTGCTCTCCCACCGGATCGGCAGGTAGTCACTCAGGTCGGCACGGGACCCTGATGCCGCTACCCGGCCCGCCGTGATGGCCTCGCCCCACGAGACCGATCCGGTGGCAAGCGCGAGCCAGGTCGCGGCGTCGGTCTCGATCACGTTGGGCGGTGTTCCGCGAGTGTGTCGCGGGCCCTGCACGGCTTGCACCGCCCCGAACGGCGGCACGCGGACTTCAACCGTGTTGCCTTCCGCTTGCTCAGCCAAGAGTTGGAGCAAGTAGCGCACCGCCGCCGCGGTGGCCTCACGGCTCGCGCCGGGAGCGAGGGCTTCGACGATCGCGGTCCGGCCCGCGGCATCCA
>Ga0209511_1001253_pt1 | contig 22993 bp, 19 predicted proteins | sample SSSSmetaG_FD_184141 | JGI IMG/M metagenome (GOLD analysis project Ga0209511, IMG submission 184141) | Glacier valley bacterial and archeal communities from Borup Fiord, Nunavut, Canada, to study Microbial Dark Matter (Phase II) - ​SSSS... | ecosystem: Environmental > Aquatic > Freshwater > Ice >... | reverse complement strand
CCGCTGTGCGCCTCTGCCACCGATTTGGCGACGTACAACCCCTGACCTAACCCGCGCGGATCAATCGTTTTGCCTTCGGGCGTTTTGGCCTCACCACGATAAAAGCGCTCGAAAATATGCGGCAGGTCTTTGTTGGCGATACCTACGCCTGTATCGATCACTTCGATCAACACCCGATCGCCCTGCACTGCGCCGATCCGTAAGGTGATGAAGCCGCCTTTTTGCGTATAGTTCAGGCTGTTATCCAGCAAATGCCCGATCGCCCACCGCAGCCGCCGATCATCCCCGACGACGTGCAAACGCTCACGATTGACGACCATCACGCCAACGTTGAAGGCTTGCTTTTTAATGCGCGCTTCCTGCCCTTTGACCACATCCAGCACCAGTTCATCGAGCGCCAATCGCTTTTTGTGGATAGCAAACGAGCCAGCGCTGATCTCTGAAATGTCGAGCAGTTCAAGGATCATTCGATCGAGCACTGCCGCGTTACGCCCGATCGCTTCCAGAAATTTGCGGTTGGGTGGCCGATCTTCAGGTTGGCTGAGCAGTACCTCGCTCATGCCCTTGATCGCTGTCAACGGCGTGCGCAGTTCGTGCGTGATCTGCGTGACGAATTCATCTTTGAGCCGATCGGACAGCGCTTCCTGCGTCACATCGCGCATGACGATCACGGTGCCGAGTTTTTGGCCGCTGGTGCTGGATACCGCTGCCAGTTGTGCGCCAATGATCCGATCGTTGAGCTGCACGCGCAGCGGATCGCCAATCAGCTCCATTTCCGACTCGGCGGTGGCTCGATCACGCGCTTTGCGAAACATCTGGCCGAGTTCACTATCCCAAAAGTTTTTACTGCTGCCCAATAACTGCTCGGCGGCATTGTTGACCAGCACAATGCGACCTTCGTTATCCTGCATAATCACGCCTTCGCCGATGCTGGCAAAGACGGCTTTAAGGCGCGCCGCGATCGTTTCGGTTGCCCGCACACGCGCTTGCAATTCACGATTAGCGGCACGCAGGACGGCTGACGGATCGTTTTTTTCCGGCGGTTTGCCAGCTTGTTTTGCGCCCAAACCCTGATAAACACGCCCAAATAACATTTGCGCAGCGTTCCCCAATACTTCAACCAACCGCAAAAAGCCACTGACTTCTTCGGCGCGTAAATCTGGCTTTAATGGCTGATCAGTCATAGCGTTATGATTAGCTTGTTGATGGATCGATTGGTTTGGTGTCCGGGCCGAGCGCAGTGGGCGTTGAACTGGCAGGCGGTGTGCTGGTGGCTGGCGTCGGAGCGAGAGACGAGCCGGAAGGTCTGGACTTTGCGATCGGCGGTGTGGCGGGCGCTGAGGTGGATGGGGTTGGCGCAGGTGTAGGCGCTAAAGCTGGTGGTGGCACAGGTAAGGCAGTTGCTGGAATCGAGCCAGACGGTTTAGACTTCGCATTTGGCGGTGTGGTGGGCATTGCGGATGTTGGCGGCACAGGTATTGGCGGCGCAGATGGTGTTAACGCTGGTGGCGGCACGGGCGAGGCAGTTGCTGGCGTGGAAGGCTTGGATTTCACAATCGGCTGTGTAATGGGTGCCCCGTTGGACGGCGCAGCAGCCACTCTGATTGGCAGCGTATCCGCAGGGCGCAGAGGCGCAACCATTGCAGCGGGTGGGGTGAAGGGCGTGGGAGGCCGCGTGGGTGGAATGCTCGGCAAAGGCGCTGTGGTTGTCGTTGATGACTCAGACAAAGCACTCGTCTTTTTATGTTTGTCATCGCGCACCTGATACAGCGTCGATTTGAAAACATCCATATCGGGCAGTGGTTTCTTGATCATATGATCAACACCAGCGCGTGCCATCATGGACTGGACTTCGGCTTCAGTAAGGGTAAACGCTGTCATTAAAATAATCGGGATGTTTTTGATCGGCCCGGTTTCACGAATGCGCGCCGCAATCTGATCGCCTGTATGACCGGGCATCCGAATATCCATCAGTGCCAGTTCAGGTAATTCGCCTTTGTAAGTACCCGCCGCCACGTTATCGAGCCATGTCCAAGCTGCGTTGCCATCCGACAAGGCCAGCGATTTTTCGCCCCACAACTGCATCATTACCGCAACGACATTCCGAATGTCGGGATCATCTTCAACAAGCAACCACGTCACAGCGTCCTCCGCCCTTTTTGTCAACTACATGTACTGCATCAAGCAAATTGATTGCCAATCATTCTGCTGCGCGCCAAGCTGTACGTTCTGTTATCTATCGCGCTGCTAACCCGGCTTAAACCTACAGCACGCAGCGCAAGTATAGTCCAATACGCACGATATTTCAACCTTTCAGCACGCTTGTTGACACTTGCGCCATACCCGTTATAATTCGGCCTCACAATTCAATACAGCAGGGGAGCCTGGGCAAAACTGGGCTGAGAGGGTGTCTTATCGCGACGCCGACCCTTGAACCTGATCCGGCTAATACCGGCGTAGGGAGCTTCGGACGGATACCTTCCGTCTTTTAACCACTCCCGATTCCGCGAGTGGTTTTTTGTTTCACCTAGCCCAAAAGGATTTCCACATGCCCAAAATAATCAAAGTCGCGCTGCTATTCGTGCTGATCTTCATCGTCGGCGCATCGCGCATCACGGCGCAAACGGCCATCCCATCCACCCGTGTGACGCTGATTCTCGATTACACGCCGAACACGAACCACCTGGGGATTTACGTGGCGCAGGCGCTCGGCTACTATGCGGACGCACACCTGACGCTCGATATTCAGCAGCCCGGTGATGTGTCGGCTGAGAAAATTGTCGGGATCGGCAAAGCGCAGTTCGGCATCAGCTATCAGGATGAAGTGACATTCAGCCGCGCCGATAAGATTCCGGTGGTGTCGGTGGCCGCGATCGTTCAGCATGATACGTCAGCATTCGCGGCGCTGCATGATAAGCATCCGCTCAAAACGCCCGCCGATCTTGCCGGACTGCGCTACGGATCGTTCGATTCCCCAACTGAAAAGCCGACGCTCGACATTCTGACACAATGCTACAAAGCCAACGCTGATAACATCACATTCACATCGATCGGGGTGGCGCAGCCGTTCCCGCTGATGGTGCAGGATCGGCTCGATTTTATATGGTTGTTCTATGCCTGGGACGGCATTCGCGCTAAGCAGGAAGGTCTCAATGTCGATTTTCTGATGCTCAAGGATTACACGGCGTGCGTCCCGGACTATTATACGCCCGTGCTGATCGCCAGCGAGCAGATCATCAAAGATCAGCCGGACATGGTGCGCGCGTTTGTGCAAGCTACCGCGCGCGGTTATGTCTACGCAATCGCGCATCCTGACGAGGCCGCCACCATCATGATCAACGCGGTGCCGGACATCGACGCGAAGTTAGTCAAGGAAAGCACCACATGGCTTGCTGCACAGTTTCAGGCCGACGCGCCGCGATGGGGTGAGCAAAAGCTGAGCATCTGGCAAAATTACTCGGATTGGCTGGTCAAAAATGGTGCGCTGCCACAAGGGATCGAGGCAAAATCAGCATTCACTAACGACTTTTTAGCCGCCGCGCCGTAAGTATAAGTGGGAACACGCCAACTTGTGTTAGGATTAGTGCAATTTCCACACAAGAGATACAACCATGGCTGATGTTCCAACATTCGACGTGTTCATGAACCCTATTCTACAAGCCCTCAAAATGTTAGGCGGCTCTGGAACTATCGAAGAAATTAATGACAAAGTTTCTGAGTCGCTCAGTTTGACTAATGAACAGCTTGAGAAACTTCATAATCCGAATAAAGGAAGCCAGACAGCCGTTGAATATCGTTCAGCGTGGGCGCGTACCTATCTCAAAAAGTTTGGCGTATTAGAAAATTCAGCCCGTGGGGTATGGGCGCTCACGGTAAAAGGCGCACAGCTTGGCGCAATTAATCCGCGAGAAGTGAAGCGTTTTGTTGCATCTCAAGCCAAAGACAACCGCGAAAGTCAATTGGAAGCCGAACCCTCCGACGAAGGGGTGGAAAATACCTGGCGCGATGAGGTCATGCATTCCCTGATAGAGATGTCACCGGATGCATTTGAGCGTTTGATTCAGCGTATGCTGCGCGAGTCGGGTTTTATACAGGTGGAAGTGACAGGGAGAAGCGGCGACGGTGGCATTGATGGCAAAGGGATTATGCGGTTGGGTGGCCTCATGAGCTTTCATGTGATTTTTCAATGCAAACGCTATCAGGCCACACCCATTAGCCCTGCCCAAATCCGCGATTTTCGTGGTGCAATGGTAGGACGAGCCGACAAGGGATTATTTGTCACGACCAGCAGCTTTACGAAGGATGCTATCAAAGAGGCAACGCGTGACGGCGCACCTGCCATTGATTTAATCGATCGTGAACAGCTCATCGATAAATTAAAAGAGCTGACTTTAGGCATTCAGAGTAAAAAGGTTGAGATCGAGCAGATCACCGTTGATAAACAATGGTTTGCTTCTATCTAACCGATAATTTTATTATTGATCGGCAAAAACATCTGTCGGGGCGCCCGGATTCGAACCGGGGACCTCTTGCTCCCAAAGCAAGCACGCTAACCAAACTGCGCTACGCCCCGCCTGCTGATCATTATACACGGCTTATTGCAAATCGGTAAGGCCGAGTTTTGTAGCAATACTCAGATTGTGCTCATCGCAACTCTGTTCCTTGTGAGAGCGGAAGTTAGGGTGAGCACAATAGAGCCATTGCAGCCTTTAGCGCTTGGTGTAGGTTGGTGCCTTACGCGCACGCTTCAAACCTGGCTTTTTACGTTCCTTGATACGCGAGTCGCGCGTCAGATAGCCAGCGTGCCGCAGCGTCGGCTTGAACTCTTCGTTCAATTTGAGGAGTGCGCGCGCGATTCCCAACTGGATCGCGGACGTTTGACCCGTAACGCCGCCGCCTGCGACGTGAACCGTCACGTTGTATTGGGCTTCCAAACCGACCGCACGCAAAGGTGCCAGGATCAAATCCATGTCACCGTCGCGGGTCAGAAAGGCAGCGCCTTCTTTGTCATTGATGATGACCGAGCCGTTGCCGCCCGTGTGGACACGCACGCGTGCTGACGCTTCTTTGCGCCGCCCGATGCCTTCGTAATATTGCTGATCAGCCATTGTCTTTGCGAGCCTCTGGAACATCCAAAACGGTTGGTTTCTGCGCAATGTGCGGATGCGTGTTTCCGGCGTACACATGCAGCTTGCGGTACATCTGGCGACCGAGCCGATTGTGCGGCAGCATTCCCTTGATAGCGATTTCCAACGCGCGTTCCGGGTGCTTTTTGAGCATTTCTTGCAAGCGCGTGGCGTGCATACCGCCGGGGTACGGTGAGTGCCGATAGTAATACTTGTCGGCCAGCTTGGTGCCGGTGACGGTCACTTTTCCGGCGTTGAGGATGATCACGAAATCACCCGAATCCATGTGCGGCGAGAAGGTCGGTTTGTGCTTGCCGCGCAGGATGTGTGCCACATGAGCGGACAGCCGCCCCAGGCTCATTCCCGTCGCATCAACCACCCACCAGGCCCGATCCATCGTTTCCAATGCGGGTGTGTAGGTACTGAATCTCATCTTGTCTCTCCACTTTGAGCGGGCACATTCCCGCCAATAATTACAGATTGAACGGCAGTTTGAGCTGCCGATAGTTCCGCCGGATAGCGAACGGCCATGAGCGTCAGACCATGCGGTGCGGCCATTTTGAGCGCACGGCTGCGATCGGCGGCGCGGAAAGCATCCAAAAATTCATCGGATGACAGTCTGCCCATGCCCATTGACGCCATCGTACCCACCAGTACGCGCACCATGTGATGCAGAAAGCCGTTTGCTTCGACAGTATAGCTTAACAAGCGCGTATTAGCGTCAAGCGTTTCGACTTCCCAACTAGAGAGGTACACCGTGCGAACGGTGCGCGTACCCTGCGTTGGATTGCCGAACGTCGCGAAATCGTGCTCACCGATCAGCGCCGCTGCCGCTTGCTGCATCACCGACACGTCCAGCCGTTCGCGGATATGCCAGGCAGTGCGCGCGTACAGCGGATTGCGCGGCAGTGCTTCATAGATCACATAGCGATACGTCCGGCTGATGGCATCGAAGCGCGGATGAAAGCGCCGATCGACGCGATCCAGCCGTTGTACTGCGATGTCGCCGGGCAGCTCCGCATTGAGCGCGGACAGCAGTTGCCAGTCAAGATGCTGCCAATCCAGCTCAAACGTGATCACTTGTCCGGCAGCATGGACGCCCGTATCGGTACGCGCCGCACTGAGTACGCGCACGGCTTGCCCATCAGGTTGTTCATTGGCGCCGCTGCTGGTAACGGCGGCGATCGCTTTTTCAACAGCCGTTTGGATCGATCGGCTGCCATTCGTCTGGCGCTGAAAGCCCTGATACGCTGTGCCGTCGTAGGCGAGCACCACCCGATAACGCATTCGCTGTACCGTTGATCGCGCTGTGCCGAACTAGGAGTTCTGCTCGGCGGGCGTTTCGCTGGCAGCCACGCGCGGACGGCGCACGCGATTCAAGAGACCGCGCGCACCTGATAACGGACGCGAGGCAGTGCCCGTGGTGGCGGCAGTATCCGTGGGTTTCACGTTACTATCCACCAACTCCAGGATGACCATCGGCGCGTTGTCACCCTTGCGTGGTCCCAGTTTGTAAATGCGCGTGTAGCCACCGGGACGTTCCGCATAGCGTGGCGCGAGCACTTCAAACACTTTTTTAGTGATTTCAGTATCGTTCAGGCGACCGTTCAGCAAACGGCGCAAATACACCACGCGCGCCGGATCGCCTTCAGCGAGGCCGCGCTTGGCTTGTGTGATCATGTGTTCGGCGGCGGCGCGGATCGACTGCGCTTTGGCGTGTGTCGTGGTGATCCGCTCGTGGTCGAATAGTTGGGTGATCATCGTGCGGCGCAGCGCATTACGCTGGCCGACGCTGCGCCCTAGCTGCTTTCCAAAAACGTTATGTCGCATAATGTGCCCTCTTACTGTGCACGCTTTACTGTGTACGGTTTCTGTACTTGTTGCAGCGCTTGCTTTACAGCATTGCGCTTGCCGATTTCAGCTTTGCAGTTCGCCACCCGTGAGGCCGCGAACCGGATAGTTCTGTGGCAGATGGCCTTTTTCTTTGAGACGCTCTTCCAGCTCGACCAACGACTTTTCGCCAAAGTTGCGAATCGCCAGCATTGCATCAGTGCCGCGATCGAGCATATCCAGCACTTCACCGACGGTGGTAATGCCGGTACGCTTCAACGAGTTGAAAACGCGCACGCTCAGATCGAGCGTTTCGATCGGCGTATTGTACTTCTCGTCATCGTAGGTCTTGCCTTCATCGGCACGCGCACGCCCGGAATCGATCGGCGCGAAGCCTTCGGTATCCACGCCTGCCACGATCATCAGGTGATTCATCAGGACTTTAGCGGCTTCGCTCATCGCTTCTTCAGAGCGAACCGTACCATCCGTCCAAATCTCAAGGATCAGCTTATCATAGTTGGTACGCTGACCGACGCGCGCGCGCTCCACATCGAAGTTCACGCGCCGAATCGGGCTGTAGATGGCGTCGATCGGCAGCTCACCGATCGGCAAACGGCCACGCTCTTCAGCAGGGCTGTAACCACGTCCGGTTTGCGCCGTGAACTCGATTTCCAACGCTGCCGATTGGTTGTCCGCCGTGAACAGGTACAGATCAGGATTGATGATCTGCACTTCGGGCGGCACCACGATATCGCCCGCTGTGACGGTGCCTTCGCCGCGCACTTCGAGTCGCAAGCGCGCTGTTTCGGTATTTTCGAGCGTCAGGCGCAGCTGCTTGACCTGCAAGATCAACTGCGTCATGTCCTCTTTAACGTTCGGGATTGCCGAAAACTCGTGCGGCACATCCGAAACGCGCATAGATGTAATTGCCGCGCCGGACAGCGACGATAACAGCACCCGGCGCAAGGCATTACCGACCGTGATTCCAAAGCCGCTTTCCAGCGGGCTGATCACAAAGCGGCCATAGTTTCGGGAACTGGCATCGCCTTCAATCTTAGGCAGCACCATTGGATTCATATCACATCCCTTTCATCACAATAAATCGCTTGCTCGCAGTAGATCACACTGCAATAGATCACAAAAGATCGCAATGGCTTACGCTGCCGATCAACGCGAGTAGTATTCGACGATGAGCTGCTCGTTCAAGGGCAGATCAATGTCGCGCCGCTCTGGTGAACGCACGACGCGCGCCGTCAGCGAGTTGGCAACGTTAATGTCCAACCACTCCGGCTTGCGGGGGCGCTCGTCCATGTAGGCGGCGATCTCGCGGAAATATTTCAGGTCTTTGCTCGAACCGTGCAAGGTGATCACGTCGTTGGGGCGCACGATGTACGATGGGACGTTGACCTTCTGGCCGTTGATGTCAAAATGCGCGTGCTGCACCATCTGACGGGCGTGCGGGCGCGAATCGGCCAGGCCAAGACGATAGATCACGTTGTCCAGGCGGCTTTCGAGCAGAATTAACAGGTTGTTGCCGGTGGGGCCGGGACGGCGTACCGCTTCAACAAAATAGCGGCTGAACTGGCGTTCCAGGATGCCGTAAATACGCCGTGCCTTCTGCTTTTCGCGCAATTGCGACGAATAGTCGGACGTGCGGCCACGGCGGAACTGACCATCTTTACCATGCTGACCGGGTGGGTACGGTCGGCGCTCAACGGAGCACTTGGGGGACGTGCAGCGCGCGCCCTTCAAAAACAGCTTTTCGCCTTCACGGCGACACAATTTACAAACGGGTCCGATATGACGAGCCACTTGGCTTCCTCCACACACAATGCAGCGTGTTGTGTTTACGCCGTATAACGCAACAACAAAGCGAACTAAAAAGTGCTGATATGAACGGTCAAACTGCTGGTTGCACTGCCCAAGGCGATTCGGCAAACGACTGAGCGACAGCGCCCAATAATGCAGTTATCCTGCTGGTGAGCCGCTGTACTAGACGCAATAAAAGCGACTAGACGCGACGTTTCTTGGGTGGGCGCACGCCGTTATGCGGAACGGGCGTCACGTCGGTGATCGAGCGTACCCGTAAGCCGCTGCCCTGAATCGCGCGAATCGCTGACTCACGTCCGGGGCCGGGGCCTTTCACGAATACATCGACTTCCTGCATTCCTTGTTCTTTGGCGTTGTCGGAGGCTTGCACCGCCGCCATACGCGCCGCGTACGGAGTGCTCTTACGCGATCCTTTGAAGCCTGCGGTGCCTGCGCTGGCCCAGGCGACAACGTTCCCCTGCTGATCGGACATCGACACGATTGTGTTGTTGAATGTGGCGTGTACGTGCGCCTGTCCGTAGGGTATATTCTTCCTGATCTTCTTCGCACCACCACGGCGCGAACCGGTTCTTCTCGCTGTTCCTGCGGTTCGTCCCATCAAATTCTCCCGAAACGATGTGCTTGCAATTGAGCGAAAGGATTATAGCAGTTTGCGCGGCGGCTGAACAGGGTTAGCTTTGGGGGGAGTGCGCGGTTCACTTTGTGGGCGGCGCATAGTCGTAGAAGCCGCGCCCGCTCTTGCGCCCCAGATGCCCCGCCGCGACCATCTTGCGCAGCAGCGGACAGGCGCGGTATTTCGGATCGCCCATGCCTTCGTACAGCACATCCATGATCGACAGCAGCACGTCCAAACCAATAAAATCGGCCAAGGTGAGCGGCCCCATCGGAAAGTTCATGCCAAGCTTCATGACCGTATCGATCGCTTCAACCGTGCCGACGCCTTCCATCAGCGCGAAAATCGCCTCGTTCAGCATTGGGCACAAGATGCGATTGCTGATGAAGCCGGGGTAATCCGCCGCTTCCACGGGTGTTTTGCCGAGCTTGACCGCGAGTGCCGTCACTGTGGCAAGCGTTTCAGCGGATGTGTCATAGCCGCGAATGATCTCCACCAACTGCATGATCGGCACTGGATTCATGAAGTGGACGCCGCATACTAATGACGAACGCCCGGTGGCCGCCGCAATGTCCGTAATGCTGATGCTACTGGTATTGCTGGCAAGGATCACACCAACGCGCGCCACTTTGTCGAGATCAGCGAATATGCGCTTTTTGAGCGCTGGATTTTCGGTTGCCGCTTCGATCACCAGATCGGCATCAGCAGCGGCGTCTACCTGAGTGGCCGTGACAATCTCATGCAGCGCGCGATCACGAGCCGCGTCATCAAGCTTGCCTTTGCCGTGCAGCTTGCCAACCGACTCAGCGATCGTTTGCTGAGCACGGCTGAGCGCGTCGGGATTCACATCGATCAGCGTGACGCGATAGCCATTGGTGGCGCATACCTGCGCGATCCCGTTGCCCATCGTGCCCGCGCCGATCACTGCAATATGTGCTATAGAAGCGATAGAGTCAATTTGCATAACGATTTTCCACCAAATTTTGTGTGACACTGTTATAGGGTGGGGAAATTGTAGCGCATAGTAGACTTTGCACTCGCCTGGTCAAAATTTGCACTGGTCAAAACCGCTCACCTATTGTAACGTTACATCGAGATCAACAGCCCTCACCCCCGGTCCCTCTCCATGCGGGAGGGGGATTTAGGGTGAGGGCAATTCACATGGTTTAATGGATGAGTACGGGGTACGCATGTCACGACTGGTCATTGTGGAGTCGCCCACCAAGGCGAAAACCATTAGAAATTTTCTGCCGAAAGAGTATCGCGTTGAAGCGTGCATGGGGCACGTGCGCGATTTGCCCGCTGATGCCGAAGAAATCCCGGAAACGGTCAAGGGCTTGCCGTGGGCGCGTTTAGGCGTCAACATCGATGCCAACTTTGAGCCGCTGTATGTGATTCCGGCCAAAAAGCTCAGCGTCGTCAAGATGCTCAAAAATGCGCTCAAGGATGCCGACGAATTGATCGTCGCTACCGACGAAGATCGCGAAGGCGAGAGCATCGGTTGGCACTTGTTACAGGTGCTCAAACCAAAAGTGCCGGTGCGCCGCATGGTCTTTCACGAGATCACTAAAGATGCGATCCAGGAAGCGATCAAGAATTATCGCAGCATCGATGATAAGCTGGTACACGCGCAGGAAACGCGCCGCATTCTGGATCGGCTGGTGGGCTACACATTATCGCCGCTGCTCTGGAAAAAGATCGCGCCGGGCTTATCGGCAGGGCGCGTGCAGTCGATCGCGGTACGCTTGCTGGTGATCCGCGAAACACAGCGGCGCGCCTTCCGATCGGGCAGCTATTGGGATTTGCGCGCCATTCTGTCCGCCGAAGCCGATCTGGGCAGTCGTTTCGAGGCGACGCTGCAATCCGTCGGCAAGCTGCGCGTCGCCACGGGCAAAGACTTCGATGAGGCGACGGGTGAAATCGCCAAAGATAAGCAGAAGAAAGTTCTGCTGCTCAACGAACAGGACACCAATGCCCTGCGCGATCGGCTGTTGAAAGCGCCGTGGACGGTTGCGGACATTGCCGAAAAGAGCCAGAATCGCCGCCCGCCGCCACCGTTCACCACTTCGACTTTGCAGCAGGAATCGAACCGTAAGCTGCGCCTGACCGCGCGCGATACCATGCGGATTGCGCAATCGCTGTACGAAGAAGGCCACATTACCTATATGCGGACAGATTCGGTGCATCTGTCGGGCGAGGCGATCGGCGCGGCGCGTAATGCGATCAAAGCGCGTTACGGCGCGGACTTTCTGAGTCCAGCAGCGCGCCAATACAGCACGCAAACTAAGAATGCGCAGGAAGCACACGAGGCGATCCGTCCGGCGGGAAGCGCCATGCGCAGCGCCGACGAAATCGGCCTCAGCGGGGTCAACGCGACTCTGTACGATATGATCTGGAAGCGCACCATGGCGACGCAAATGGCGGACGCACGCCTGACATTGATCACGGTCACCATTAACGCCGACGATGCGACCTTTCAGGCCAATGGCAAGCGCATCGATTTTCCTGGTTTCTTCCGCGTGTACGTTGAAGGCTCGGATGATCCAGAGGCAGCGCTAGACGATCGCGCCGTGATCTTGCCGCCGCTGACGGTCAACGCGCCGTTACGAGTGCGCGAACTCGATCCGATCGGCCACGAAACACAACCGCCTGCCCGTTTCACTGAAGCGACGCTGGTGCAAACGCTCGAAAAAGAAGGCGTTGGCCGTCCGAGCACTTACGCCACCATCATCGGCACAGTACAGGATCGCGGCTACGTCACTAAAGTGAACAACCAGTTGATCCCGACCTTCACCGCGTTTGCTGTCAACCGCTTGCTGGAAACGCACTTTCCGTCATTGGTGGATACGCAGTTCACGGCGCGCATGGAGCAAACGCTGGACGACATCGCGGACGGTGAAGCAGAATGGCTGCCCTACCTGCGCACGTTTTATCTGGGCGAACAGGGCTTGGAAACGCAAGTCGCGGAGAAAACGCAAAGCATCGATCCACGCGAAATCTATGCGCTGTCGCTGGATGAAATCTATGCGCGCGTGCGGATTGGGCGCTACGGGCCGTACATCGAACAGCAGCATGACGGCGAAGTGCTGCGAACGTCGCTGCCCGATAACTTAGCGCCCGCCGATTTATCCGATGAAGATGCGCTGCGCCTGTTACGCGATAAAGAAAAAGGCCCCGATACGCTTGGCACTGATCCTGAGTCGAACAAGCCGGTGTACCTATTGAGCGGACGTTTCGGGCCGTATGTGCAGCTTGGCGAAGCGGACGATAACGGCGGCAAGCCCAAACGCGCATCGCTGCTGAAGGGCATGAAACCCGATGATATGACGCTGCCGATCGCGCTGGACTTGCTGCGTTTGCCGCGTTCGTTGGGCAGCCATCCCGAAAGTGGCGAGCCGATCGAAGCGAGCGTGGGCAAGCTGGGTCCGTATGTGCGGCATGGCAAGGATTATCGCTCGCTGACGGGTGACGATCACGTTCTGACCGTTTCGCTGGAACGCGCTTTAGAGTTGTTCAGCCAACCCAAAGCACGGCGGGGGACACGTGCCGCACCGCAGCCCTTACGCGAATTGGGCGCTCATCCTGCTGACGGTAAGCCGATCGTGGTGCTGAGCGGTCGCTACGGGCCGTATGTGAAGTACGGCGCGGTCAACGCCACACTGCCCAAAGATTTGTCACCCGCAGCGGTCACGCTGGATCAAGCGCTCGCGTTGATCGCGGCAAAGGGGCCTGCCAAAGCGTCGCCCAAAAAGACTCGCAAAGCCGCCGCACCAAAGTCCGCTGCTGCGCCGAAAAAAGCCACCGCTGCCAAGAAAGTCGCTGCCAAACCCGCTGCTAAAGCTGACGCGCCCGCTAAAGCTGCCAAAAAGCCCGCCGTGCGCAAATCAGCGCCCAAAGTGGAAACCGTCGAAACGCCGGAAGCTGCTATTACGGCTGCTGCTGCCGACAAGTCAAAAAGAATGGTACATTGACCCCTAACCCCGGCCCTTCCCCCGTGTACACGGGAAGGGAGTCAGGGTACGTTCTTATTTTCCCAAACCTAAATTTTCTTCCAAGAAGGGAGGGACTTTCATACACCGTTTGACTCCCTTCCCCTGTAATCGGGGGAAGGGTGGGGTTAGGGGTCAACCAAAAACAAGTATCCCCCAACCACACTTCCGCGTTAAAATGCGTCGCCAATTGACTCGACCCAACAAACTCAATTACATGAGACGCCCTGAATGACCAATGCCACCGATGATATGCTCGATCTGAACACCGCCGATAATGAAGCGATCGCTGATTTGCCGCGTCAGGCGCGCGCGCAGCAGTTCCGGCAAAGCCGCCGATCGCAAATAAGTCTGGCGCTTCCGGCGCTGTTACTTGTCGCGTTGGGCGTCCTGTACCTGATCAATCCGCCGCAGCTAACCGCACCGTTGGCGCTCGGAGTCGGCATAGGGGCGCTCGGCATTGGCTTGATCGCGCGCTTTTTGCTGAACGCACGCCGTGAACGTGGATTGTTCTTCGTTGGACTGAGCGTTCTGCTGTGGATCGGTTTCGCGGTGGCCGTGGTTGTGCGCCAACTGCCGATCGATCAATTATGGCCGCTGCTGGTCATGGCGGTCGGGTTGGCGGCGCTGCTCACATTTCTATTCGAGCGGACGCACGAGCGCGGCTTGATCCTGCCCGGCTTTCTGCTGATCGTGGCGGGCGGCGTGCTGCTGTTGTTCACGCTGAACATTCTATCGATCGATGCGCTGCGCGTGGTGGCTGCCTATTGGCCGCTGCTGCTGGTAATCGTGGCGTTGGCGCTGCTGCCGCGCGTGTTCCGCGATGTGGCAAGCTAGGCGATGAGTCTGCGTATCGCGATCGATGCCAGCCGCACCACCCGCGCACAGCGTACTGGCACTGAAAATTACGCACTCAAGCTGATCGACGCCCTGCTGATGTTGGGTGATAACTCATGTTTCACGCTCTATTTTCGCGATGTGCCGAGCTGGATCACGCCGCGCGATCGGGTGACCGTGCGGGTGATCCCGTTGGCGCGCTTGTGGACGCATTTACGCCTTGCGGCAGCGCTCTATCATGATCGGCCTAATGTGACGTTCGTTCCGGCGCACACGCTGCCGATTCTGTTTCCGGGGCGCGCCGTGGTGACCGTTCACGATCTCGGCTATGTCCACTTTCCGCAGGCACACCCATGGTTGCAGCGGCTGTATCTGGAGTTTTCGACCCGTTACAGCGTGCGGCGTGCGGCGTGCGTGCTGGCTGACTCGGAAGCGACCAAACGCGACCTGAGCACTTATTATCAGGTGTCGCCCGCCAAAATCCGCGTAGTCTATCCGGGCGTTGAAGGCATTGCACGCGCCGATGATGCCGCGATCGCTGCGGTGCGCGCCAAATATAAGCTGCCCGAACGGTATCTGCTGTTTGTCGGCACTTTGCAACCGCGCAAGAACATCACGCGCTTGATCGACGCTTATCAGCAGTTCAGACGCATACATTCGGGCGACGAGGTGGCGCTCGTGTTGGTGGGGCGCATGGGTTGGCTGACGGCGGATACACAGCTCAACGCGCCCGGCGTAATTGTGACGGGCTACGCCGCCGATCAGGACGTAGCGGCGCTGTATAGTGGCGCGCTGATGCTGGTCTTTCCGTCGCTCTATGAAGGGTTTGGCTTTCCCGTGATCGAGGCAATGCGCTGTGGGACGCCCGTGCTGTGTAGTAATACGTCGTCGCTGCCAGAGTTGGCGGGTGATGCGGCGTTGCAGGTCGATCCGCTCAGCGTGGACGCGATCGCACAGGGCATTGATCGCCTGCTGAGTGATGCACCCTTGCGCGCCGACTTGATCGCACGCGGCTATGTGCAGTCGCAGAAATTCACGTGGCGCGCCGCCGCCGAACAAACGCTGGACGCGCTGAGTTCATGCTGACAGCACGATCATGAAATTGCTCATCATCAATCTGGCCGATATTGGCGATCTGATCACCATCACGCCCGCCCTGGCTGCTCTGCGTGAAACGTACCCGGCGGCGCAAATCGATGTGCTGACGACGCCGCACGCCGCGCCGGTGTTGATGCATACAGGGCTGGCGGATCAGGTCATCACGTTCGACAAAGCGCTGTTCGATCAACCCAAACAACTGCTCAAGCCGCCTAATGCTCGCCTTGCGCTTGCCCTGCTGACCCGTTTGTGGCGTGGCAAATACCACGCGACTTTTGTTTTTCGCCACCTGACGACCCGACTCGGCGCGCTCAAACATGCGCTGCTGACGCTGGCGAGTCGCGCTCCCCAACGATTCGGGCTGGAGAATGGGCGCGGCTGGTTTCTGACCGATCGCGCGCCGGATCAGGGCTTTGGCGTCAAACATGAGGTGCGTTATTGGCTGGATGTGGCGGCATTGTTCGGCGCGACAGCTTCAGACGAACGGCTGCGCATCGGTATCGCGGACGCCGATCACGCGTGGGCTGCCGAACACTTTGCCGATCTGCCCGCTGCCACCCGTTTGATCGCGATTCATCCGGGGAGCGGCGGCTACAGTCTGGCGCGCCGTTGGGAAGTTGAAAAGTTCGCTGCGCTTGCCGATCAACTTGCGGCGCGCCCGAACGTGCAAATCGTGATCGTTGGCGGCATCCACGATCGAGCCGATGAACTGGCCGCGCTCATGCAGCATACGCCGATCAATCTGGCTGGGCACACCACGCTCAATCAACTGGCGGCGGTGCTATCCCGCTGCGAACATTATTACGGCGCGGACTCCGGCGTGATGCAGATTGCGGCGGCATCTGGTACGCCTATCACGGCGTTGTTCGGACCGAGCAATCACGGCGCATGGCGTCCCTGGTCAGCAGCCGCGCAAGTGGTGCGAATGGGTGCGAAGTGCAGCCCATGCAGCTACGTTGGCAACACGATGGGCTTACGCGACGGCTGCGCGGCGCGTACCTGCATGAAGGCGCTGACCGTCGAAGCGGTGTTGAATGCTGCCGATCAAGACTTGCGGGACTTGCGAACTATTGCCGAAAAGCCTACTATCGAGCACTATGAACGCTGGAACACGGTCACCCTATTGGGCGTGCCTACCCACGCCATCACCTTTGACGGCTTGCTCGATCAGATTGCGGAATGGATCACGGGCGATCAAGCGCGCCAGATTTGTACGGTCAATCCGGAATTTTTAATGGCAGCGCAAACTGATAATCACTTCTATAATATCCTGTGCCGTGCCGATCTGTGCATCCCGGATGGCGTTGGGCTGTTGTGGGCGGCGCGCTGGCTGAAGCACTCCTTACCACAGCGCGTCACCGGCTCGGATGGCGTCCCTTTGATTGCGGAACGGGCGGCGCGCATGGGTTGGAAATTGTACTTTCTGGGGGCAGCGCCGGGCGTTGCAGAAGCGGCAGCGCAGCAATTGCAAGCGCGTCATGCGGGTTTGCAAATTGTCGGCGTCTACGCGGGCAGCCCTGATCCGTCAGAAGAAGACGTGATTGTGGCGCTCATCAATGCCAGCAGCGCAGACATTTTGTTGGTAGCTTACGGCGCGCCTAATCAGGACAAATGGATCGCGCGCAACCTGCCCCGTTTGCGTCCACGAGTGGCAATGGGCGTGGGCGGTTCGTTCGATTTCATCGCGGGCACGACGCATCGCGCGCCGCCGTGGATGCGCCGCCGTGGGCTGGAATGGCTGCATCGCTTGATTCGGCAGCCCTGGCGCTGGCGGCGGATGCTGCGCTTACCGCGTTTCGTGATCGCGGTGATCCGGCGCGGCGCTCACGGCCCGGCGCGCTTTGTGACGCTTCCTGTGCGAACAAGCGATACACGACAAGCGACTCATCATCAGGTTCGATAAGTTGAGGAAACGGTAATACGTTATGGAACAGCAGCGACAAACCGACGAATTGCGACAAATTCAGCGCATGGCAGCAGACCCCGCCGCCAACGAACCGACTCTGTTATCGATGATCCCGGAGCCGCAGACGGTCGAAGAGTTGGGCATTTCGCCTGCGATCGTCAACGACCTGATCCTGCGTATCATTCGGCAGGAAGGCGAAGTCAGCGTCCGCAAAATGATGGATGTGCTGTGCGTGAGCCTTAAATTGTTGGATGCGCTTTTGCTCAAGATGCAGCAGGAACATCTCGTGGAGATCGCCCGCGCGGGTAATATCGGGCGTGCCAGCTATACCTATCGGTTGACCGAAGAAGGCAACCTGCGCGCCCGTGACGCGATCGATCGCTCACAGTACATCGGTCCGATGCCTGTGCCCATCGAAGATTACAATCAGGCGATCATGTATCAAACGCGCAAACGCACGCGCGTCACGCCTGAAATGGTGCAGGAATCGATCGCGCATTTGATTTTGCCGGAAGGCTTCCACCGTCGCATCGGACCCGCCGTCAACGCCGGATCGTCGCTCTTTCTATACGGCCCGCCGGGTAACGGAAAAACGACCGTCGCTGAGGCGATCGCGGGCTTGATCGCTGGCTCCGATCCGCTGTGGATGCCATTTTGCGTGACTACGGGCGGCCAGATCATCGGCATTTACGATCAACTGATACACAAGCAAATCGAGCTGTCCAAAGAAGAAGTCGACGCGCTCGGCAGCTACGATCGGCGTTGGGCACAGTTCAAACGGCCTGCCGTGATGGTCGGCGGTGAATTGACGATGGAGGCGCTTGAACTGCGCTATGACGAGATCGGCAACTTCTACGAAGGCCCATTGCAAATGAAGGCCAACGGCGGCATGTTCCTGATCGACGACTTTGGTCGCCAGCAAATGAAGCCCACCGAACTGCTCAACCGCTGGATTGTGCCGCTCGAATCGGGCTACGACTTTTTGCGACTGCGCACAGGTCAGACCATTCAGCTTCCGTTTCGCCAGTTGATCGTGTTCAGCACCAACCTTGATCCGAACGATCTGGTAGACGGCGCGTTTTTGCGGCGTATTCAGATGAAAGTGCAGATCGAAAGCCCAGATGAGCAGTTGTTCTTCAAAATCTTCATCACCATGTGCCAGAAGATGCAGATTCAACCGGACAAGGACTCGTATGTGCATCTGATTCAGGAATGGTATCGCAAGCCGCGCCGTGTCCTGCAAGCCGTTCACCCGCGCGATTTGTTGAAGATCGTGCGCGCCCTGTGCGAATATGAGGGCAAGCCGGTGCGCCTGTCGCCGCAATTGATCGACGATGCGTGCCGCAGCTATTTCGTTTAATGGGATCGCTGTGATCAGCCTACGCGCGTGATGTTCGACTCCGCCGCCCTGATCGCGCGGGTGCCGCAGCTTGCCGGACGGCGCGTGCTGGTTGTGGGCGATGTCATTCTTGATGAATATTTGTACGGGCGCGCCGAACGCATGAGTCGGGAAGCGCCTGTGCCGGTGCTGGAATTCACCAGCCGCGATTTGATCCCTGGCGGCGCTGCCAACCCTGCTGCCAATGTCGCGCGATTAGATAGCTCACCTACCCAGATCGGCGTGGTGGGTACGGACAATTTCGCGGGTATGCTGCGCAGCGCCCTTCAACAGCGCGGCATTGATCCGTCCGGCCTGATCAGCGACCCCGACCGACCGACCACCACCAAAACGCGCGTCATGGCGCAGATGGGCTTGCGCTTTCCGCAGCAGGTAGCGCGTCTCGATCACATCGATCGGCGTCCGATCAGCGCTGACGTTGAAGCGCAAATCACACAGCAGATTGCGCGTTGTACGCCGGGAATGCACGCGCTGATCGTCTCCGATTACCTCAGCGGCTTGCTGACTGATCAGGTGGTGGCGGCGGCTTTAGCAAGCGGGCGGGCACACAATGTGCTGTTGACAGCGGACGCGCAGGGACAGCTCGGCAAATATGGCGGCTTCGATCTGGTCAAGTGCAATGCAGAAGAAGCGTCCGCTTATTTGCGCCGTCCGTTGGATCGCGACGATGCGTTTGCCGCCGCCGGACTCGAAATTGTGCGAACGCTCGGCTTACGGGGCGCGATGGTGATCACGCGCGGCAGCGACGGCTTGACGCTGGCCGAGGCGAACAGCATTGTCACGCATATTCGCGCGCCACATATCGAGGACGTGTTCGATACGGTGGGCGCAGGCGATACGACGCTGGCCGTGCTGACTCTGGCGCTCACTGCGGGCGCGGGCTATCCCGAAGCAGCAGCACTGGCAAATTTCGCGGCGGGCTTAGTGGTGCGCAAAGTCGGCAATTATGCGCCGACTGCTGATGAATTGCGTTGGGCGATCGAAACGTGGAATTGGCCACATTAAAGTTTTGCTGGGCAATTGGTTTATCGCGAAAATCACCTTATTCAATCCTCGCTCGGTGAATTGCTGCCGTCCATCTTGACCAAACGCGGCTTGAACTCCGCCAGAATATCCACCAGATCGGCTTGATCGGCCATCACCTGTCGAATGTCCTTATACGCGCCCGGCGACTCGTCCAGCCCGGCAGACATCACTTCGACGCCATCAGCTTTGAGTTTGCGCTTGATCGTATCCCAATCAAAGCGCTTTTTGGCCTCAGTGCGGCTCATGCGGCGGCCTGCGCCATGGGACGCGCTCGCCAACGAGTCCGGGTTACCACGCCCGCGCACGACAAATCCCGGCGCGCTCATGCTGCCCGGAATCACGCCCAACACGCCCGCACCCGCCGGAGTCGCGCCCTTGCGGTGAACGATCACTTCTTTGCCGTCGAGTTGTGCTTTCCAGGCGAAGTTGTGGTGATTTTCAATCGTACCCAAAATGGGCAAACCGACCGCATCACCCACCCGCTCATGGATCACGGCGTGGTTAGCGCTGGCATACCGTCCAGCCAGGTTCATGGCCGACCAATAACCGTTGCCTTCATATTCATTCAGATCGAGCCACGCCAACTGAATGAATTCTTTCGGCAAAGTGGCACGCTGGCGCATCGCAACCGCCGTGTAATGGTTGGCAATCTCCATGCCGAAGCGACGACTGCCGCTGTGACTGAGCAGCGCTAAATATTCACCAGGAGGAATCGTTGTGCCGGATGGCAGCGCGATCGCTTCCTGCACAGCCAGCGCGCCGAACTCCACAAAGTGATTGCCCGATCCGCTGCTGCCAAGCTGTCGCCAGGCGATTCCTTTATGACGGCGCAAAAGTTCCGATTCCTGCCAGGCCGGATCGTCCATCACGGGATGCTCAGGCCGATCTTTCCACTCGTTGCCAGCGCCGAAACGGGTATTCTGCTCAAGCGCACGCCGGAACTTTTCACGCTTTTGATCAAGCAGAATAGGCGAGATATCAAAAATTGTCATGCGCATTCGACAAGCGATATCAACGCCCACCGCATACGGGATCACGCTGTTCTCGGTCGCCAACACGCCACCGATCGGCAAACCATAGCCCTGATGCGCGTCCGGCATGAGCGCGCCGCGTACCGCAACCGGAAGCTGAACGGCGCGCTTCATCTGATCCAGCGCGTTTGGGTCGATTTGCGCAGCGCCCCATACCTGATATGGTGCGGAAGTACTCAAGGCATAGGCTTGTGACGGCAGCCGCTCCTGGAGCAATTCGTGCGCCACATCGCCATACAGCGGATCGTCCACATAACTATCGGGCGCATTAAGCACGTTGCCGAGCGCTTCGCGGATCGTGCTGTGCGGGATGTCATTGGCGCGTGCTGCTTTGAACGCCTTGAGCGCCAAACCGAGCGACTTGCCCGATTGGTAGCCCATGCGCTGTAACTCGTTTCCGTTCATTTCAACAATCTTCCATAGCCTTCCAGAGTTGCATTATAGTCCATATAAGCAGGTATGTCCAGTTCTATAAAGTTTCAAACGGGTCAGTAAAGCTCAAACGACCCAATATGCAGCTTGTGCCCTACCAAAAGTGATAGGGCTATAAAATCACAATCTGCTGAGCCTGTTTTACCCCTCGACTGCCGCGCGGAAGTAGTAAATCGCTTTGCCGCTCGGCCATTTAACATCGACTGTGATTACGTAAATTCCGGCCTGTGCAGGCAGCGTGTACAGCACCAGATTATCAGGCGTGACGGTCTGCTGATTGAGCGTTTTGGTGGCGTCGCTGTTGAGCACGGTCACCACTTCGGAAGTCGGGCGCGGCCCGCTGAATATGATCTGCGCATCGCTGCCTGCCGCTGCTCGGATGTACGGCGCATTCGCATTGATCGGGCGCGTGATAGCGATCTGCGTGCCGTCTTCAGTTTGTAGGGTGGCGCTGATCGCAACCGGATCGTACTGCTTGCCGCTCGTCGTGATGTTGAGCGTCGGCACAAACTGTGTCAGACTCAACATAACACCGGACGGGGTCACAGTAGGCGCTACACCAGGAATTGTTGTGGGCACGGCGGCTATCGCTGTCACGGAAGTAGCGATCGGTGTGCTCGTAGCGGCCACGGTAGCGGTGGGCGGAGCAATTGTTGGCGCACGGGTCGGGGTGGTACTCACAGCGCGGGTAGCCTGAACCGTTGGGCGTTGGGTAGCGACTTTTGTGCTGGCTGCTGTGCTGACTGAGGTCGCGATCGCTGTCGTGGTAGTCGTCGCGTTCGCACTGGCAGCGGTGGCATTTACGGTCGCTGCGCTAGCGGTCGTCATTGTGCTGCTGGTCGCCACTGCAACGGCGGTTGTTACTACGGTCGCTGAGTCGGTTGCAGCGGCAGTCATGCTTAGCGCGGCGGTTGCCTGCATAGTGGATTGCATCGTTGCCGCATCGGTACTAACCGCTTGCGCCGTTGCATCCGTCGGCACGGCAGCGATCGCATTTGATCCACTCACTTGTAAGCCGAACACGTAGGTCACATAATCCTGATTGCCCACCGCGTCCGCCGGGTAAGCCGCGTTGACTTCGATGCGATGCACGCCATTTGCCAGCGTCGGATCGACCGTCAAAATCCCTTTGCTATTCGTCAAATCAATCTCAATCGGATTGCCATTATCAGCCAGATCGTCCAATAAACGCGCACTGAACGTATCCAGCTTAGCCGTCGGCTGAACGCTGAACGCTACTTTATCGCCTGCCTTGACCGCTGCGCTGGTCGCTGGCTGCGGATCATCGACGATCGAGCAAGCGGGGGTGTCGGTGTGCCAGCAGTACGATCCCGCAACGCCGTTAAAGGGTTGACCGTTGACCTGTGCGCTGATCGTCGGTTTGGTGGCGGACGGCGTTTGCTGTGCAGCCGCTGAATAGACGACAGTACCCGTCAATTGCCAGCCGCCTGTCAGGGCGATCGTGATCATCGCAATGAGAATGCTTGAAATAATGCTGCGGAATCGATTAAAAATCATGATTTCCCCCGTGTGCCGTGCCCCATGCGTATTATGTTCCACCGTACCAGTGCGGCGTTCGGAATGGGGCAAGCGCCAAACGCAGCGACAGTTCGTATACTGTTTGGCGGTTGACCAACCCGGCGGTCAAAATGCCGACCGACCCTTCGCCTTGTTTGACGTTGTGCAGCCCGGCCAGCGCGTCCATGGCCGGACCCAGTTCGCCACCGTGTTGTAACACAACCGCGATGCGCTCCGGCAGCAGCTCACCACCACCGCCGCCAATGCCGATCCGCCCGTCGCGCGTGGCAATGGCGGCCCAATTGCAGATCAGCAGGCCGATTTCGGTTTCGACCACGCCGCCCTCAAAGCCGATCCC